>Ga0210059_1011351_pt1 | contig 13640 bp, 8 predicted proteins | sample Ectturendosymbi2_FD_188042 | JGI IMG/M metagenome (GOLD analysis project Ga0210059, IMG submission 188042) | Ecteinascidia turbinata endosymbiont from Florida, USA - Sample 2 (SPAdes) (version 2) | ecosystem: Host-associated > Tunicates > Ascidians > Unclassified | place: Key West, Florida...
TTCCGCTCCTGCTTGTACAAATGGGGTATGGCCTCCTCTGCGGCCTGTGAGTGTGGCGCAGAAGAACAAACCGTCGACCATGTCCTCCACTGTCCAATGCATCGACCTCCCCATGGACTGCATGGCCTGACGGTTCTGGAAAATGAGACAACCGAATGGCTGCTCAACATCTGCCCCGAGATCTACTGTAATGCGGCCAAGCAGTGGTTTTAATAACTGGCTCATAAGAAGAACCACGCCCAGTGTAATTTCAATCAACGAGAAGTGGCCAAAGCAACATTATTACGTCAGAAGTCGCAAAAAATCTAGTATTATGTCAGAATTTCAACTAAACTTGCAAAAGCATGTCAATATCTGTTGTTGCAGCTTATATAAAGTGAAAACAAACTGTGCTACAAGAACTTTTGACCTAACGACAAATTTTTACCTAATGATAAATTTTGACTTTTTTGACCTAATAACTTTGGTGTCGCTCATAGTATGGGCGTGAAATTTGGTTTATGCACGTTTCATGAGCTTTGAAAAAGGCAGAATATTTTTGACTTCAGTGATTTTTGGTTGCGTTAGTCGTTACATTTGTTGGTCTCGTAAGAGAAAGGGATTTGGTTCAGTGCCAAATATTGCTTGTGCTGAGGTTAACGTTTGCTATTCTGGGAACTGCATAGAAAGTCCTTTGTTAATCAATGACAGCAAAGCGCCTACCATGTACTCAGTATGGAAACATGGTATTTTGATTTTGAGCAAAACAGTCAATGAAACGTTTGCTTGCAGGTTACAAATCAATACAAAACAGTGTGTTAACACAAACTCCAGTTTGAACAGCGCATCAGCAATTTGCCCGATTGGCCAGGTTTCTTGTGGCAAAAACAGCTCTCTTTGCCTGAATCGATCTCAAATATGTGACGGACACTCAAGTTGTCCTCTGAACGCCGATGAACGGTATGAAGCTGTAACATTTTCGATGTGTGTTGAACCAGTTTGTTTCGGTTTGTATTGTTTCCCTAGGACTTCTCTGTGCGGAGAACGATTGGTGGCATAAGTTACATCATGATCAAAATCATCCATATGTCAAAACCGTGCCGATTAAGTTAACCTTGAGCCTCGCATGATACAAGTTCTTTGAAAGTTATAATTGTTATGTCATCCAGGGCGTGGTGTGATGAAAGCGTGCATTGAACCACGATTCTACCGCACTATTTTTCGTTGATGTTTCAGCGCAGGTTTGCTTATACAGGCAAAAAGCGTTGTCATATGTCAACACAGCAAAAATAAGGCTGCGTAATTCATCACTTCCACCTTAGCAATGATATATATATCAATTAAGATGCATTCCAGGGTAATTGAAAAAGCGTGGTTAAAGATTTGCAACGATACCCTGAAATATGTGGATATTGTTTAATTTTCTTTAAAAAAAAATTCTGAAAAAGCTTTTTGAACGTTTTTGTTGAATTGCACTATAAGAGAAAAACGTTACACGAAACTCGAATCCTACATTATATGAAAGTGGTTCATGTTTTATTATAATAACGTAACTTTTCTGGCAAGAAATAATATCAGTGGTATTGTTTCTTCTTTTCATATAAATAATTAATGTGACTCTTTGATTTAATATAAAGTCGTGGTGTTTATTATAAGCGAAATCGTGGAAATCAGTTTGTAGTGTTGTACGTGCATGGGTTACTTAAAAAAACACCAGTATTAAAATAAAACAGAAGTTCTGTATTACTCCGATTTATCTAAAGCATTTGCTGGAAAATGGAAAATGTTTTGCTAGCAGTTTTAAAAAATGGCAGCTGTTGTAGAGCACCTAGACATTAAAACAAATTGCACAAAAGTGATACAGTTTGATTAAATCAAACGCACACTGTGCTTCAAGTTTGAAATCATTTTTGGGGATTATGTGATAAGTAAAACAAACACAAAATAATCGGTTTCGAGGTGCCATTTAATTTGCTCTCTTTGCACTTGCAGGTACAGCTTCTGTGGTGGAACATCACCTTGTAAATCCAGTTCGCCTGCAGATGCCGGTTACTCATGCAGGTTAGTTCTTTGAAGTGTTTCCTGATAGTCAGCATAGTTGCAACCAGAGCCGGGGTTCAGCCGATTGGACCGATTGCTTCCAATCGGGCCCCGCGCGAAAAGGCCCACGAGCTACGTCTACTAACTTACGCAAACTCACGCTTTCAATCGAAGCTGCATGTGTAGTGCCGGCGCGGGGCCCATAGTATTTTTAAGCGTGGAGTCGATTGCCAATGAAGATAAGATGAACTGCACATTCTTTTAAACGCCCTCAATCATCATAATTCGTTCTTTAATTGTAACGATGGTCATTGTTTTTCTGCAATGTGTTGAGTTCAGTTCAGTTCATTCCAAGCCAATGGCCGTTGGGGCGCTTTAGCAGCATGCACGATCGTTTGCCAGTTATTCCGGTTCCAACAGTTTCTTAAACAATGTTCGTGGCTCAAACCAGTCCATGAGTGAATATTGTCAATCCAGCTGGTCTTTGGACCACCTCGAGTTCGTTTACCTGATATAGATCCTTGCATATAGTGTTCACGAGAGAGTCCGTGTGTCTGACTACGTGCCCAAACCAGTCCCGTCGCCACGGGGGCCTTTGGTGGGATAAGCCCCCTCAAACAATGCTTCAAGCCCCCCCAAATTCAAACATGAAACACTATAAATTAGTGGAACTTTTGTCAAATTTGAATGTAAAGCCCCCCTATACGAACATAAAGGCCCCCCCCGAACAAACGTAAAGCCCCCCTGTTGACGACTTTCTGGCGACGGTTCTGGCCCAAACCACTGTAATTTGCGGCGTTTGACGATTTTATCAGCAGTTCGAATTCGCCGATCATGGAAGTGACCTCTTTTGTTACTGAGATGTTGGTGCGGTGCGCGGTGTAGGGAATATGGAGTAATTTGCGTAAACACCGCATCTCGAATGCTGCTATCCTTTTCTCCAGGTTAGGGGAAAGGGTACAAATCTCGCAGCCCTAAAGAGCGGTTGAGATGACCACTGATCGAAGTAAGTTCATCTTTATTTTCATGGAGATGTTCTTGCTGGACCAAATGTTCTTTAGTTTTGAAAGGTGCTGTGTCGCTACGGCAAGTCTCGTCTTTACTTCGCGGACTGATGTGCCGTCTTCAGTGATATTGGAGCCTAGGTACTTGAAGGTTTTTACGGATTGTAGTTTATTACCATTGACTGTTATGGGTATACTGGTGTTGTTGTCGTTGGTGGCAGGGATGACCTTGCTCTTCTCAGCGCTTATCTCCATTCCGAAAGCTGGCGCTGATTTGTCGAGTGGCTCAGTGAGTTCGGAGAGTTCTTTCATTCTTCCGGCTATCAGGTCAATGTCATCGGCGAAACGGAGATTGTTGATGCTGGGCCCACCAATCCTCACGTTGCCGCCGAAGGACTCTAGAGCCTCGGTCATTACCTGTTCGAGGAAAATGTTGAAGAGGCAGGTGGATAGCAAACACCCCTGTCTCACTCCGAAGGTTGTCTGGAACCAGTCGTTGATGTTGCTGTCTACTAGAACCCCGCAACTTGTGTTCTCGTATAGCGACCCAATCAGATGTACGAAGTTGCTGTGAATATTGTGTTTCTTCAACGTTATGTGTAGTCTAGTTTTTTCAATAGCAGCTAAGTTGAGGCAGAGAGGGTTAAGTTTTGAAGCTGTTTTCTGTTTCAGTTACAAGCGTTCCGTATTTGGCAAGCAAAGTTTCAAAAGTTGTTGCAAGATACGCTTTGATAATGATTGCTGTGTCAAGAGTTACTGCTACTCGTCTTCTGAAGGATAACTATACTTCGTAGTTGCAAATATGTATTGTGTACTGCTTTAGTCTTATTCAATTTCCCTCTCGTAGAGATCTAATGAGGCAACCTGAGATTGCCAAAAACCTTTGAAATAAACCTAGTTTTAATTGTTCGAACTGAAAGCGATTAGGCTACAGGTGTGCAAAAATAACGGTTCCTTAAAATAAACAGAAAGTTTCTTTAACGAATATTAATAGTTAAGCCATTTGCAAAACGACATAAGTGTTGGGACCATCATCCTCAGCGAAAGACAAGTGACAGTCAGGTTTAAACAAAGTAAGCCTCGTGATGTTCTCAGGGCCGTCGCCAGCGAGGGGCCAATGGTACCCGGCCCCCGATTTTATATTTGGTCCCTAGTTTGCTGCATACATCCAATACTGCATTAAAAAAATGTGTCCCTTGTGGTTTTTGGCTCACCCAGCTGCGATATCCTGGCGACGGACCTGGATGTTCTTGTGGTGAGAGTAGCATCAAGAAGCGCTGCCGAAAGAAGGGTTATGGCATCATCCTCATACAGAATGGCGTCGTGGTTTGAGATATACTCTAGCCTAACCAATTAGAAGTTGCAAAAAATCTAAAAAGGTGCATATATGGGATGACTTTGTGAAAGTTTTGGGGGCTACTAACATACTTGCCTGTTTTGAAAAATTTATGAAAAGCAGGTTTAACGGTACTGGGAAATCTGCAATTAAGCTACTTTTTATATTTCATGTTAGAAGAGAAAATATTTTAAAACTTTTCGTGGATATTCAAACCTGCTCTGATAAGCAGTATGTGTTCTTAACCGGTGCTGCATTAATTAAGCGGATTCATTGTAACCAGTATCCATGTGTGAAGTATACAGTGATAGGTAGGTGTTATACTGGTGTTTTGTTTTATCGGTGTTAACAGTCGACTTTGGGATATTTGTTTAAGAATATAATTTTTCTGTGACTACGGTAAATACCATGAGTGAAAGACCAAGACACATAGGCCGAAAATCTTAAATGACAGTCAAAAGAACGCTAAAGTTGGCAAAAAAAACGAAGCAGAAAAGAGAAAGTGCGTTGGACACGTATTTTCACAGAACTACCTCAGAATATGCACAAAAAGCTCTGGAAAAGCCACAGTCTAGATGACAACAATGTAGGCAGCCAGCCTGATGTTATGCCAGATAGTCAAAGTAGAAGTCTATGTGCAAGTAGCGGGAAGTGAGGTAAGTCAATGCATTGAACCTGACAAGAACGGACGTTGGTGCATCTGATGAGACTTGCGAGCACGAAAATACAAAATTAGTCAGAACCATTCGATCAACAAACAATTCCTGCTACATAACGAGGTGTCATGAGCCGGAATATTTGGTACTATTCAGCCCAAAGAAAACTACCTACAACCACAACAAACGTTTTCCCCAGAAATGAGAGTGATGGACACGGTTTTCTAATTTTCACTGCAAAAGAGTACTGCGCAATGATGAAGCGATAGATAGTCCATGGCCAATATACTCGGAATTGAAAATAGAATCTGTTTTTACTATTGCAAACTTTTTAGTTCTGGATGAGCAGTCATCGATTTACTGGGTGTTATCGCGTTGTCCGCTGAAGTCTCTGCAGGTGGGGTGAAACTTGGAGTCATTCCTTCGACCTCTTTAGCTTGGCGTGGGCCACACTCTTTCACACCACACCAGCAATTTCTATCATTATGACTTGATGCCCCCATCAAAAATTTCTGCACACGCCGCTGAGTGGGGCCCTCCAAAACTGCTTTCAATCAGGTCCCGCACTTGCTAAGGCCGACCCTGGTTGCAACAAACAAGATTATTCCTGCAAAGTCAATTGCGGACAAAGCATTCTAAGAAGATCTTAATTGCAGCAAAACAGAAAATGTCATTAAGCTTGGATCTCATAAATTTCACAGAAGGAAGATACGTGTAATTGACTAAGTACAGCTCTAAGTTTAGTTTTACTCAACACTGTTTATGCAGTAGTTCATGCAAAATGCTGTAACTTTTAATTCTAGTAAGTTTGCGTTAAACATTTTCATCTGATTCGAGACCGAGTTTTCGGATTTGGAAACATTTTAGTTAAAACCAAGCAAAAACTTGTTTAGTTTCAGAGAACAAATTTTTACTTTGATTCACAAGCCAGTAACAAAAATTCGGAGTTTTTATGGGCATGCATGACCTTTAACTCTTTCGCGTCCGGTGTCAAGCGAAATTTCTGACCTGTTATTTTTTGTCTGTTATTTTCCTTCTCAGAAAAAATAAATAAAGTTTGCAATTACGTTTTTGATGTGTGTTTTATAAATTATTGTTAAATTAAACCATTTTGGTTAGATGTCAGGAACCCAGAACAAGCTATAGTACGGGGATAACCTAAACCACTGAAAATTTAGTCTTTTTCTCACCCTAACACAAATCCTAACACGACACACTTACCTTAACACGAATCCCTAAGCCCTAATCATTAGTTTTCTCAGCGAATTTGATATGTAGAATTGTTGCGATAGGAAAAGCCCGAGCGGCATGTGCACAAAGCTTCGCACTGTGGCAGCAAGCAACAATAGAGTTCACCCGACGAAATCACTCTATTATTGCTTGTTCGCGCCACATATATTTATTGTTGTTCGTCGCGCACATCCCGTTCGTGGTGAATCACACTTTCAACGTAACGCCAGCGGAGAGGTTGCAACAGAATATTACTCTGTGCATGTGTACAGGGCGTGAAGTCGGAAATTTCGCAAGTTAGAAATTTCGATTGACACCGATAATTTTCGAGGTTTTCGCGCCAAAAAAACGGATCGCACGTGGCTTTGCGTCAGAGGTCGTACCGGATCGCAGGATTCTGCGTTTTTTCTGTCGGACACGGATCCGAACACACAGTCAAAAATTTGTGAAAAACCGGACCTGGATCCGGAGTCACTTTTCAATTTCGGCAGTAGCAGGAGTCTGTGTGGCCATTTCTTAAGTAAAAACATGGGAAAATCAAGGTTGGATTAATGATTGTAACCGGAGTCTGAACAGAAGTCGGATTCTCAAATTTGAAAAATTTCTGGACACGCATCTGGACCCGGATTCAAAAAGTTTTGAGCAGGAGCGGAGTCAGAGTCTGAAAAAGTGACTCAGATCAGTGGTCTGTTTTGCTCGAGCGCCGAAAGTGGTAGAGAGCTGTTCAAAGACTCAAAAGGCTCGGCAAGTATTCTAGTCTGCTCTCGAAAAAAATTATTTTAGTTGCGGGGTGCGGATTTTTTGTGAGTGATGTCATAAGTGGAGGACTTTTAGGCCACCTTGGCCTACTTCACCTGGCCTGGGCCCAAACCGTTAGATGGTAGTATATCGCTGATATTTGGGAGGGCGCCAACTTGTGTCTTGCACCGGACACCATTTAACTTTGTTATGCCCATAGGCGTAGCCAGGGGGCAAAGGGGCCATGCCCCCCCAAATTTTTAGAAAATAAATATAGTCACTTTGTGCTTTGAGAGGCGTTTTTCTTAACAAAATAGTGTTATTCGCCTAAAATCAAACACTTTGCCCCCCCTAAATTTGTTGATCCCCCAAATTTTTGGGCTGGCTACGCCACTGGTTATGCCCCTGAGATGTTGGTACATTCTGTTTTTCTCTACCAAGTTGTCATAGACTTGAAAATAGAAAATTCGGTATTTGAAATTTCGTTCGTAATAACACCACTGAAAAAAGAAGAACATTGTCAGAAGTCAGCTGACTGTGCAAAAACATTGTCAGAAGCCAGCTGACTCAGTATTTGTGAGCATCTGCCTCTGTGCCTCACAGTTCTGACGTTTTCCATTCGCATTCCAGTTGTTGCTGTCAGCAACGAACCTCAGACCTACCTGAGGTATAGGCCTGAACCTACTTCCTTCTCTGAAGAAATACATGTTGCATGTATCATATTATTTATACTAAGACTACGCTGTGAGTCTCACAACATTGTCTGTTGAACTGCACATATACGCAACAATCTGTAGGACAAAATGTGTTCATCCTAGCACCGCAGTTAAAATGAAAAATAAGAACTTTTTTGTATTTGGCTGGCATGCACTCTACTAATATGAAGTAGGTGCCCTGGAGTATACTTGATTCCTTCATTGTGTATTTAATAAAGCACATAAATGAAATGCCTTCTTTTTCCAAAACTTTTAAGTGAGTCAGTTATTTATCAATACTCACACACTAAAACACGAAGTTAGGCTAGAAATAGTTTATTGATTTTATATACAATATATTTAACGTGTTTTTTTTACGGTACAACAAACTTCTTATGATATACTCAATAGCAAAGAAGTGTAATTTCATTAATTTTTTTTTAATTTCGAAACTTTTTTGTCCAATTTTTTTGTGATTTTACCCAAATTTTTGACAAATCAAAACTTTTGGAGGTGCTCTTGCACCCGCAGCTCCTACACTACTGCTGACAGAGGTAGGTAGAAACGAATGGAAGCAGACATAGAAAGGCGGGCGTATTTAGGTTCGGTAATGATTGCTGCATAGCACACCAGCACTGCGTCAGGAATATTTCAAAGAAGCCCCATTCTGAAAGACTGGTTTCGCTGATCCAAAGACGCATCTTGCATTTCGTCAGGCACACTTTCGATAGTAGCGTTACTGAAGAAAGGGTTTCTTACATCAGCTGCCTCTTCTCCACTGGGTTCAGGGAAGCATCGTTGCATTTGTTCTACAAGGGCTTCAAGGTGTTAAGAAATTTCGGCCCCCCACTTTTTCTATTCTAGAATCGCCACTGGCTAGGCAGGGCGCTCCACCACCGGAAATTCACTTCCTTTGCGACTGACCACAACTGGACCGGCATTATTTAAAAGAAATGTAGGAAATTCCAAGATGGACCTTTTAGTTGAGGTGTATTTGGTAGAAGCTAATCCCCGTTACGCCTACACTCCATTTCCAAATGAACGCCAATCAACGGTTTGCCATTAAAAACGTAGCCCCTATAGGAGAACATCCTGCGCCCGTACACACTGCGGTCGGAGAAGAAAATGAAAGCTTTACTAACTGACCAGAATTCATGGACATTTGATTCAGAGGGACAGTCTACGACAAAAGCTTGACTGATCCGGCTCAATTGTCACCTGAACCAGAGGGACAGTCTACGACCCAACAAACAACAAGCGACGCTCCTGTTGACAGCCAGATAACAAAATCATGTGATGTTGATGACATCACGACCGTTGATACTCCAACAGGCTCAATGAGAACACTGTTCTACGTCGATATCAGCGAGAACGGCGTCCGGTTATCGACTTGGTTACGATAAACTTTTCAATATTAGTTGATACTACAAGGAAGGGGTGGTTGTAATGAAAACTTCTGTTTGAAATTATGCGTCCTGTGCATAAACCGTGTTGATTAGTTTTTCGCTGATTGCTTTCGGGTTACATGCAAGTGGTTGATGCTTTCTGTTCGTGTCATTTCGTATAATTTTTTGACCAGCCCGTAGCCTGGTGGTAAGTGCGTCCGGTTCGGTGCTGGTAGGTCTGGAGTTTGACTCTCGGCTGGTTCTTACCAAGTTCTTGTACATTGGCACTGTAGCCTTCTTACCAGGCGCACGGTGTGCGGACGAGCTGCAGCGAACACAACCAGAACACAAAACAAACCGAGTCAAAGGATAGCAAAGGTTGCACAAATAAACTCAGTCGTGGCTCTACAAGACCACTGAAGTTATAAAGCGTCATCAAAACACCACATAAAATCAAATTCGTATTTGCTGCAGTACTGTTAATATGTCTTTTCGTTCGTTTCGTTAGTTGCCTTAGTTGGAGATTTAAGTTTATTAAAACCTCGAAGACAGAGGTTAAGAGTGTGATTCTCTGCAAAGGTTCCCCACCTTTTATGAAGCTGGCACCCCTTTCATAATAATGAAGTGACGTTCGCACCCCTCGTTTTAAACAAAACGTAGAAATCACACAAACACTTCCATTGCCGTATTATGCAAGGACTAGATATACTTTTCAAGCCTTCGTAATTTTTATATTTATGGAGCAAATATCCAAAACATTTGACGCACTAAAAGGAGCGTAATGCTCAAATGCAATATGTTATGTTTTCAGGTGCAGTCGCCCGTGCATGATTACCACTGGAATTTTGTGCGATGGAGTGGGAGATTGTCCAATCCCAGTTGAGGTCCACAAAAACGAAAGAGCAACTTGGGGAAAACCACCAGGTTTTCCGGATGACGAGTGCTGGATAAGATGCCCCATCAAATCCATTTTTGGTTGCACTAATCAGTATCACGGAATTGTAGGAGGGGGTGTAGGAGTCTCTGGAATGTTATGGTGCCGTTACATCGTAAGAGCCATTTTCTTGTTTTGCGCAGTACTGTCTTTGTATACGGTGAACTTTTCAGATTATCTGATTGTACAAATGTGTGTAGAAAAAAAGTTGTTTTCATAGAAGCAACATACTCAATTTATTTTATCGACGTAAAGGTTTTTGTTTCATTGCATCCGAAGCAGTGAGAAAGTTTGAGTTGATCACCAAGTTGCCATTGCATGTTGTTTGTTATGTCATTGTCTAATTATGTGAATGTTGAACAAAAATATGTAAAACGTGGAAAAAAATAAGATAGTGGTTAACATATTTCATGACTTAACCAGCAAGACCGCACATGTTGCACGATAATTTCAACCAACCCAACTAAGATAATTGGGTCTTCCTTCTTTTTTGCTGCATTAAGGACGTGACTTCACGCCCGCGCTGGCCACCACAGTGGCCGGTAAACTTTTGATCAGTCATAGCCCATAACTTCTGAACGGATCGAGCTAGAAAGCCAGTGAAAACATCCCTGGATCCACGAGACAGCAAGGAATCGAATGAGAATGAAAAAAACACACCTTTGCATTTGAATATTTTGAGAAAAATCCATATTTGTGCATTTGCCGTACTGACATTGTAGAAAAATCCGGAGTAAATGCGAAAAAACGCACACCGCATCCAGTCTAGCCGATCCGCTCCGGTTTTTGCGCTTCGCCGAACGCCGGAACACTCGAAAACAAGATCCTTTCGAAAAACGTCGATTTGGGCCGTTTCGGGGGAGAACATTTGGTGCTAGTGAACCCCACAGTGGTGTTACTGAGGTGCTGAATAGCTTAAAATATTCAGGGAACCGAACTGAAGCCATAGAGACCTTGGGAAGGCTGCTAGCTTAACTGCTTGGCAAGTTATGGCCAAAAATAGAGACTAAAACTGCTGAGCCACCTAGTGGATATTTTGATTTTTTCCCAAATAAATTTTCCTGCCATAATTTTGGCTTGAAATTTGGTGGGATGTTGTAAAACACCTAAATAAACCTTTTTTGCAAGTTTGGTGGAGTTGGTGGCTACGGACTGGCAGATAAGTGGCTTGAACCTCAAAATAGCCCGAAATCCGAGGTTTTTGCCCGTTGGCACCCCCAAGAAAGGAAGTGGCACTTTTTATATCATCATTGCACAGGTAAGGTCTTCAAAAAGATTTTTTATGTGGAAAGTTTGTTTCCAACGTGTTTAGTCTACAAAGCCTAATCCAAACGGATCCAATGATACCTTCGGTGACTTTCTAGCTTATTCCGTTCAGAAGTTGTTGTGGTCGCTCATCGGTTTACCGGCCACTGCAGTGGCCGGCGGGGGGGTTGAAGGGCTCAATTGGCCTTATTCCAAAAATGATACTTTTTAAGAAGTATTTTTGGTGGCTATCACACGGGAATACAGGCAATATCTGCTGAAAGACACAGTTCTTTTTGCACATGCCTAGACGATTCGCACTATTCTGCATTTGCTGAACACAGGATAAGCCAACCGCTACAGAGTATTTTTGATTCAAGTTTTTAGTGGAAACTAGGCTTATATCCGAGTTTTTAGAGCCCTCGATTGACTTCTGGCCACTGTGTTTCAATAGTTGTGGCCTAAAAACAACAAATCATTTTATTAATCTCCTAGGAGGGGATTAATTTATTCTTTATCTTGTTGTTACGTAAGTCATAACTTGACAACCACAAACGCAAGAAGGCCAGCAGAAGGCTCTAAACATGCGGATTTTCGCCTACTTTTTTAAAGAAACAAAAAATTAGGCCTACCTCTCGGGGTACAGGGTAGCCAAAAAATCCTTAACCTACCCCTATGGTGATGCAAACCACAAAAAAGCTAAATTGAAAAACTTTCCAATTTTTTACAGTCGAAACTACAAGACTTTCCGCACCTTTTGAAGGTTTTAACAGCTCTCGAGCACAATCTGCTGGCGATTTATGGCTCTCCAAAGTTGGGCAAATCCCGGTAGTGAATGGTAGCTGGTGCTAAAGTCGAAGTAGCGTGAAGAATTAAAAAAATGTAAACAAATGAGCAGGGTGAAAATGAGAAAGAATCGACAAAATCGAACCCACCAGGAACAGCTTAGCTTTCCAAGTGTAAACAAAACACAAGCCCCGTTTCCTTAGTGTAAGCCAATGCTTCCCAAGCGATGTACTGCGAAACGTCCCAAATGTGCTGCTAAATTTTTAAAACTGAGGACGACTTTTGTTGAACTTGTTGTATACGACGACGCAGTGCTTAACGTTTTCGGTTTCGTTCACCCATGCCACCGATCAGGGGTGCAACCAGCTCTTCATTTCGGGGGGAAATTTTCATGAAATTTCATTTGATGACGTCATTGTGCTTATTCAAGCGTGGTGCAACTTTTTAGCAAACGGTCACATATAATAATAACGTATTTTTGCCCGCAGACACGAAGTCCATAGTACAAACACACACATTCTGTAGAACGCTGGTTAATAAAAACAGACAAAACAGAACGTTTCGCAACCGCGTTGGAGGCTGAATCACCGGTGTCAAGCGAAATTTCTGACTTGCGAAACTTCTGACTTCACCCCATATGCGCATGCACAGAGCAACATTCAACATATCAAATACGCTAAGAAAACTTATGATTAGGGCTTAGGATTTGGTGTTTAAGTAAGTGTGTCGAGTTAAGCTTATGTTACAATTAGAAAAAGAAAAATAATTGCAGTCTAGGATTAAGTCCAATATTTTTCACTGGTTATACTTATTCCCGTACTGTAGCTTGTTGTGGGTATCTGACATCTAACCAAAAAGTTTAATTTACACAACACACACAAAAAAGTAATCGCCAAACTTTATTCCTTTACTCTGAGAAGCAAAATAACTGACAAAAATAACAGGTCAGAAATTTCGCAGAATTCAGAAATTTCGCTTGACACCGGGCTACAGAAATTTACTTAACAGAACGTTTTGTAACGGCGTTGGAGGCCGAGTCTCAGGTTTACAGACGCATTCTTAACACTATTTGTTAACTTAGTACAACACTACTGCAGAGTGGGACGCTAATTCCTAAGCTGGTCATGCCCAGGTAAAGTACGAATGCATTGTGACATGCACACTCTCAAATGAACAAACACTGCAAAGTTCAATCACTCAGTCACAAAGTAAAATGCAGTTGTAATGTTCAAAGAATGAGGAAGAATATAAACAACCTGACTGCACCAAAGCAGGCAGCCATTACGTTGTTAGACTTTCTGCATCTTTCGAGAAACAAGTGCATATTTTTTCTTAATACAGCCTCAGATGTAGGAATGTTACATTAAACCTGATGAGTCATGACTACTAATACTCGCTCTCCAGGGCAGGTTGTATGGAGCTCTGCATCCAAAATTATAGGCCACACGCAATTTTTGCATGCATGACTTTCTGAAATTCCACCATAATTGTGATGCATATGTAGGGTTTTCCTTTTGGTGTAGGAACCCAATGTTGAGGTTTGGGGTGTTGCCCAGCGTAGACGTTGCTTGCGAGGAATGCTGTCGTTGCATGCAGAGATGCTGGTTTCCCA
>Ga0210059_1011352_pt1 | contig 13638 bp, 5 predicted proteins | sample Ectturendosymbi2_FD_188042 | JGI IMG/M metagenome (GOLD analysis project Ga0210059, IMG submission 188042) | Ecteinascidia turbinata endosymbiont from Florida, USA - Sample 2 (SPAdes) (version 2) | ecosystem: Host-associated > Tunicates > Ascidians > Unclassified | place: Key West, Florida...
CCTTTGTGGACCATAGTCGATTTTGTTGTCATACGTTGTGAAAGCACTGAGAGGATCTCCTCTTGCCTCACTGACTGTTCGGTGAATACTATTTTCCGAGGTCATTCTCAGAATATTATTACCACAATGATCACATCAAACATTGCTGTTTTTGTTGCCAAAAAATCTTTATCCTGTAAGAGTGTTAAATAGAATACAAACACTGTTTTGCTAATATCTGAAAATTCAATATTTTGCAGATGTATTCAAAATAATGTTATGATATAAGGAATGTCAGTATTTTACAACTGGAGCATATCATCTTAACTTAAGTTCAAACAAATGTTATCCACCAATAAAACACACTGAAAAACCCACAGTCTAATCTAATCTATATTTCGTCTTGTGCACAAAAAAATCTATGTGTCTGTATCAACAATTTTCTGCCAAAAACAAACAACTACAGTACCCAATAATCATCATGTTACACGATCGTGGAGCACAGCCAGTAATCCCGTTGTGCAACCATTAGAGGCATTGTAACAAATTTCACCATGGAATGATTGCAACATCATTTTAAGACCTATTTCATAAAACGACTGATGTTCATTGTCGTAATACAAGATATGCAACCAATCAAAATTACTCTATACAACGAGTTTCAACAAACATAGGTAAAAAGACAATTTCTTATCAAGGAGCTACGTTTTTGACAGACTTGGAACAACACTTAAAATATGAATCTCATAATGTCTTCAGCAAATAATACCGAGCACTTTTGTTATTGCAATATGAATGAACGGCTGAAGCATGGGCCTCAGAAGGGGGACCTGGATTTGAAAATTTCAGCAAAAAAGGTTGTTTTCTTAGTTTCGCGTGGGAAAAAACAAATTTCACCCCCAGTGGCGATTCTACAATTACAAAAATGGAGGGGGGGAAATGCGTGGCCAATGGAAAAAGTAGGGAGGCTAACATAATAATCTATTCTAAACGGTAATTTTCCGTTGTTTTGAAGATTAATTTGCTATGATTAACCCAATCAGACTCAACATATACTTGTGAATATTGCTAAATATGACTTAGCGTTATTATTCACACAGAGACACCTAAACGCCACTAGACGCAATCGCACACTTGCACTACTATGTCGAAGATTCTGTGCTAACAGTGCACCTTCCACAGCAGTGGGCTACACATGTGAAACAATACACCATTTTCCGTACACAATTATGCCGACCCCAGATGAACGAAAACAGCTGCAGGAAAGTGAATTCAATTCACATGGAAGCAAAATGGTTCCAACCACGAATTCCATCTTGACACAGAGACAAGTAGGTTGTTGATAGCGAACTAGTTTCGTCAATTTTCTTCCAACAAAGCAAACTAAAAAAAATCAACCATATGCCAACGTATTGGTGACAACTGACTAATCCGCTTTTGTGGTAGAATACGGACATTTTGTGATTGTGGTGTAACGATAACAATGTTATGCAACTACTATCACGAGTGTAATACCCAGGGCCGGATTTAGCTGATGCGAGGTCCTGGATTAATCCACTTGCGAGGCCCCTCTCCCATTGTTACGAGGAAAAATTGAAAAGCGTTAATCAATTTGCGAAAAGCCGAAAATTACGATATTGAGGCTCTGAAAATATAGTCAATTAAAAATTATAAATCACTACTAGAGTGCTCCGTGATCACTGCGCTTGTTGCTGCCTTCAACGCAAAAGCGTTCAGTGACTCGGAATTGTTGAAATCGTACTTGGTTGGCTGGAACAGGATTATTAATTTTTGCAGGCCATGCAAACCAACCGAAAATGTCACATTTAAAAGATTTGACAAAACACATGGCCTACGTTTTTTATAAGTTTCACATCTGTTTTTTTCTTATCTGTGCTCAAACCAACCAAACACATCGCACATATGTGTGGCGGCATAAAGCCGTCAAAGCACAACGCGAGGACTACGTTGCGACTTGTTTAACACGGATGTACTGTAAAAATCACACACACGAACACAAGTCGAGTGAAACGCACCCAAATGGTTGCAACTGGTAGGTTTTCGTTTTACATTTTTATTACTTTTTCAGACAGCAAAAAATCGAACGCAACGAAACTGTCGCGTGATGGGCTGTGAGGTTAAACCAGAACTGTCGCCAGAAAGTTTTCAATAGAGGGCTTTACATTTGCGCAGGGGTTCTTGACATTCTGAAAATTTTAGTGTGGAGAACCTCTACTAGAACACTGCGACCGCTTAATTCAACGGTGCACAACCTGCGGCCTTCTATGATGAAATTTGCGGCCGTCCACATGTAATTAAAAATATAAGCAGGCCCGTCGCCAGGATTTAGCAGCAGGGGGGGCCAAAAACCAGAAGGAGGGGCCGAAAACCAGAAGGGGAGGCACATTTCTAAAATACAGTATTGGAAGTATGCAGCAACCTGGGTGCCAAACGTTAAATGGGGGGGGCACTGATTTCAATGGGGGGACGGGCACCACCGGCCTTCCCGCTGGCGACGGCCCTGAATATAAGGTTTGGCGCCCGTGCTCAGGGCCGGCCTTGAGCCGATGCAACCGATGTAGCTGCATTGGGCCCCGCGCCTTGGTGTTTGGCTAGGTTATTCATTTTTCCCAGATTCACTTTGCGCTTGAGAATTCAGTAGAAACGAAATATAAATTTCATTGTTAACAAAGAACGCCCTCGCCAGAACTAGCAAATTTCATCTCAAACGTTACCAAACGTGCTCAGTTCTCGTGTTAATTCTGTACTGTATATCTGCTCTCTACCACGATCGTAACACGGTTGACTAAACACGACGACGCCATAAAATCACTGCTGAGGAGCCACGCGCCTAGGTCTTGCATTAGGTCCCGCATCTGCTAGGGCCGGCCCTGGCCGTGCTGACATATACTGAAGCAAAACGAACCAAAGGCAAGCAAGATCAAAGGAGTCATTAATTGCTACGATGCTTTGCAAACTTCTCTTTCAATAAATTCGTTAAACTATCAGTTGACATTTTATATTGTGCAAGGTCTTCACTCCCACACGCAACGCGCTATACTTCAAACATGCACCGCAGTAACAAGTAACACACAAATACATGAAAGTACACGAGGATGTATACGTGGCGTTAATACCAACTCTGCCAGTCGCAGTCCTGCCTAATAATCAGTGGTATAGGAGATGGGTTTGAAGTGGGTGCAAGCGCACCCCCAAAAGTTTTGATTTGGTAAAAATCCGAGCAAAATCCCTTAAAATCAGGGAAAAATCTGTGGAAAGTTGGGCAAAATGTGTGAAAACCTTCGCAATGATGTGCACTGATTTTTTAAAATGGCGCCCAAAATCAAAGTGCAGACTTTTAAATTTTTTGAAGGCAATCTTTTTAGTTTTTTTCGGGCAAGTTCGGGGACATTTGGCAAAAATCGTGCTTGATGTGCTTTGATATGAAAAAAATGAGCCGAAAATGAAATGAAATGCAGTCATTTTTTTGGAGGTAATTCTTTTGGAGTTTTTTTCGGGCAAGTTTGGGGAAATTTGGGCAAAAATCCTTCGCACCCCAAAAAATTTGCCTGCTTCTACACCTAAGCGTATAACACCATAATTTATTATCCTAAACTAAAATCTAATTAGTTTCACCGTTGTTGAGAGACTTGACACCGCTTAATAAGTTCACAACTTCCTTCGGGGCTCACTGTAGGACCGATTTCAAATGACGTGTGGATACCGCATGCGCATCGGAAACCAAAATAAGACAAGCGGATGAAATACCTTAATTTTTTAGACCTTGGTGTACTAACTCGTGAGTGTTGGCCAGCCACCAGAGGTGTAGTGCTGAAAAAAAAAAAAAAAAAAATTAAGACTGCACCAAATCCTTCGAATAAAGTGGGCATTCGCCTACAGGAATTTCCACACTAGATCTACAGTACCTGTTGCACTGAAGATTTTTGACCAGCAGTGTTAATGTAATCTGTTAATGTAATCTAGCGCAAAAAGGTGTGGGAACGCGTTCCCACAGCAAAAAAAGGTGTGGGAACGCGTTTCCACCCCACTACACCCCTGCAGGCCGCACGCCAAACAATCAATTACTTTTATGTCAATGAAGCAATTTCAATGAGTGAGCACAGAGCGCCTACTTATTAGTTCCAATTGGCGATGTAATCTTTTCCGGCGTATTGTGTAGTATTGTTCACATATTGCTCTTTTTTTTACCGACTTAGGGACTGAGCCCCCAAATGTTCGGGGCCCCTGGCTGTATCCCAGTCAGCACCCCCCTTAATCTGCCACTGGAAGGGAGCCCGGTGGCCAGCACTCTGAAAAAAGTTGAGAAACAGTAGTGAATCCGGATGTGGACGGCTATACTAAAATCCCAAATCACCTAAAAATACTCTCCAAAAACGCAAAAAACAACAATCTGCTGAAAATCAAAAGAATAGTAAAAACCACAATAAAAGCTAGGTGGGGGCCCGGTTTCTATATTTAGCTTGCCAAGTTGCCAGGGGGTGGCGGTTTACACACCTGCACCCGTTAGTTACGCCACTGATCAGATGCATTTCAAACACAAACAGCCACAAGCAGGGATGTGGAAGTGGAAGCTGGAAGCGGTGGAAGCGGTCCTTTTTCTGTGGAAGCGGAAGCGCGAAAATTCTACCGCTTCCGCTTCCACGTGGGTTATTTGACTTCAAGAGTAACTTGGCGAAAAATTTTGTCCATTTCCCAATGTGTATTAAACAGTGAAGTTGCACTATAAGTCTGAATGAACGTGCGATATCATTAGCGCGAGAGAACCATAAAAATCATAACTAGCATCCATGGCGTTCTTCATATAAGGCCAAGTCGTCGTGCAGCTTACCGATTTTATCGGAGGCTGACTTTTCAAACCTGGCTGCTGTCTACTAAAACGGTTACAGTTTGAAAGTACAGCAATCTTCCGGTTATGTTCGCAACTTGAATCTGAGCTGTCTGTGCGAACTTATGTGGTAGGTGCAAACTTAACAGTTGTGCTTTTAACTGCCTTAACAAACAGACGCTGATCATTAGGGCTAATGTTTGGAGACTGGTTGATGCTTTGACTGAAGCTAACTATTCTTTTCAGCAAGGCGTACAGTATTCACTAACTGTGCATTATGCTATTCACTTCACAAACCATGTTAGGCAAAGCCAAGCGTTTGAGTCATTTTGAGTCAAATCATCCAACTGATCCAAGTTAACGAAACATCGGACGACAGTACGGAGCGAGGTTGTTGTAGGGAAGTCTGTGCGAAGCGGGAATTTATGTGCAAACGTTATTTGCCCTAATGTCTGAAGACACACACAAAAAAAGTTAGTGCGTCTGTCCGCAGATTAGGTATTTCTTTGGATTGATAAAATGCATCGAGCAAACTGCCCCTTCCACCTTCACTAACCATTTTGAAAGCAAACGAACTTGTTGAACAATTATTTCAAATCGTGAACTTTAGAAACATAATGTTTCGTGTTTAACATTTTTATGACCAGTTGTCACGTTTGATTTGCTGTAAATACCAATATAAATTGCTGAAAAAGTTGAATCCAGATTTTGTCATAACTTTGTGCGAACTTAACTGGGATGCGAACTCAAATGGCTGCGAACTTAACTTAGATATTACTGTACGTATGTGCTTGCCAACTCAGTCTAAAAAGCTTTTAACATTTTATTAAAGATGCAAAAAGTTTGTCCAAAACCTTGCGTTCTAGAATTTTGCTCAAAGCATTATTATGACGTAATAATGTACGACAATCACGGCGCTTTGAAGAAACCTTAAACGGTACGCTATGCAATTTAGCTTGATATTCGTTAGGCAAAGGCAGTGGTTCTTAACCGGGGGTGCATGCACCCCTTGAGGGTACGAAGCACCGAAACAGGGGTACGAAGCACCACAGTGTTTAGGCATACACGCCCTGAAAATTTTAAAGATGTGTTGTCGATTGTTGTGAGTGCAGTAAACTTTGTCAGAGACCAAACGTTGAATCGCGGTCTGTTCAGAGTTTTTTGTAACAAAGTTTAAGCTCAAAACAATATTCTTCTTTAGTACACGAAAGTGCCGTTGCTATCCCGGGGTGGAGTGTTTATCCGTGTTCGTGGGCTGCGCAAAGAAATCGAGCAGTTTCTGAGACACGGAGGTAGTGGCATAGGAGAGCACCTTGAAAATGAGTTCATTATGTCTCTGGCATAGGCTACCTTTCAGATATATTCAGCCACCTCAACGACTTAACACCTCCATCTAGGGAACGGCAATGAACATAATCAAAGCTAGTAAAAAGATCACTGCCTTCACTAATAAACTTTCAAGCTGTATTTGTCTCATTTGATCGGGCAACTATGCTAATTTTCTACAAGTTGATGTAGTTTTCAATGAAAAGATATCCTAACCCATTGTCATTAAAATATAAAGCATTTGCAGGTGTTATACGGCAGTCCTGCCACAGATACTTTCAGCCAGGATTTCTGTTTCACACGGTTGGATGCAACACCCATTTATTTTTAAACTAAATTCTACGGATGACAATGGTGGAATGATGGAAGATCCAGTTGAAATGAAAGCCAGTAGAAAAATTAAAATGAATTTCCATTTAATGCAGTTAGATACTTTCTGGTGCATACAACTTAACGCTTCCTCGTAGTTAGCAAAGGCAGCTTTGAAAGTGCTTGTGCCATTTGCAACAAATAACTTATGTTAACGCAGTTTTTCAATTCTCTTACACCTCAAAAGTAAGGCCAGGAATATTTCAGAGCCCGATGAAGACATTCGCGTGGCGACCTCAAACAAAGAGCCTCACTGCAGCATGATAATTGAAAAAAACAAAAAAAGAGCCATGTTTGATTGTTGATGTACTTTGCTGTAAATTCATTGTATTGTTGTATCGTTGCAATGAAATTGTCTTAGTATCAATTACTATTTATATTTCAGACAAGGGGTACGAGAAAATTGAACGAAAGCTCAGGGGGTTCGAGAGGGTAGAAAGGTTAAGAACCACCGGGCTAAGGTCAGGTTGTTGTAAGTGCTGTTTGTATTGATATGTGTTGAAGACAGTTTTCTAGGTCGTGTTTTTTGTAAGAGCAGAGTAGCAGTACCGTGCTGGCAGATACTAACTTATGAGATCATTTTAACTAGTAATGTGCCCTTGTAAAATCGTAAGCTGCTGGTTATGATAGTCATGCTTGCCAGCAAGTTCATAGATGAGATAGAGTCCAGGCTCTGTTGGAAGCGGAAGCGATAGGTGTGGAAGCGGAAGCGGTTGACGAAATAGCCGCTTCCGCATCCCTGGCCACAAGCTCTTTCGCCTGATTCTCACGTAACAATCGGTCTATTCAGCAAACGCAGCCAGCGTGCTCGGCATGCGGCTTGGCCAACCGTCATATTGAGATTCATGGACATTCGTTTGAAGACTCTGGCGTTATGTCACCACGAAATCTGATCAGTTGAATGAAACTAAGATTCATGAATAATTAAGACATAAATTTTGGTCGAATATAGGGTATATCGAAATGATCATATACCGGCAATTTAAATGATCATATACCGGCAATTGACTCTATATGCGTAGTACAGCTTGTTGGAGGCCCCTTGGATCTTGAAGCCCGAGGCTTAAGCCTACATAGCCTATTGCTAAATCCGGCCCTGGTAATACCCACCTGCAGCGTGGATAGGGAAAGGACTATTGAATGCACTACGCAGTTAAAGGTTTCCGCACCAGTAGTACCTAAAGTAGCATACGGCGTAGTTAGGCATATGTGCATCGGCGTTTAGGGCGTGTACCTGATAGCAAGATATAACAGCAGGCATATAACTTGCTTTGCAGAATATTCCCAACAAAGTCGTTCATTTTAATATTCACACTAAATGTTCCTCTGACTGACCCTCAAAAGCTGACTTTTAAACCCGGCATTAAATTTATGATTGTCTTGTCATAAGCGAAACACGCACTACCTCAAATAAAACAAAAAAGATCAGACAAAGAGCAATATGATTCTCACACAAATCCCTGCAGAGTCAGTAGTCTAAGTCAGAATTTCATATCAGCATCAGGTCAATGTAACTTAATCCTTCGATTGTCATGTCGATTGTCAAATACATCAACGAAATCATCGAAGTCTATTTTTTCAGCTCGAACCCTTCAATTGAAAGTAGATCAAGAGGCCGTCCATAAATGACGTCACACTAATTTGGGCAAAAATCTACCCCCTCCCCGCTTGTCACATTTCGTCACAAGTATTTAACCCCGCTTCAAATATAACGTCACAATTTGCAACACCCCCCCTTTACATTTGTAATTACAAATTTCCATCTATTTTGTGTCTGCCTAGACAAAAATTTCATCTGTTTTATATATTTGATTTGTGCACGTTGTGGCAAGACCAACATTCTATTCGTAAAACATCGAAAATACTGCACACATTGCAAAGCAAAAATTAAGCAACAAAGTGTTTTCTACTTTGTTGAAGACCGAAACGAATTACGTTGTGCGAATGCTGGCAATGACTGATTGCGGTTGTAGTCCTGTGCATGGATTTACCGTGGTGGTCGCTTTGCAATATTGAAGCAAAAACAAATCATAGGAACTTTTTGCAGTACAGTCTATCTGCAAGAACGATTTCACAATACCGCACAGAAAACAAGTATGGCGTGCAAATGCAACACAGGAGGTAAATAACTCCTTTTGAGAAACGTTTAATGATGGTTTCTGCATAGGCTACGATGAAATCAATTTTTGTAAAAACTGTTTCCTTCGAGATCGGCGCGTGACTTACGGGAGGCTTCACTTTTTTGTTGTGATCTGTGCGTAGTAAACACCGAACTGTAGACCACAAAAAATGAAACAATCACAGTGGACTTTTGAGGTCCACAACTGCTTATGTTTTTCACAGAGGTTACGGCGTTTTAACAAACTGTTGCAGTTACCGAATGGTTATAAGTCAGCGACACTCAACGAAAACACTCACTGGTCTGCAAAATAAAACAAAACATCCTACTACAGAAAACAAACGAATCACTGAAATTGTTGGGTCACATGAAATAATTTTCCAATTGCAGTCAAACAAGATATTCCACATGCAATTCGACAATCGATTAGCTGACTTCTCGTAATTTCAAGAACCGTTTTGTGCCGGTTGGATACCACCACTGGTACTAGCTATCCGTATCTGTTGAAAACGAAAGTAGTAACGTCTTAAGCCAAGCTTCCCCCCACCTAAACATTTACTTAGCTTCATGCATTTTCCCATGGAGAGGAAAAATGTGCAGTTATGGTGTAAAGTAGCATTCCACTACCAGTGCAACTTTTTTCTGGAATTATCATTTCACACTTATATGCAGATTATCTTCATCTTGCCACTCTGCACTTTTCACATTCTCCGCATTTGCGATGATTACCATCATTTCCCGCTGATGACACGCAGCCACTAAGAATTTCAGACACATGTTACTTCTGCATTTTGATGAAATCGAATAGTCATCTGCAAGCAGCGCACAACCTGTCTCCGGGACCCGGAGCGGTGTAGGGCAGAGATGAGCGGACTGTCATATTTTGCGATTCAAATCCAGTCCTGAATTTTTAAAACTCAGTCCAAGTCCAACCGTAGTCCAAAAAATTAAAAAAATTTAAAATCGAAGTCCAAAAGTTTAGCAAAATACAACTTTTTAATGACAAAAATTACGCAATTTTTGTCCATTAACTCAGTGCAAATCCGGTCCTAATCCAAAATTTGTTAAGCATTTTACAATCCGGGTCCAATCCAAAATCAACACAATTCGTCATAGTCCGGATCCAGTCCGATCCAAGTCCAGTCCAATGCTCATCTTTGGTGTAGGGCATGGGGGACTTTAAAAATGTGAGGGCAATGAAAACTTATAAAAAAATAAACATGCGTGTTTTTCCCAAAACGTTTGTTGTAGTAATGATGCACAATTGTAAAGCTATATTTTGAAGGGTGACCGTTCAAAACAGACCCGTTCAAAACAGACCATTCATAACAGACCACTCAAAACAGACCACGTTCATAACAGACCCATTCATAACAGACCCGTTCATAACGGACTACGTTCATAACAGACCACGTTCATAACAGACCCGTTCATAACAGACCACATTCATAACAGACTCTGTTCGTACCTAGGGCCGGACGGGGCAAAGGGTGTTAGGCAAAATGGTTTGGACTTTTAGCGTCCACACTGCAAGAGACATTAAGAAGGGGTCCGTTATCAACGTGGTCTATTACGAATGGGTCTGTTATGAACGGGTCTGTTATGAACATGGTCTGTTATGAACGTGGTCTGTTTTGAATGGTCTGTTATGAGTGGTCTGTTATGAACAGGTCTGTTTTCAATGGGAACCATTTTGAGTCATTGTTATGTTTTTATGAGCCACGAGTTTCAAACTGTTTACTGTAATTGGGTTCAGCGCAAAAGCCCCTCATACTGAAGGTGGTGTTGGCAATTACATATGTTGCAACAATTTTGACCTCAAAAATAAAAATGTAAATTACAGGAAATGATTCTGATGTTTTCAGGATGAGTGGAAAGCTTAATTAATAATGCACTTCCAGATAGGGATGGAAGGAAAGATGAAGCCCGCTTTTAACTTCAGGAATTCCAGAGCTAGCCTATATTGATTTGCCAGAAATTGAGAATAAAACTGTGGAATGTATAGCGGCAGGTAGATGTCGCCACATGTAAATAAATGGTCACCGCTAGATGGTGCCCATGAGTAACAAGTCACTGTGATAGTCACCACAAGCGAATTATCGTAGTTCACTAATCCCTATATAATGATAGTGCAACCTAGTAGTAGTAGAGTGAGGTCAGTGAAAGATGTCTATTGCTGCTGGTTGCTTTGCAGTTAGTTAATGCCCCGAAGTGCTATCTCTTGCTTGTGCTTGCCTAAGTAGTTCAACGCGATGCAGTCAACTGCAACAAATGCTTGCCAAACAGTTAAAAATTCCTGCACAGAATCGGGCGTCGAAATCTAAACGTTTTTGGTCAAGTGGATGGAGTTGGGAGTCAACAATTTTATCGAATAAGCTTTGGCTACATTGACAGTACAACAATATAGTTAGCCATTAACTGTAAATCCAACAATGATTGACCGACTATCGGATATATACTACAAAAGCAATTAAACCATTAGCAATATCGACAAAAATTTCCTCACTGGTTGCAACAGAAAACTATTGTAAATGGAATAGAAACATATTGGCCTCCACACCTTTCCTTTCTGGTATGACTGCGTGTAGCATGCATATCAAAACAACTCGTGTGACATCACTAAACTACTGACTCGCCCCCTTCCCCTTGTCACAAATCTGGTGACCCCCTCCCCCCGTTAGAGTGTGACGTCATTTATGGACGACCCCCAATGTTACTCAATCTTTCACTGGTCGTGGAATTTCTGAGCAATGTTTTCACTATTTGTTTCAAAAACTTCTCTCGCATGAAACGCTGGTGACGGGAATAGTTCCAGCTATTAGTAACAATCAAACGCAGCTTTGTAAAATGTTATAAATGAAAGAAATAGTTCGAGCGATGCAGGCAGCTGCGACTCCTCCCGAAGCAAATTATTTGCCAGAGGTACTTCATGTTTTGAATCATTTTCACTGATTGAATATGCATTTGCGAATTCTTTCAAGTGTTCTTTTGATAGAAATATTTCACCTCCGGGACAAAGAGCTGAAACACCGAAAAATTGCTCCTGAATCATTACAGAAACTCATTACTGAACTCTATGAGGTTGCAGGAGATGTGTGGGTAGACTTATAACTGAAGTGACGAACCAGTTACGTAAGATACTTCGAAGTCGTACACACAAGACAGCAGAACACACGACTGCAGTCAGGATAAATTCGGATAAATTAAGTGACACCAATTCTTAATGCTTTCACAAACATTTTGCTTCTGGGACAAGCAACAATCTGCTGACAGCAATATAGTCCAGTTCCACCTCGCACTGAAATGCACGGAAGATCAATCTTCTCAATTATGCGACTGTTTTCCTTCGAACTTACTCATTCACCTATTTGAATAAGGTTTTTTGGACTAGGTAGGTTTGTTTAAAAATAAAGAGTGTTTGCTGATTCTGTGAATTACTGGACTGCTTCTGTTAGACTACAGGTCTTCCACTACACTACTGTTTAGTGTCTGCTGATTCTGTGAATTACTGGACTGCTTCTGCTGGACTACTGCTCTTCCACTTCACTACTGTTATTATTGACTATTTCTGCTGGGCTACCATTGTGCACGACTGTTAGGCTACCTTTGAAATCTGCAGCTGTTATTGTACCGTTGATATACTCCTGTTGATCTACCCCAGCCTTAAAAATTGCAAACTGAAATATAACCATGGCACGTAATAGAAGAGGCAAACACAATACATCAACCCATAGCAATAGCTATAACCACGATATTGAGACAAAACTTGATGAAGCTACCAGTGATGGAGTCTCGAGACTTGGTCTCGGTCTACGACGAAACACCTTGGCAAAAAATTGAATGATGGAAAGCAACCTTTCGTGCGGAGTTGCCGCTTTACTGTGCTGTTTTGGCCAGTGCTGCTGGGGCTGTATACACTCGCCTATATCGACTGTGCTTGTTTTAAAATAAAAAGTAATGATTCGCTTATTCTCCACTTTCTCAAATAACATAGGCCTACTTCAATACTAGGTAGGAGACCAGAACATGGGACCTTCACCAGGGCATCACCTCCGGTCCTTACACAAAAGGGTTGGTTTTGTTTTGTAACGAACAAAACAATTAAAATTTTTCTGAGCCAAAATAAATTTATTGAAGGATGGCAACGGCAAACACCTCTAATATTCAATTAGCTCACCAACAATTTTCGAGTGAAAATGCGTAGGACCTCTAAACCAGTGGTTTTCAACCTTTTTCATGCGGCGACCCATTTTGCAACCCAATTTAACCTAACGACCGCCTTCCGAAAATTTCCAGTCAGACATATGAAATGCAGTTGTGTTTGTACAATAGAAAATCACAATGACTATTAAATAACGTACGATATCACTGTGTTGAACCAAGACTCATTTGTTAAATTCATGCACATGGCAGCATCAGTGAGAGAGACTCGTGCCGTACACAAATCACTCCACAGCTCAACTCATTGAACACTAGAATAAAAACTCCCTTAGCTGCCGCAATCAGATATCTAATTTACAAACACATCACATTCTTAAGTCACAAAGTTATTTGTGCGTTGCCAAACGCAACAGTATTCTGTATTGTGGTGGTCATAATCACACTTAAAACAATTTTGAATGAAAAAGTAGGCTATCATTTTTGCTTGGTGATCCTATTATTTTGGCTACGACAAAAAGTAGTTCCATAAGAAATAAGAATAGAGAAGTAAATATGAATATTTTTGCTAGAAGCTCTCACGACCCCTAAAAAAGGGCAAACGACCCCAGGTTGAAAACGAGTGTTCTAAACGATGCCAACATTTTCAATGTCCATGCCTTCATGGAATTTGTAAATAAGGCCACTGGTTTGATGTTGTAAATTCCTAAGAGTAAAGTGAAAATGAACGTTTGCAGTATTTGGCCGCTTGCACAAATTTCGGATGATTTTTATTATCTTGATATTTGGCAATGTGCCAGATATTTTGTTGCTGCATTATTCAAGGAGTTAGCTTTAATTA
>Ga0210059_1011353_pt1 | contig 13637 bp, 9 predicted proteins | sample Ectturendosymbi2_FD_188042 | JGI IMG/M metagenome (GOLD analysis project Ga0210059, IMG submission 188042) | Ecteinascidia turbinata endosymbiont from Florida, USA - Sample 2 (SPAdes) (version 2) | ecosystem: Host-associated > Tunicates > Ascidians > Unclassified | place: Key West, Florida...
TGTGGTCTGATAACAGAAGCAGAATGCGAAAGCACTTATCACCTGTAATTACAGTAATCCCCGCTTATTAGGCCCACAGTTAATAAGCCCACCCGCTTATGCCCAAAGTTGTCCGGTCCGGAATTATTACATCTATTCCTGTAATAAAAAAAAAACTTTATATCAACCGAAAACCCCGCTTACTAAGCCCAATTTTCGAACACATTTGCTTAACATTGGGTGAACGTCCAAATCACACTTTTTGTCTTGCTTTCGACGATTTTGCACTTTATGGTCCTGACCAACTGTAGTTCATAATTCAAATCTTTCGTCACAGATCGTTTATTTGTGCCTTAATCGATATGCAAGACAACTGGGGCTATGCAGAATTCATTTTCAAAATGGCGAAGAGACAGGGGCGGATCCAGCTAGTAAGTCTAGGGGGCGATTTCAGTAATATTTTTTCAGTAATATTTTGCAGTGAAGTCTCATTAGGAGTTCACTACTGTAAGAGACATAAAATATACTTCACAACACTGTTGTGACAAAACAAAGGACGGCAAAATGACCTTATAACGCGAATACTGTTTCCCGCATTGTATATAATCATGGTTAAAAAAGTTGCTTTCGTAGGCTTTCGGAGGGGGCGATCGCGCCCCTGGATCCACCCCTGCCAAGAGACGTGCAGACTTAACCTTGAGAAACTTGAAACTTTAGAAAATGACCTAGCACTGCCAACCAACATTCAGTTAACGTGCTCCGCCGAACAACTCAACACCTCTCGTGCCTGCCTACGAAATATCCTGTGCAACGAAACAGCTCTTTGAGGCAAGGACCAGGAAGTGAAGGGTTTTGCAACTTTTAACGATAGTACAGTCGACCATGCTCATTTGTGTCCATGAGAGTGGCGAAAATTTATTCCCCGGTCAGGAGCAAGGGGGTGTCAAGGGGGAACGATACGATTCCCTGGGCGCCGAATCACTACGGGGGCGTATTGTTTCTAGTGGTCTGCGGGCGCCCATCTCCGTTTGTTGCACCGCGAGCAAAGAGGTTACAGAATCACTGCGGAGTGCGCCGAAAGTCCCAACAAAGTCACACGTACTGCCTTCAATACAGTACATTTGCTTCCGAAAAACCTCATTTGCGAACATGGGGGCGGCAAACTTGCTTCTTGCCCTGGCGCCATCTAACCTCGTTATGCCCCTGCTCCTCGGTTAATAGGTCCAGTTGCGGCCAAGATTGTCCGGCCCCGAGATGGGCTTAATAAGCGTGGATTACCGCGTAATACTGACTTTTCCTGCTGTGATCTTTACGAGAGAATAAAAGCGAACAAAGACTTCGTGAAGAAAGTACATAGCGCACAGACAAACATGATTGGGCAAATGTGTAAGTTTACAAATGTTTGAACATTGTCTGGTTTCTTAGTAAAATACATTATATTTTAGTTTTTCTTGGTGTCCTAACTATGGGAATCCAATATAGCTACATACTCCAAGTAAGGTATATGAACGACATTTCTCTGATAAGGCTCGTTGTTCTGAAGCGTCCCGTTTTTCAAACACAAAAATATGGTATGCCTAAACGATCCGAAAGGCGTAGAAAGCGAGTATAATGAAACTGTCCTCTTGTTAGCCTTGTATTGTACACCGCGTAAGAACATGCAGTTGTCGCCACTGTGTCATTCACTAGCAAAGAAACCTTTTTCCATAGCGCAGAGTAAAAGGAGAATAAAAGTCAGCAATCCACTCGTTACCATTTCTTTATGGAGCACATTACTGGATATTTTGTACAAGACTTTACTCAGTGGCTCTTGCTTTTTCTGAAGTCAAACAAAGGCGTGTGCATCGTTCGTAAGAGCATGCGAAATAGAGAGGATGCTGATGCACTTCCATTTTCAAAAGATTAAATGCTTTCCTATCCAGATACAAGGTTGTACGCTTGCTGAGATTTTTGAAAAGCTCCTGGGTGCGTTTCCTGGAGTGGTTTTAGGATTGTAGAACTCATGCAAAAGGTTAATTTTTTAAACGATGTATTTGCGAACATGAAGCATTTGAATGTAAAACTATGTTACTACTAGGAATTCCATCATTGATTTGACGACCTCATTTTCAAACATAGCTACAATAGATCGGTTTGCAGCAGGTGAAGGTGACATATTCACTGTGCTTGATAGCAGTTTTAGATTGTAATAGTTTGTAAATATTATAATGATGTAAAGTGCACAGATTTTACTACGTTTCTTATGATCTCATGTTTTAGAAAATGTTTGAACTTTTGAAATAGGCCTTAGATTCTACATTAGAAGCAGTGTAGCAGCATAACCTTTTAGCATACGTTTTTCGAAAAGTTACTGCCCCTCACTGATGTGAGTGGGTTGCGCAAATAAAGCAGTTTATCACAAACGTGATTGAAGAAGGAAGATCACAGTTTAACACACGGAAGCATTTGAGGAACTAATATTTTAGCTGGTAAGCAATTTGTTATTTATACTTCTTTCAGCGTTTTGAAGTACTTAATCAGGTTTCGTTTCGAAAAATATGCTAACAACACTGGTTTCAGTCACCACAAACGCAGCGTTGTTTTAAAATGACTTTGAATCGGATAAAACATTTGCTTTTTGCAAATTTCCTTGATTGACTTTTGTTATATTTGACACTCATGCGCATGTTTTAAATTGAACGTGCTGAAAGTCAGGCGGGAAACTGCTGGGAACCCGAAATTTACAGCCGTTTAGAATGCGCCTTAGCTGCAGTATTGGGCTCCTCGTCAACAAACGTTTGTGCGTAACTTCTCAAACTTGCCTGTAAGTCTTGTGATAAGAAATAAAGTTGCAGTTTGAAAAAGTGCTTATGTTCTTTGTTATCCAATGCATGCATTTGCGGCATATTTTTATTGCGAAAAGTATAGTCACAATATGGAAAACATATTATTTGGGTCTACAGTACGTTTTAACTTAGTCATAAGTTATCCTAGGAAAAAGAAATACTTCAGTGGTGCAGAAGAGTGAAGATTCAGATTTTTGTACAAGATTTTTGTACAAGATTTAGACCAGCGTTTCATTCATGAAAAGTTGTCAAAATCCACTTAAAAAGTATACTGCCCCCAAACTCGTTTTTTCCGGTTGTGTAAGTTGTTTGTACCAGGGCTGGCTGTTTCAGTCCAGTAGAAACCCTGTATTTAGTTAGATTTCAGTGATCAACTCGATGCCCGTCACCTTACAAATCGATCTAGTAGACATGTCCTGGACTGTATTGAATCTACCTACCGAGAGAAAAGATTTGGAAAGTCCTAAGATGTATAAATGTTGATAAGATTCTTCCAGAGAACATGGTTAAAAATGATCCTATTAAATTTAGCAGTTTTATTTTTTATGTTTTATAAGAAGCTAAATGGAAGAATGGGACGCTTGTGCTCAGTTTCGGATAAAAAAGCAAAACAAGGACAACGTAGATCAGGACCAAATCCGGTCCGCGAAGCCATTCCATCCGACCTGGGAGGCATTTGATCCGGCCGCACAGACAATTTGTCAGTAATGAAAAAACAATATATGTGCAAAACAAATGTTGGATTGGTAGAATGTAACTTATTTCGAAACAACGTAAGATGCCCGACTCTCGAAATGCTGTGCAGTAGCTTATGTGGCCCTCTGGCAAAAAGTTTGGATATCCCTGCTAACCACCTATTGTACGGATTGTTTTGTGAAATGTTCAATTATGGACAACGTTCTACAACAAGCTACTGGAATCGAGTCATCACCTTATTCATGCGAGATCTCTAGCTTAGTTTGTTCTAAAACACTCAGATGTTCTAGACAATACTGGCATCTAAAAAGTACAGTGAAACAGCAGTGTAGCGTACTACAAACAGCAGAGCCAGGCCATGTTACGTAGCCTACAGAATTTGACTACACTCCACAGTCACACAGCAGTTTGATGTTGTTATTGCTGCAATATGGAACGCAAAACAGTTAAAACTAACAAGTTGTACCATTTCAAAACAGCAGACGTGATTTAAATTCACCCTTGCATCATCCAACTAACGCAGGCGTTATAGCGACAGCCAAACCTTGGGCGGCTGCTTCGCGAACACACTTACGAACCAAGCAACTACGAGCGTGCTGTGCTCACTTTTCCGAGAGCTCATTCGATCACTCAAGCAGTTGGTGACTCAGCAGTAATCGTATCACGTGACCAGGAAAGTGAACTCATTAGCTCACTTAAAGCGCCATGTAAAAAGCCCTAGTGGTCTTGGGCTCAATACACAACGTTTCGATTTAGACGCGGACACTCGGTCACTGCAGCCTTGCTATACCCAATAATCTAAGTTGCGATAACTTTGCCACTTAGATATCGTAGTCGTGGAACGCTATTACTTGGTTGATTTTGTTAACGACTTGTGTTTTGTGCAAATGCAATTCTTATCATTTTTAACAGTTCGTTTTTTTATTAGACACATTTCGCGTTTTTTTACATTTACTGCTATTGAAACCCGTTTTTTAGCGAATACCAATTATATTTTTGAGTGGCATTGTTTTTACAAAATCAGAGTCAATTTCAGACACGATGGACATGGCATCAGCATTTAACACCTTTGCTAATAACACTAAAAACGAATGTATCACGTTTGTCTGCTCATAGTGGTTCTCAATCTCCTGTTTCTGGAAAGCTTTCTTTGAAGGTGGCTATTTTTAACAAATAAAGTATTTTGCGTGATTCAAAGATCTAATAATTTTAGATTTTCAAAGTTTTAACACTGTACTCATTGAAATGTTCAAGCTCTTTAATAAATTGATGGTGCAGTAGATAAAAACATGTCATATTAGATCATTTTACTCACTTCACACATCGTTCAAAAACAAAACTTTTTTGTTGTTTTCCATTTTGGACTTACTCCCAAGAGGCATCCATCTTTCAGCACCATAAAAGAAGTGGTAAATCCAGGAGGCATATCTAGGTCACATATTTCAATTGTTGAAAAGCAAATGTGGTTATAGTTAACAGTCACATACCCATAAGTCGATTGAGAACACTTTGTAGCAAAGATTGGAAGTACTCTATTTCATGTTGTGGCTAAAGAACACCCCCTTTCATGTACCTCAAAACCCCTTAGGGACTGCAGCAGCCGATACATTGACGATGCTGCTTGATTGTTGCGATAACTCGCAAACCGCTAAAATTACGTCCACCCGTAAGGTATTACAAGAAAGGTATTTTTCACCGCGTATCTTTTGGGGTGTGGGCGATGAATTTGTGACGTCATTTGTGACCTCAAACTGGAGAAAAACAAAAAATTACAGTAGCCAAAAAAACAGTACGTATGTTCAAAAACATTTCGAAAAATATGCAAAAACATTAGAAAAATTCATTCTACTTAAAAAATGTTGGCCAAGACCCACAGATTGTAAAAAAATTGTCCAAATTTTTTTGGGGCACAGAGAGGAATTTGTGAGTGTTTTAGTTTTTTCGTTATTTTTCTCATGAAAAATTGCATATCTACGGGTCTGAACACAAAAATCTTCATTTTTCAGAACGTTTTTTCATCCACTTCCTACAATATCCTACCAAACTTTAAGCAGAAATAATATGAAAAAATTTATAGCAATTTGAAATCTTAAAATTGCTAAAAATGTGACGAAAATTTCACTAATAGTTGACAAAAATTAAATAAAAATGTTGGAAAATTTTCGACTTTTTTGTTTTTGCTTGTATTGCTTATGTTCTTTCCAATGGTGCACTCCAACATCCGGTATCGGCAACAGTTTTGGCGCAAAACCCAAACAGTTACTTTTTTTCAAAGTTTCCAGAAATATGTTTTTCCCCCCAAATCTTTTTCCCAAAAAACAGTGGGAAGCGGCTGTTTTTCGTATAGGTGGTTAGTTGTACTTCTTGCAAGCAGTCGAAGCCAAAAAAACGCTTCGAAAAAGTTAAAACGTAGGCGTGAAACATTTTTATTGTAAATGATCAAAAACTTGTCCAAAAAAAACAAAAAAACAAAAACGTCGATTTAAAAAAGAATTCATACCTTTTGGTTGGACTCATATGAAAGATCTCCCGAAAACCTTACTTGCAATGTTTTACTTTCAACGTAACTTCAGTGGTTCCCGAGTTTCCGCCGAAAAAGACGATGATATATGGGCGCCTGCGGTTCCTAACAAAGGGAGTGGTAGGCAGTAAATGTCTTCAACAAATTTCAGCGTGATTTCACTTAATCAAGTTTTATTTTATTCGACAAATTTGTTTCAAACTCATTACCCGTCTTTGCCGACACTTTTTTTGCCCAGATGAATAAAAAATGGCTTCGCCAATCATAGGCATATGGTCAGTGCTGACTATAAGGTGTGTTTTTTTGCTAGTTGCAAGGCAAGAGCAAAATTATTGTATGCAGTCTCTGGATAAGAAAATGTAAGATGCGATTTCATTGCTCACCACGGCAAAGTCAACAATTCCCAACGGCAGGGAAAAATGTGCAGCAAAACAAAAAATCCAACTGGAAATCCTTTGGTAATACCTCAAAATTGCAGTGGTGGTGTTGCCAGCTGAGCAATTGCCGTACTGAAATTAACAAATGAACTACAGTATATTAGCCCAAGCGTGTGATTTTTCAGATAGTTTGGGGCATTGACAAAATCTTTATGATTTTCACCCTATTTAGAGTACACCTTGTGGAAGCGTATCAGGCTACTTTTAAGAAAAGGTCACGCCGTTCAAATTTTGCCAAGAATTGAAGTTCTAGGTGGCTATCGCATCTTTGAAACATGTTATTGACACGGTCGTCGAAAGATGAGAGAATCGTGGGAAAGGCCACCCTGGATTTTGAGATTTGAACTTTCTTCATTGACTTTTTGGTAGAAAAATGTTTGGAGTTGGCAAAACTAAATTTATCCATTGTTGCACCAACTGGAAAAATACTTGAAATCGCCCCCTGAAAAAATCCACTATTTCCACTGAAAATATTCTTCAGACGCCCATGGTTATTGAAGAAACTGAAAAGTTGAATGGAAAATTAACTCTGCTGGATATTCTTCTTGTTAATGCTACTCTTGTGCCAGCCTGTTAAAGTGCTATTTTCGCAAGAACAGATCGTAATCAAGTTGTGTTATCTTATTCTTGCAAATTTTGTTTATTTTTGCAGTACAAATCGGTCATTGGTTGGTGTTTCGGATTAATTTCAATCTGAGCAACTTTCGTGCTTGAGGATTTAGGTTTAATCTTACAAGCTGCGATTTGATTTTAACTTATAATTTAATGCTGACAGTATACATTACATTTCCGAACTTCGAGTTTTTACAAATTTTTCATGTGTATTTCAAGAGGATTTTGCCCAGTTTCTTTTCATTGGTTTTTGTTAAAATGTTGCATGGTAACTCACCAATGTCGGAACTAATGAAAGTTATCAAACCATGCTTCTCACACGTTTAGTTCGTTCAAACGGCAACACTGACACCAACACATGCAAAAGACATTTGCTTGTTTCCAGAAAGGTAATTATGATTAATTGAAAAATTTTTATCAAATGATCTGAGATCGTTTTATTTTTATAATTGACAAAACATTTTGTCCATCTAAGATCGTTTTACATTATAATTGACAAAGCATTTTGATGCTGATGACCCACCATGTGATTGATCATCAAAGCTAGCAACTAAGCCATTTGACCAGTCTCGGAAAGAGAACTCTGAAAACATAGCATTGATGGGCCACCACGAAAAATTAGTAGATGCTAGCCACTTTTTTTTTAGATCGAACAAAAAGTTTTTTTTTAACTTTGTCACTCCTCACCACTGTTACAGAGTATTTGTTTTTCTTGAGTGTCTGGGAATTATTCATGAGATGTAGGTATCAATAACATGTATACAGATGCATTTTCAGGACATTTTGAAGAAGTGTAAGTGAACGCTGCATCATACTGTGTTAAGCTACCTTCAACTGGACTGTTGGTACGTACGGAGCGTGCGGGAGTGAAACACTGGCATTGTGCAAATGATTCCACTTCCATATTTTTGAAATGTATGGAAGACTCAAACGGCTACACGCGTTTAACTAGTCTTGCAACGAAATTCAAAAATATCCACTTATATTCTTTGGCAAGCAGTACTGCATTATCTTTAACTGGAATTATGTTACGCATTCCAACTACAAAGAAACCATTGATGATGCTGATCTGCCACGGAGGGGATTGAGAAAAATTTGTTTTTCATAATCAAGTATTTTTTGACGTCTTCAAATATGCGTTTGTTCTTTTTGCAAATCATTTTTTTTTCAATCTTGGATTCACAAGTATAATCTCGATGCACTATTACTGTGCGTGTTTTTATTTAAAAAATGATCTCACTTCTTATCCGTGAATTCATTCCATGCAATTCCAGAGCAGAAGTATTACTTAATTCTGAAGCGGATCTTTGAAGGATTTGACTGAAGATTTTGATGCACTTGGTGGAAATCAACAGATGCGATAAAATGACACAGAGCTCCAAAATCACTCTTTTCGTTATTTTTTTTTGTGAATTACTTCCAGCTTCTGTTTTGTTGCCAGGTTAGTGGATATTGTTGCGTGATTTTAAATAACTGTAAATGTTTTCCGTGTTTTAATGATCCAACGGTGCTTATCAGTTACTACGATTTATTTTTTGCAGAATAATTATTGTCCTGGCAACATATATTCTTCCTTACTAACAATAATGGCGATACGTTTGTTTATGTCATGTCAGCCATCAGTAGTGCTGACATTGAAATTAATAACCTGACTGTGAAAAGTATCAATTAAACTGTAAACGTGTGGTTCGCTGATGTTGCAATTTGTTAGCTTTTAGAAAAGAGCTTGTGATACAGTGGCTTTGGTACGTAAGAATACCGTTGCTTGGCAGGTAAGTACTTTTGTGATAGCAGTGTAACGCTTTTGTGGTTGAAAATTCCCACGATGACATAGTCGGTTGGAAAGGAAAGTCATGTCCCATGATCTTGGAAAACGTCGAATGAAATGTTATATGTTGTTTAATGCAAATTCACTCACACGCACCTTCGCATCCCAAACCGTAAGAATGCTTTGTGATTTGACATGCAGTTTCTTACAAAACCAAATTTAAATGTTGGTGTTCCATTAGTACGACAAAAATTGCTTGTATGCATTTCAGGGACAAAAAGTAGCGTCTTATTTCCAGCTAAACTGGTGAAGTTGATCTAGTGTATTAGCATTCACGCCATAACACTCGTCGATTTTGGAATCTTTTACAAGGCATCAGCTTTCACATACGACCTACAAAAAGATACAACATATCTTTGGATGTGGCCTCAGCGCTTGTACTTGGAATGCAGACAAAATGTTTCACAACGTAATAAAAAACTGGTTTTTGCAGTGTTTCAAGAGATTAAGTACATTTGCAAGTAGATCTTTTTTCAAAAATATGCTGCAATCGCCACTGTTTACCATATCACGTAATCTAGCGGTGATACGAATTTAGCAAAAAATTATTTTTTTCGATCTATTTCGATTTCTGCTGCCGGTTCGCAGGAAAAACCACCACATTTTTTCTTGTTTTATCAGATTTGATTAGTGTTCAGATTTGACTAGGTGATCACTTCACCTTGTTACATGCATATTTGTTCGCGGTTTTGAAAGACAGTAGTAATGTCAGTTTCAAATTCTATAATCACCAATGATGTAGCCTTTCTTCACGTTTTAAAACGTCGACTGACAGCCTTGACGGAAAAATAGTTCTAGGACTACAGCCATCTGATCAACTGCCACCGTGACAACTGCCACTTAGGACAATTGCCACCCAGGACAATTCCCACCCAGGACAGTTGCCACCCAGGATAATTGCCAACCAGGACAACTGCCACCCAGGACAACTGCCAGCTAGGACAACTGCCACCTAGGACAACTAACACCTACTGTAGAACAATTGCCACCCAGAACAACTGCCATATGGACAACTGCCATCTAGGACAAGTGCCTCCTAGGACAATCGCCACTCGGAAAACTGCCACCCGGACAACGGTCACCTAGCACAACTGCCACCAGGGATGGATTTACTAATAGGCTATGTAGGCTTAAGTCAAGGGCCTCAAAATCCAAGGGGGCCTTCAGCAAATTGTGGTACGCACAGAGTCAATTGCCGGTATATGATCAGTTTGGCAATTATTCGTCAAAATTTTGCGTCTTCATTTTTCATCAAATTTAGTCTCATTCATCTGATCAGATTCCGTGTTGATAATACCGGGGTCTTGAAACGAGTTTCCATGAATCTCAGTTTGCGGTTTCGTCACGGGTTCGTTATTATGCAACAGATAAAAAATGGATCGATAAGTAAATACACCACCAGCGTGAACACAGAAGACGATGCAACAAACTTTTTACGTCATTCGCGGCGGTCGCGATTTTGCCCATCTCCGTTGCAGTACACAATCTATAAAGTGCTTTCTTTTCACCGCGGTCTCACACTTCATTTGATGCATATCGGATTGGTCGTGTGTAAGGAAAAAATTCGATTTGTATAAAACCCTTGATCCGCGCCGGTGTGCGTTTAGTTCAAGAAAGAAGGACGAACAATTCCATCACCTGTACACGTGCGTCGTGGCAGGTCCAACCATTTGCGGAACAACCACGTTCGTGGCAAAATTTATTCAACATGTGAAACATATGATGACACCTTCGCCGCAAAGAACTGTTTGGTGTTACGGCGAGTGGCAGCATCGCTTCGATTCCGTTCCAAACGTGGAATTTATTGAAGGGCTCCACCAGAGAGAAAACTTTGACGGAACACAAAGCACCCTGTTGATTCTGGACGATTTAATGAACGAAACTAACCGGAGTGTGACAGATTTGTTCACCAAAGGGAGTCACCACAGAAACCTCAGTAATCATCCGACTTTCCCTGTTCTGAATGAAACTTATACAACCGCATGATTCTGCGGCACGCAGTATTCACAAAACTTGCCTGGTTGTTTCATGTCATCGTTAACATTTGGTTTTCTTTCGATGTATTAGTCATCACGACTGCTTTAATCTAAAGCGCGAATCACTTGACCGTAAGTAATCATTCAACTTTCCCTATTCTGAACAAAACTTGTACGACCGTATGATTCCGCGGGACACAGTATTCACAAACCTCGCCTGTTTGTTTCATATCATCGTCAACATTTTTTTGACGATGATTACGATTTATTTATTCGAAAGTAGCAAGCTTATAAAAATCAAATGCTAGAATCGCATCATCTAATCAGCAGCTTAATTTCGCCAGTCACTATTTCTCGTTCGCGTAACTGACCGAGGGTGCAACCGTCGCTTGAACATCTTGAACTGTCGTATCTTAAACTATTTTTTTTAAACTGGGAATGTTTCGGCGTCAGATGGCATTGACAACTGCGCACGTCGATAACTAACTGCATCTCTCCGACATCTGCTCGCTGTGCTGAACCAATTTTTTTTTCAAAAACTGTGTGCAATGTCACACTTCTTGGATCGATAAAAACTTATGAAACATATCGCCAACGCACTATACATCATTTTGAGAAAACACAAACCAGTTGTAACAGTTGCAGCAAGCATCACTTCCCTTTTGCAAGTCTTCAGTAACAACAACTAACCCGCGGAAAGGTTTCATTTGTTCAAAATAAACCAACCACGAACGTTTCGTGGCGTTGCTTTTATGCGAAAGTACGAAACATTTCAAAGTTCAAATGCTACATGCTCGATACTTTGATCCAAAACAGCCACACCATTGCTTCAACCTGTAACTGACCGCGTGGTGGAAATGCATACCGGATTTTAATCCGATAAGCAAATATTCATATCCGCTTCACTTGAGTATCATTTGATGACCGTGCAAACCCTATTATCACAGCAAATCATATCCACAGATGACAACTTGCTAACTCATTCTGCTCTTCTGCGCACCATACCCCTCAGACCGTTATCCTGTTTTAACAAAACCAAACAAAAATAAGTATTCCAGCAGGTGCGCTTTCTACAGTGAATATCGTAACAAGACGAGTTGAAACCGATAACAACGTGCTCTTGCAGCTAAGAGACCAATCGTCCTTTCACGGCCTGATGTTGCTTGCTTTTCAGTTAGAGTTGATCATAAACGTACTGGAATTTGTCTTTCAAAATGTCAAAAGCAGCATCGGCAATTGTTTCGAGATACTGCATTTTGTCGTGAGATATGCGCTGTGGGGTGGCGTTTGTAAAACACTTCTGTTGTTCAAAGTTGGGCACGTGTGCATCGTTCTGCAACGGTCAGGGCGAGCGTTCAGCTCTGTTTTGCTAGTTGTCGGTAACAACAACCACCCGCGATGTTAAGTTTAGTGGAAACAATTTATCTGTGCAACGTTTTTTTCCTATGCTCCGTTCAGAATTTTAACATCACCACTATCCAATCTTTGGAAAACTGTGTTTACAAAAAGCCACTATGAAGGTTTAACATTCACCTCTTTTGCATAACTTTGCCTTCGCACACACCCACTTCTAACCTTCATCATGCGCTCGAAGTGACACTTGATTCTTTTTTGTTTTTTCTGAATCATTTGGGTAAGCAAAACGCACGACGATTAAAAAGATGGGTTAGTTACGACCGGTAAGTTTTCCATCAACTTCTGTTCCAACCAATCCAAATGTGCAAAACGTTCAACGATGTTTCACTCTCACTCACATGTCCAAGTAGAATCAATTTAACACAAACGAATAATTTCATTGAAAAATCTGTCGAAGGCGTCTATCACAGTTTTGATTCGTTAATTGCGTGTTGGTGCAACTGCTGTCGTCAAAATATTTGCAATAGCGCATGCTGACAACTTAACTACACTGCTCTGAATCTATTTCAACTTTTCAAAAACAACTGAACGCAACGTCACAGGTTTGGTGATTGATAAAGTTTTACGCACTCGCCACCAACGGACTGTGCATCACGTCACCCTTTGCATCACCTTGTTCGTTGCAATTTCCAACGTCGTCGCACTGTCGTCAGTGGCGTTGATGAACAGTGGCAAGCTGATTTGATTGACTTGCCAAATCCGAAACTGTTCACTAACGGTCACACGTTTGTGTTGATTGTCGTTGAGAAGCTTTATAACCTTGCATGGCCTGAGCCGCTGAAGAACAAAACGAGCAAGTCTTTTTTCAAAACCTTTGCAAAAATTCTAAACAGGGGTGGGCTTAAGACGTTGTTTTTGCACACGCAGTGCAACTTCATCTCATGTACGTTGTTGGTTTCACGACATTTGGAAAACGTTCCTGGTTCTCATTACGACTTGCTCAGCAAGCAACACATGACAACCCGTTATGTTTTGTAAAAACTGTAAATGCTAATAAAAACTGTCATACCTCTGCAACCTCCAAACTTGTAGCATGGCAAGAAGCTTCTGTCAAACGAACTGATGCAAGGCTTCATCTCACTCGGTGGTATGGTATAAGTTTGTTAGGCTACAAATTCACTCCACCATCGAAAGAATTTCACACCCATTTTTAAACTAGTCAAATGCTACATCACAAAACCCATATATGGCGCGATGTAAACCAGATCAATGGTTACGTCACAACGTCCGTGTATGGTGCAACACTAACCCGATCAACTGTTATACCACAACACATCAGTATGGTGCAATGCTAACTGGGTCAGATGCTATGTCAAAATACCCATGTATGGTACAATGCAGACTAGG
>Ga0210059_1011354_pt1 | contig 13635 bp, 6 predicted proteins | sample Ectturendosymbi2_FD_188042 | JGI IMG/M metagenome (GOLD analysis project Ga0210059, IMG submission 188042) | Ecteinascidia turbinata endosymbiont from Florida, USA - Sample 2 (SPAdes) (version 2) | ecosystem: Host-associated > Tunicates > Ascidians > Unclassified | place: Key West, Florida...
GGACGAGATCTCAGACATTTGCAGCTCTTGTTTCTAAGTGACACTAACAAGTCTTCTTAGGTAAAATAAAATCGTAGGGGAAGGTTGGGTACAGTCGACACTTTTTTGCATTTTCAACCACTGCTACTTTATTTCAAGTCCAAACAAGCTCAAAGTTTGTCACTCAATAAAGCAACTCTATATCAAAAATATCTTACCAAAGCATGAAAACAACGCCCTTCAGAAAAAATTTTACAATCAATTTAAAAAGGGTACTTTTTCTGTCGAGTGTGCCCCAGGTTTGGGCACACTCGACATGAGCATGGGGTACACCTGACCGGTCAATAAAAAGTTAGGTTGCATGCATTGCGTAATGTTCACGTGATATCCCATGAAAAATAGGCAGTTTCTGACTGCCTCTCCACTTTTTTCACATTCTAATTACCCGCCATCACTGCGTGGCAAAACAAATTTTTATGATTACCAAACATTAAATGAAACCGTTTTGTCCATTTCCCGATGTGGATTAGACGGTGAAGTTGCACTATAAGTCTGAATGAACGTGCGATATCAGTAGCGCGAGAGAACGAGAAAAAGCATAACTAGCATCCATGGCAAAGTTCGTACTGTTAAGGTCAACGGTCGTTTTCTCATTTTTTGCTAGTGGAAGCGGAAGCGATAGGTGTGGAAACGGTTGACGAAATAGCCGCTTCCACATCCCTGCTCCTCAGTCACGAACCTCACCGCACGTCACTGTAAAAAATGTATATTCAATACAGCGAATTCAGGGCAAGCGCAAGTTGCTCAAAAATCCGGAATGTAAAAAGTATATTGAATACAATGAAAATTGGCAGGGCAAACTCTGGTTTTCAGGGCAAGCGCGGAGTTGCTCAAAAATCTTGAATGGCAAGAAATATATTCAATACAGTGAAAATTTTCATGGAAAACTCTGTTTTTCAAGGCAAGCGCAAGTTGCTTAAAAATCCTGAACAGTGCAAATATTTTCAATACAGCATATTCAGTGTATATTCACTTGGGGTGATCCGTGTGATTTGGGCTAGTGTAGTGTGTAATCTGGACTAAAGTCGTGACTGGTTATGATGACTTTGATCTGGACCAAGTCCTCGTTTTTTTTAATGCCAGGTTTTTCGTGATTTTTTACAACTCTTCTGTTATCTGTTGCAGCATTGATCTTAACATCAAATTTTAGCTGACTGGCTGAGGTAGGGAAATTTTGAAGTTAGCTTCGTGAATGCAGTGTGTAATTTGGACCAACCCTGGTGGCGGTTTGTGTAATATGGAGATGGACCGGTGTTACAAATGACAATACTTGTATAAAGCACCTGGAAAGTGTTTTATAGGCTACATTTATAGGAATATTGTACAGCACTGTGCATGGTACAATCACAGTATACGAATACGATGCAATACGTTTAGGCACACTGGCACATGCATTTTGAGTGCGTGCTTCATTTCCCGACGTGCAATCTTTAATAAAAGCGGGTCGCACGGACGTGTAGATTGCTTGGACCCTTTTGGAGCGCTGTGCGCGTCCTTAAGTTCCTTCCTCAAGCGCACAGCAACGATAACACAGGCAGGTGTAGGGAGTCAGACCCTTCGATCCAGAACCGTCGTTTTTAACCTTTGCCTTGCGCCACTGATGTCGCGTATATATTGGCATCAGTAAAGGCGATACGGTAGTTTCTTGTCTGGGAGAACACAACATGCAAGGAACATCACCCACTTGAGTTAACAAGCAACGTAACTACAGAATTTTGCCTATAACAGCACCTCTAGGGGATTGCATAAAGAACGTTACTGCCGAAGTGACATTACAAGCGAATTGTAATGCATGTAAAAGATGCCATCGGTACTGAACAAAATGTAACGTTGTAGGCGAATTGACGTTACAGACGAAGCCGTTATAAACGAATTCAACTATATAGAACAGATTTACAAGAGGTTTCAGGTCCCATTCGGATCAAACTAAAAAAGTTACTTTCAGGGCAAATTTTTTCCGCTCCCCCCAGTAAAATGCCTTCCCGTACGCCTATGTTTATTCACCATAATTTTTTACAATTCGGGAAACAACATTCGCGATACAAGCCCATTCTGTCGTCCATTGTTTTGTGATAGCAATGCTGTGAAGTATATTTCATCTCTCTTACAGTAGTGAACCCGTAATGAGGATTGAATGCCAAATATTACTGGAATCGCCCCCTCTAAACTTACTGGCTGGATCCGCCCCTGGTATCCAAGCAACCAGTCTCCACACAGGTGAATAGTTTGAATCAATCATTTTAGTATGAAATTGGTTTCACGTAACACCACGCATCGTCAGTCCTACAATGATATCATTCAAATAGAATCGGTTCCTGGCAAAGTTTAATTTTATTCGCAGGGTTTTAAACATTCCGTGCGGTATACGTTGAACGGGACGTTAATCTGTCAAAAATGTGACCTAATGCAAAAAATAAGGCTTTAATGTTTTTGTCCTGACTATTTTATGTAAAAGAAGCACTGTGTTTTAAAAACTATCCAAGATCGTAATATTCTAGGAGTTTCTGTTTTAATCCTAATTCTTTTAGGTTTCCAACGTCAATGTTCTGCCTTATTGCTGCACTTAATTTTTCATGTGTTTGAAAGCTTCGTTCATTTAGAAAAAAAGCTGTTTTGGTTCAACTGCTCAAAACGTTTTGCTAGCGTGGCGTGCGGATGATCATGAATTCCTCACCAGTCGCCATGAATCTTCTTGTATTCACAAAGTCGGTGCTAAACGTACAAAGATGGAATTCTTACTCGTGCTGTGTGATTGAGTAATTGCCAGTGTAAATGCACAGAACAAGTTCTGATTAAATTTCAAACTGATATGTGCCTCAAAATATAGATTTTGTTTTATCATTACGCTATTTACTCCGTGGCAACCATTATTTGACCAGATATACATAGTTTTACTGCGAAAAGGTCTTAGGCTTCAGGTAAAAAACGAGGCAGCTGTTCGCCATGCTGGTCTGAGCTTGCTGAGGTATACGAAGCATGTTTCGTCCCGAACCAGAATTATCTGATCATATGCTGCATGAATAATTAAACAGGGAGAGTATCTGCAAGCAGTTCTCGGGTTTCGGTTTAACAGCTGGTTTCATTTGTTCAGCACCGTATCAGTTTATAGCAAATCCTAAGTAGTTCACACCACTTGATTGAAATTTTCACTAATTTTTACTGCAAACTGTTTCACAGCTTAACTAACGTGAACGTCGCACTGTTATGCGATTATTTGCGTCCGGTTATTACCGAGACTGCTGCAACTCACCTCAATCGCCAGCGAGTGATTTTGGAATGTATTCATGAAGGCGCTTTGGTTAAATTATAGCTCTCGTAATGATTGGTTCTGTTTTTCAAATTACAGTGGAAAATTTGCGACGTATCTACATTGCTCACACGTCACTTCGTCCCAGCATATGGTTATTTCGTTGTTGTTTCATATTTGATGACTCACAATACAGGGAAACTCTTCATTCAGTTCTGTACTTAATAATGCATATCACATATGTTTCAGATTGACTGTTGTAGCCGTGGCAGAAATTCGCGCGTGCTCGATAGTTATCCTTTTTGGGTTATAAGATCTTGCATTGACACGTGCCAGTTCTAAATTGTAACGCTGAATGCTTATTGCGTTGAGATTTTGTGCAAATCAGGTGGTTTAGCCTGATTACAGTAATAAGAACAAATATGCATTGCCTCTGCCTCATTCCATGTCTGCTGTGGCGTAGCCAGACCAAACTTTGGGGGGGGGATTTTTGATTTTAGACTAGCAACAGTGTTTCGTTTCGGATACCGCCTCTCAAAGCACAAAATGACTAGATATTCTAAAAATTTGGTGGGGGCCTTGGCCCACTGGCTACACGGTACACCTATGCATGTCTGTGCTGTTTGTAAGCAAGTGGCCTGTGGTTCAAGTTGGATTCTCTCTGTTGTGATTAAAATTACGCACTCATGATGAGAGTCGTGCGATTCTGCTTTGAGATATTAAAAAATGTTTGAGAAGTTTTGATGTATTTCATTAAACTTGTGATTGGTTAAAATATGCTGGTGTGTTGCATCAAACGCATACTTTCATATGTAGTCAGCTATATCCAGGGGTGTAGTACTACAAAAAGAGGTGTGGGAACGCCGTTCCCACACCACATAAAACGGAAGACTGCACCAAATAGTTCGAATGAAGTGAGCATTCGCCTACAAGAATTTCCACATTGGATCTTCCTGTTGCACTGTAAACTTTTGACTAGCAGTGCGGAATCTGCGTGTCGCTAGCACCAAAAAAAGGTGTGGGAACGCCGTTCCCACGCGTTCCCACCCCACTGCACCCCTGGCTATATCCCCACTTCAAGACCAATAGAATCCATTCTACTTGAATAACATATCAGGACTGAGAATGCGCACACTTACGTGAAATCGTTATCCCATCAAAATTATTGCTGAGTGATATTTCCACTGCGCCACCTTTGCGGAGACTAATTACTTGAATATAAATATGTGCAAGACCGAAATCATCACAAAGTTATGAAAATATGAAAGCAAGCTTCTGAGCCCAATCGGCTGATCCCTTGAAAGCTGGCGGGAAACCTAGAGCTTTTAATTGCTTAATTAATCAAGTGCTGGAAAATGGGAAGCAATCCTTTGCTTATTCATGTTAGAGTTATCCAGTGCTGCAACTGACACATTCAAAACCTATCTAGAAACAGTAATTCTGATGCAAATTACCCTACAAAACTGGACAAGGTCTTCTACTAGCATTATTGCAAACATGCATAATGACTTTTCCTGTTTCCTGTGGTCTAGTATTCCACGTTGCATCTATGACATTTTTCCACTGTACGTAGATCTAACTCCAAGGTGGAAAGTGCAAATCCACCTTACGAAAAGTTTCAATCCATGGCATGCATTTGCAATTCGCGATTACCTTGACAACAGCTATAATTGAAAAACGGCCTCAACAAAGATTATTATACACGACATTAGACTTCGTTGACACTGTAGAATTTAAAGCAACATACCATAGAAGATACAAGGTTAGGGATAATTTATGAGATAAAAAATGCCGTAAAAACAAATATGTAACATCTCAATTTACAACATGGTTTAGTCTTAATTTTCGATGGGAAACACGTTGTTGGCGCTAGTTTGTTGAGATTTTTTTAATATTAGTGAGTTTTTAAAACAAAAAAAAACTTTTTACATGGCCCAAATGAGACACCATACAAGTCACATATTTTCGAAAAACGTTTCGCTACAAGAAAAATCAAGCGTAAAATTACAACAATGTCAAATAATGGCTATCAGGTGTCTCGCACTACACAATGAACTTGAGGTTCAGTCAAGCTGTGAAGTTCAAGAAAGTTTCGCAGTCAGCGTTTGTGTAAAAAGGCTCTGACGCTATGGAAATTGTTCACAGGCTAATGTCTTGGAAAAGACACTCCTCTGCGTACCAAGTAGTCTGCTTTTCAGAAGCCCAGCAATGTGAGACATTAGTTACATTAGAATTAGATTAACGCAAAGTAGAAGTGCTGTGATTGTTGGTTGTAACTAGCAACGGTGATATATGCATTGGAAACTTCGTGCGTTTTGCTTGTGTTCTGGTCTGCTTTTCAGGAATTGACCGAGCAACACTGAATTGTCGCTCTTTGGCCTTGCGAGTTAAACATTCACACTGCGAAGAGATGATGTCTTACTTCTCAAAGCATGGTTCTCGAAGGCGCGCGCTCTTTCAGATTTGTTTCGTGGTTAGGTAGGGTGGCTTTGCTCATCGAATTGTTTTGACGCTCGCGGTGAGTATTTAACGCCTTGCTTGTGTCGAAGCTTCCTTTGCCGCGGCCTAAATTGCAGATCGCCATCGATTTTTACACGCTGCGAGAAGGGGAGCCAACAGTTGTCACAATCCGTGTAAGCTGCACAAAGCTTCAACTCGACGGCAGGTGTTGCAGCCAATCTACTTCATGGCGTGACTTCCGTGTTTTACAGCACTGTATTGCCCGAACATTTTTACAGCATGCGTTAAGGTAAAATCTATCACAAATTAAGACTTTTTTACGCCAAGCAAAGTGCGCGGCATGAGGATTTTCACCAATCTGATAAATCATATTTCGAACCGAATCATTTTTCACCGAAATCAAGCAGCTCAAACGTTTCGGGCTGAAGGAAACGTTGAATGTGACGGTGTTATCGACAGCCAAAGAGCTTTACAAATACTGTACAAGAAAATATTTGGAGCTGCCATTTCGTCAGCGTGGAAGTAGACAAAAACCTGGTTTCACAGTAGATTGCGAGGAATTAGGTGGACGCAACAAATACTATAACATGTTTTCAGGTGGCGGCAAGGTCATCCCCAAATTTACTTGAATGCCTGCATGTTTGTTTTTTTATTGGATATCGAACTCATGAGCAAATTCACATTGGTGCAGCATGAGTAAAGTCTTTTCAGCCTTGTAGCGCCCTGTGCTTGCATCGTAAATCTTTCGGGATCCAGGAACATTATTCGGTAGGTATCGACCGCGAACACCAATGCAGAACCGCACTGCAAGGTTCTTGTATCGGTTTAGCTGGTGATATGAGAGGAACATGCCTCAAAAACGACAGTTAATCCGATCCGGGTGTTATACTTGCGAAAATCGGGCAAAGTCCGTAGTTTGGCACTGTTCGAAACCCAAATTAGAAAAAGCTGGTCCTTCCTTGCCGACAAAACAAGTTAAGGTAAAACAAGTTCTGTGCGTTACCTTTACGTCATACGCTTTTGTTGAACGTTGGGCGAAGTTGTTTTGTTAGCCTGAGAAAATGTGCCACTGCGTCATTTTAAGGGAGTTTGCCGCGAGATGTGTTTATTCAAACGGAAACGCTCTAACAGCATCTGATTTTGACTAGCCTGGTGTACATCAAGGGAATCGAACAGCTTGGTGATTTCAAAGTTTCCAGTCCAACAAGAAGTGAGTAGCGTTACCAGGTTATTCATTGTCCTGAATTGCTATGCAAAATCGATACTTATTTTGAGATGCTTCGTAGTTGGCCCGTGTTTTTTGCGCATTGGTTTGCGTTGATCAGCAGTTAAAAAATACATCATGTAATTCGAACAAATTTTCGCCAGACATCAAAATATTGCTCAGTAAAGTTTAATGTAAAGCAACTTCACAGGCAATAGTGATTTCAGTGTAGACAAGCTTACCTGTGTTGCAAACAGGTGCGAATCTTCCAAGAACAAACAAGTTTTTTGTGAGAGCTTCTCAATTGGCAGTAATTACATCCAACAGGGAATAATAAAAGCGGACCTTGGTAAATATTGGCCCTGCTGAATCGCGTATTCAAAACCTCACTTGCTCAGTTTTATAGGCATGAAAATATTTAGCAAAACCTTCTTACACCGTTATCCTTCAGTTGTTCCCGTTTTTGCGCTTGTTCAAGTGCATTTGCTTAATTTTGTGCTCATCCTGCGGATGATCTTGTCAACTTCTGGATTCCAAAACTAGGCGATTTCAAGGTTGTTTTGTTCATTCTACGCTGTAAAGTCTTACTTTCGCTTGTGATATTACAAACATCCTTATGACAGTCATTTTCGGTTCAGTTGCCAGTTGTGCACTGCGTCAAACACAGCATGCAGCGGACTGTCAGCGGTTCGTATCTGATTTGCCAGTCATTTGCACAGAATTCGGTTTTATCTTTACGTCACAACAACTGCTGCAGACTTCGGCATGGGCATGTCTGCGCCGTCGCAACCCGCCGTGTTGACCTTTCCGTGCGTTTATGATTGTCCGTGACCAAAGCGTCATGAATCAGAATCAGGTCCGCGATCTGAAGTACAGTAGTTAGATCTGACATTGTGTCCAACCATTACTTACACTCGTAGCACTCTTGATTTGAGCTGAAGTGCTGTTTTATTGACACTCCGGTGAAACACTTTCTCTGCCAATTCCGTTGCTTGGGGTTTGGTTAACATGTGAAAAAGTTGTTGTTGTTTTGTTTTGTTATTTTTCTATGAATTGTTGCATGTAGGTCAGCAGAAGAACAGCAATTTCAATAGGTTGTATCACTTAAACTAGTTTTGTTTGAGAGCAGTGACGTACAGAGGTCTGGTGATGCCCGGGGCGACTGCTTGATTGGATGCCCCCCTTCCAAATTCTAGTATTGAGCAGTGGCGTATAGTGGTCATTGTTATTGGATATACGCTGTTTGTGGCGTCACAATATGACGTCATATTCACGTTTGCAAATCAATGTTTTGGCGAAGTTTGTTGACACAACATGCATATTCAGGGACGCTGGAGCAGCAGTAGGGCAAGGAGAGCAGTAAAAGAGTTGAGGGCAATGGAAACTAAAAAAAACACAAAAATCCTTACCAAATATGTTTGTTTCTGTTCATCAACAATGTTGAATGTAAAAATAATTACCGAAATTATAGACACTCATTCTGAATTTTCCGGGTGCCCAAATAGCTGATAAATTTATTTCAAGTCGATCTTGATAAACCATGAAATTACCTATGGTATTGTTATGAAAAGACACCTTCGCCACCACTGCCCCCCTTTTGAAAGGGCAGAGGGGGAAATGGTCCCACCATGCCTCCATTCTCCGCCATTCCTGTGCATATTCTACACACACTCTCTTTACTCGTTGTTGTAGGCTATACAGCAGGGTCTCCCAACCTGTGGTACGCGTACCACTAGTGGTACGCAAAGGCCTTCCAGATGGTACGCGAGTAACTTTCATTCTTTCACAAAAACCTTGATTCACAGCTTTCAAGTTTACGTATCGGGCTTTGTTTCTAAATAAATAAATTTTCCTGTAGCCTGCTATTCCTATTGCATTATAACATTATGACGTTCGAAGCGCTGTTCGCAAATTTACGCCATGCATCGACCAATTGGTGGAAGGTAAACAAAAATATCTCATGACATTTAGTTGTGGTCTTTAATTTTTATTTTAATGCATATTATTCTTCTGAATATACTAAGACTCGATCAAATTAGTTGTTCTGGAAGAAGTGGCACGCGTTGACAATACGGGTTGCCCAAGTGGTACGAGATCGTATAAGGTTGGGAACCCCTGTTATACAGTGCGTCACTGTAATGAACATAAATTAGCAGCGGTCTCCTAAGACAGAGCAGTTAATACCTGCAAAATATCTCCCAACGCGTTAAGACAGAACTGAGAAGAGGAGAACACACAGTGCTACGTCAGCGCTGTTCACAACTGCAAAAATACAAGGCTGCGCGAATGTCTCGTCGAATAGCAGTCCATCAGAAGGAATGCTGCGGGGATGGCAGACACCCAGGGTTGATAGTTTGAAGCTTGTAAACTACCCAAGAATTGAGAATGCCCATAAAATACGCAAGACAATTTTCGTTTTTCATTATGTGGCTGTTATATGTACAATTACTAAGGGGAAAGAACAGATACGGGCAGGGGTGCAGTGCTGAAAAAGAGGTGTGGGAACGCCGTTCGCTCACACGCAAAAAGCTCCTTTAGTTCTCGCAATCCCGTCAAGCACGCTGTAATCTACTCCGCAACCAGGGCTCTCACAAATGCAACTCCAAAAATCCCTGGAACAGTACCAAAAAATCCTTAAATCTGTAGTGGTGCAACATAAAATCGGAGTGCCATGATAAATGTTAAAAATAGAACTAAATATGATTTGAAAAATAAACTAAAATAGTTCATTTCAAACAATGTCATACTTTTCCGAAAATCCATAAAAAGGGTCAAAACTTCCAATCTTGGGACAAAATCCCTAAAAGTGAGAGCACTGTCCGCAACGGCTTGAAAAGTTCGAGACTAATTATTCCTCTGAAACGAAGATAGCAGAGTTACGATGAATGCACACAATCAGACGAAGCGGGGAGTACGTAAATACCATTGTTGATGTCACGAACAGTAATTCCACAACCATGCTGGGTGTTATACACGAGATCAGTGGTGCCACTCCTAGTGTGTTTCCACTAGATCTAATGTTTTTACATTTCATCTAGTGTTTTTTATGGCTGTGTAGTGTTTTTTTTATGAGTGAGCTGAATGCAACTGATGTCGCAATTTTGTGCAGTTGTAACTGTAACTGAGACCTCTTGATTTAATTCAATTGTAATATGCTAAAAATTCTACCTAATTAAATCTTAAATTACCCAAGAAAATGTAATCTGTTTTGAGTTAAAACGCTGCGAAGTCACTTGGTCATCTGTTAAAAGTTTCAGTGACCTGAAAAATAAGCACAAGCGTTGCTGCTATCAGTCAACTCTTCTTCAGGAAAATGTGCCCTTACATTTGTTGACCAAAAAGTGTGGTGTTCAATACCAGACTGTATTGTCTTCTTCCACTTTTACCTTCAAAGGAACTGAAGAAACACCTTCTACATGGAAAAGATACATAACTGTACAGTTTAGCAACATTTCACTTATCAAGAACTAAATACTGAGAGTTTCGGTAATTGGATCAGTGCAATAGGCTGCAGGGCTACTCAATTATTTTAAGAAAGGGTCCAGTTACAAATGTCAAAATTTTTCGAAGTCCGGTCACTACCATAAAATCATGCAAATGTGACATGTCTTGGATTTTTTTAACAAAAAACGTAATATGAGAATTTAATACGATTATACTGTATATAGATATACAAAATCCGGTAAAAGGATACAAATATTATCAAACGCTGTCAGCGTTATTTATTGTTCTGCTGGTGGGAGCAATGGCATTTTGTACTTCTTGGCAGTTACCTAAGCTTTTGTTCCAAGGTAGTGATAGTCAATAGAAGGTAATGGTCAAGGTTTTATTCGTGATGCAGATGCGATACTTGTTCTTTATGAGCTTCTTTTTTGACAGTGCGGACTGTCAGCAGTCAGTGCGGCGTAACTAGATGTTTAGGCCAGGAGGGAAAACGTAGCTGAAAAAGGTCCACTGCCGACTGTAGGGGAGTTGGTAGCAACACTCAGAAAAACCCTGAGAAATGACAGTGAATCCGGATATGGATGGCCATACTAAAACCCTAAATCACCAACAAATATTCCGAAAAACGCAAAGAAACTACTGAAAACCAAAATAATACCAAAACTGAAGTATAAGCCAAGTAGAGGCCCGAGATTTACATTCACTGTAGCTGGCAGGAGGGAACAACTCGCCCCTCCAGCAGCAGCAGGTAGACCCAAACACCATAAAAATTTCCACTAACTATTTGCGAGGAGTGGAAAAAAATTTTGGAGATACCTTCCTGTGACAACAAGTTCTCAGGTGTGCCATCAAAAAGTATTTCTTTCACTGCTACATTCTATTGGAATTCAATTAATTCCAGTTGAGTTTTGGCCGCGTCCACACCAGTGGTGCCAAGCTGCCGGAGCTCCGCTCCGTCACTTTAATCAGTGAATGCAGTGAATGATGGGTCGTTGCCTACAAATATAAGTGAAGATGCCCAGTAGAGCTTCAGTAGCCTACTTATAAAAATTTCCACTTCATCTTCGGTGCACACATGTCCATGTGTCTTTTTGCTTCAGTTGAGAATTCGGTAATGTCTGTCAGTAAAAAGGGTTTTGAGGAAAGAGCAGCGACTGTTTTTGAAAAGAAAGTCGCCAAACTGTTCGACAATGTTGGTAATCAACTTTTCAATAAGTTGAATATATTTGGAATCTTCTTGCTTTTATTTTCCCCAAATGCCTCAGAAAATGACTAAGTTCGTTTTCAATGACTTGTTTAAAGATATTAAACTTTTTCTGGAAAGGGCAAGTAGTAGTGATCAAATCAAGAGTAGCAGGCTATGTTTTTTCCTTGAAGTTTTACTTTCAAGTCGTTGAGGTGTTACACTGTGTCAGCCAAAAGTCCAACAGTTTCCCTTTATCATTCCCTAAAAAAGCTGAAAATGCCTTACCTTTTCTTCACATTTGGTTGAATTCCCGTAAAAAAACAAAAAGACAAAGATCTCTGCAAAATTCTTCCCTTACTCAAGCATCTTTCATAACTGTGCACAAATAAATTTGTATTATTATATTGTTTTCGGAAAGAAAAGGTTTCGTTGCTATATTCTAGCTTTGAATCCACTATTTTCACCAGGATAGACATGGAAGTGACGAGCTATCGTTAAACAATTATGACGAAACAATTACTTCGAACCAAAAAATCGTAGCTTGCCGAAGTCAGGTGTGCTATCCAATTTAGCTGAACAACAGCTTGATCGACAATCACACAGTTGGCGAGAAGTAAATGCTTTAGAAGTACGGCCAAAAACGCAAAATTTTGGGATAAAAACTTCAGAGTATATAGTACACCTTTGAGAGGCTGACGAGGTCCGGCCGTCACCATGCAAAGGTCCGGATTCGGACCGCGGTCCGCCATTTGAGTAGCCCTGGGCTAGAGTATTGTCTGCTTTTTATGTATCTTTATTTTTCGTTTCTCGTTCTTTCCTGTGCACATCCCATTTTTCGACAAGAAATTATAATCCATAGCTTTTTGTTTTGTTTTTTCTTGCTTTTAAACCTCATCGATTTTTTTTACCTTTTTTATACTTTGTTTAAGCATTTTTTGACCACACCAGATTTCCTCAATTAAAGTTGATTCACTCCTTTGTGTACAGTATAGGCATGCTCTCTTCATCTGTAAATTGACTTCACCATTTTCTATGTTTGTTTGTTTGTTTTTGTATTTGATTTACAACTATCGTTTTAACACTGCGCATAAAGTGATAAACTGGTTTGTTGACTAGATGACAATCCTCTGTGACACAGTGACACGCGTATTTACATTAATCAGCTATTTTGCCATTGTGGTTTCATTTGTTCTGATTTCCACTAACAATTGGTTTCCTTTTTGCGCAACGGCTCTCAGTATTGTTTCTGTTTAATAGCTGAGTCATATGAAACGATAATAAACTTGAACCTCATTGGGTGTTGGTTCCAATCCCGTCGCCACCGGGGGACTTGGGTGGGCTAAGCTCCTCAAGCAAAGCTCCAAGCCCCCAAATTGAAATATGAAACACTATAAATCAATGGAGTTTTTGTCAATTTAAGAAAGTCAAGGCCCCCTGCACAAACGCAAAACCCCCCTATTGAAGACTTTCTGACAACGGTTCTGGTTGGTCCTGAACTTACTTGAATTTAACGTCGGGGTTCGATGTGCGACCAACTGCACATCATTCTCGGATCAAGAATTGTATTTTGCGAATCAGGCGAAAAAGTGGGTCAGAGTGAAGGAGATAGGGCTACTATACCTCGCCCTCTTTAAATAAAAACAAAATGTACTAAAACCACGATAAAATACCGTAATGCAGGGCCCCGACATGGGGAAGTGCCGTCCCGGGGCGAGTCGAAAAGTTCCGCCCCTCACCACCACCACCAGGTGGTGGTAAAGACCATGAAAGACCATTTTATATTCTTTCTTTTCACCAAAAGTTCCTCCCCCTCGAAAAGGGCCACCCCGGGGCATTGCCCCCCCCGCCCCTCCCTTGCTGGGGCCCTGCCGTAATGTCCTCTTTTTGCCTTTGGAAAGTTTTCCTGAATACAAGCTGCGGATTTTGCATGATTTGAGTGGCTTGTTTTCTTAGGGCAGGCTGTATTCAAGAAACTGCGTCGGGTGCTGATTACAGCACCTTGTTGGACAGCTATTGTGGTCTTTGTGGATGTTTTGGCATTGACACCTTGTTAAT
>Ga0210059_1011355_pt1 | contig 13634 bp, 11 predicted proteins | sample Ectturendosymbi2_FD_188042 | JGI IMG/M metagenome (GOLD analysis project Ga0210059, IMG submission 188042) | Ecteinascidia turbinata endosymbiont from Florida, USA - Sample 2 (SPAdes) (version 2) | ecosystem: Host-associated > Tunicates > Ascidians > Unclassified | place: Key West, Florida...
CTGGCTGCTTCTGTCGTACGACTATCGTCATGACTATTTTCTGGTCTCTAGTATGTTGAAACTCAGTTCTTTAAAGCCTAGTAAATATACTCGCTGGATACTTGCATCAATAGGCCGTCTTGTCACATATATTGACGTTCTTGACGACTTTTTTGAGAGATACAACAACACGAGGCACTTTAGCATAAAAATGACTGCTGTTGAGGCAAGCAAGAAAGAGAATGAAGTGAGAGTTTACAGAAACCTCTATCCAGACTTTACAAGACGACCCATGAGAGCAAAATTCAAAACTGTTGACAAAGTCCGAATTCAAAAGAAGAAACGACTCTTTGAGAAAGGGTTCACCCCAAACTGGACAGAAGAAGTGTTCACCGTTTCAAAAATTCAAAGAACTAGCCCAGTTACTTATAAAATAACTGACCTGAACGATGAAGAAATTCAAGGGACGTTCTATGAACAAGAGCTTCAGAAGACATCACAAGAAGTTTACAGAATTGAGAAGATTGTGAAGAAAGACAAAACAAGGTCATTGGTTAAATGGAAGGGCTATCCAGAAAGTTTCAACTCTTGGGTTTGCAACAAAGATCTTATGAAACTTTAATATAAAATGCAAAATGATCTTGGAATCAAAAGCTCAACAGTCACTGCATTTCTGAACGACAAGCTCACACCGGTGCAATGTAATGAATTGCAAAAAATTATGAACCTTAATCCAAAGCTGTATAGAAAGGTTTTCATCTATCATGGTTAATTTTGGACCTGATCCAAATTGGCTCTCCAAATTGGCTGACCAAATTGATTGACCAAATTGGCCGACCAAGAAATTTGAACATACAATAAATGAGTTTCTTAAAAATCAAAGACCCATCAAAACGTGACAAACATGTCGCTGAATATCTCAAAACCAAGAACAAAATTAAAGAAGATTTTCGCTCAGAACGATTGGGTGAGCAATCAATGTATGAAGATTTTGGAAAAATATTTAAGCCAATAGCTAAACAACAACAAACGTCATCTGAAGAAATTGTTTCCACACTTGAACCTCTTCAAGACGCAATAGAAAATATGCCTCCGCTGCAAGCATTGCTTGGGAACCGGGGCTGAGAGAGATCCAACCTTTTCTTCCATCAGAAATAAGTGAAGAAAAATTGGAATCACTGCTGGAGAAAGAATTCAACATTCCAACCAATGTAGGGCCGAATGTGCTAAAAAATTTAAACAAATATTTTAGCAAAGGTATGGGAGATTCAACCTATGGATTTAAAAATGATGGAGATGAATATGACCTTGGACAAACAAAAGTAGAATTTAAAGGAGATAATATTAAAATTGGTGTAAAAACATACACAGGAACTCCTGGTCTTTGGAATTCATTTACCGCGAAAGAACCGGATAAAGGTTTGGTTACAGAAGAAGACAAATATAACTACGTAGAAGAGCTTGTTAAAACAGATAAATTGTTGACTGTTAATAAAGCCGGACATGTTACAATATATTCGACCGCAAGGAAAAAATATATTATTGTAATTACACCAATAAAAGACAAAAACCCAAGACTGAAAGCATTATTAGAAAAGAGAAAAAAAGAGATGAAATAAGAATTGAAACAAAAAAAGTGGAACAAGAAGACAAAAAAGAATTTAAAAAATAATGAAAGCTGCGAGAATAATGCGGAAAAAATCAGAACCTGGAACTTCAGGACAAGGCTTTCTCCCGTCTGACCCAAATGCCTTGTGTGAACGACTCGAATTTTTGATGGCGTCGAAACAAGCAGGAAAAATTGGTGTTCGGAACGAAATTGTGAGCATTTGTGATGAACTTTTGAGACAAAAAATTTTGCCTCTTGGTGCTTACAAAAACTTAATGCTTACATTAAATAAATTATAGTTATTAAACGCGGTTACCAAAGAAAATACCGAGTCGGCGGCTCTGGATTTTTTTCAAAGCTCAAAAAACTTTTTGTCAGGATTCATCAGTAAAAAGCAAGTTGTCAACACCGCTTTGAACATTGCTCGACGTGCTGGGCAAAAGGCTGGGCAAAAAGATATTGATTTTGCGAGTTCAAAGTTGACTCCCAAATCACAACAAATTTTATCAAAGCTTGTGTCTTCAACACCTCCGCTTGCACCTCAAGGAGCAACACCACAGAAGGCACAGCAGGTGACACCAAATTTGAACAACTTGATAGCTGGGTCGGGGCAGCGCGCAATCAAAATACAAGATCTTGTCAGGCGTTTGAATAAATGAAAAAATCAAGGATGTTTCTTGAAAAGCTTGAAGCCCACAAAAACAATATTGATGAACACAAATATTTCAACAGGGTATTGAGTTATAAAGTGAAAACAAAAAAAAGTCTATAATAAATGGACATTCTTAACATTACTGAAAAACCTGAAATTGATCAATCGATTGAAGAATATGAATATCACAGTTACGAGCCAATAACTGGCACTGACCTGAACAGGCCGGGGGAAGTTAGGATAAATATTGAAACGCAAGATTTGTTCACACATCCCAGTGAAAGTTATTTGTTTTTTGACGGTAAGTTGGTGAAAAACGCTGACGACGCTGTTTACGCCGATGCTGACATCATCACGCTAACAAACAATGCTATGATGCATCTGTTCAGCAACATAAAATACCAACTTTCAGGACAAGAGACTGAAAGTCTGTTTCACCCTGGACAAGCAATAACGATCCTTGGGTTATTGAAATTTCCAGATGATATTCAGAAAAGCACAGGCCTCAACTAGTTGTGGTATAAAGACGCTGGAACAACAGCTCGTATAAAAAAGAACGTAGGTTTTGGAGTTCGACAACAGTATATCATTCAAAAGCCAGACCCAAAAGCAACATTTTCATTCAGAGTTCCGCTAAAACACATCTTTGGGTTCTGTGATGACTATGAAACAGTCGTTTACGGGTTTAAGCATCAACTCACTCTTGTGAGGAAAGGTGATACTGACGCGATTTTCAAAACTGGAGCAGTGGCAGCAGTTCCTGAAAACAATCCACCAGCAATTGCAGAACCTGATGATGGGAAGGTTGTTTTGACAAAACCGTCTTGGTATATGCCACATGTAAGTCCAAATTTGCAAGAAAAACTTGCACTCTACAAAACAATTGAATCGAAATCAAGTCTCCCAGTCGGATACCGCATGATTCAATGCGAATCAATCCCAGTCACGCAAACGATAAATTTCACCTGGCGACTGTCGGTGAAATCAAATGTGGAGAAGCCTCGCTGGATAATCGTGGCGTTTCAGACAGATAAACCTGGAAACCAGCAGCACAACCCATCAATTTTTGATCAGTGCAATCTCACAAATTTGTTTGTCATGTTGAACTCACGAAGGTATCCTGAGATTGATTATGATGACACGAACTTTACTCAGCGAAAATTTTCAAGGGTCTACGGTGATGCTGCGGCATTCCGAACAAAGTTTTACAATGTTGAAGAGTTGATTTCTTCTCCAAACATTACTCCAGCAGATTACAAGGAATTGTTTCCAATGTTTGTTTTTGATGTGACAAACAAGAGCCAAAAACTGAAAAACTCGGTGACTGACATTCAGATAAAGGCCCAGTTTTCAGCAAACGTGCCTGCAAATACTGAAGCTTTCGCAGTTGCCATCAGTGATAAAAGTCTCATTTTCCAGAGCGATGGGCAAAATATGCGTGTTGAATTTTAAGTTAAAAAAATTTATCATAATATAAATGAAAATCTCAAGACCAACGATGATTTCAGTATTGAAAGAAAATACCATAGGACTCACTCATATGAATCGGAAACAAATGTGGAAAATCATAGAAGAAAAAGGGCTGGTTGATCAAGCTCTTGAACTTGAAAAAGGTGTGAAACGAAAAACTGGTTCTGGAAGAATTGCAAGAAAATCAATTGAGGTTGTCGACCTTGCCACAAATGAAACAAAATATTTCCCAAGTTTATCAGAAGCTTCCAAGTATTTTGGGAAAACTAAAATTTGTTTCATATACAACAACGGAAGAGATTGGGAGAAAAAAAAGTTAGTATAATTAATCATTAATTTGTTGTTTCCACAAGAAATCTCTCTCCCATTCATGGGAAAGATAATTTTTTTGTTGATTTTGATAAAATTTTTTAAGTTAAATAAAGATAAATGAAAGACGAAACGTTGCAAAAATTGATAAAACTTCTCCGTGATGGATTTTTGAGAGAACTTCTCGGGAAAGAGAAAACTCTCAAACAGGCACGACTTCGGGGCTTCAATGACATTTCAAAACTCAAGAAGCACAATTGAAAAATTTGCTTTCAAAACCACAACACTTGGAACATTTGAGAAAACGAAATCTATTGGTGAAAGCAAAAAAACTTGGAATCAAAAATGCCAAAGCTCAAAAAGACACAACCCATCAACGTATTTGATGATAAGGTGTTGAAATTGGTGAAGGAAAAACAGTCTTCCTTCAGTGGTGAAACCATTGAAGGAAATTCACACTTGAACCAAGCGGCAATGTGACATTTGATCCAGAATCCTTTTTTACTTCTGGGAAACGAAAGGCACTCGCATAAATTCAAACGCAAACCAAAATGAAAATCATCTTGAGAACAAATATGGAAAAAACAGATCTCAAGACTGGTGAAAGCCTTGTGGAAGGACATCAATTCAGATCAAAAAATGAAATTGTTCTTGAATCAACAGACAAGAACGAATTGTGGAGAACAAGTCCTCGAGGACCTTGCAAAATTTCAGATAAATGGGAGTGGGTGGACATTTCACTCAATTGCGGCAGTTGATTTTCACACTGTTGGATGGAAGCCACTGCGAGGGGGCACTTTTGTGAAATTACCAAAGTTTCTTTCGAGAAAAGAAGCTTTGGTTAACATGAAGTTTCGAAACGAAACGACAAACAAAGAGGACAATCAATGTTTCAAGTGGTGCATCGCAAGAGCATTGAATTCTGTCGAGAGAGACTCTGGAAGGATCAGTAAAATGTTGAGAAAACAGGCAGAGTCTCTCAATTTCACAGGAATTGAGTTTCCGGTAAATTTGAAAGCGATTGACAAATTTGAGAGACTGAACCCTGAAGTTGCCGTGAGCGTCCTTGGATATGAAAACAGTATTTACCCTCTAAGAATATCACAATTCAAAAGAGAGAACAATGTGACTCTCCTTCTTCTTGAAAACAAACACTTTTGTCTTGTCAAGAGTTTATCAAGACTATTTTCAAGTCAGTCCTCAAAAGACACTCGCAAAAAAGAATATTGTTTGAGATGTCTTAATCACTTCCCAAGCAAGAAAGCTTTGGAACAGCATGAAGAATACTGTGACAACTATGCTGCTGTGAAATTAACCCTTCCGGAAAAAGGTGTTGTGGCGGCGCTTAAGAATCACAAGCATTTGATGAGAGCTCCCATTGTGGTTTATGCTGACTTTGAGTCCTACACAAGACCGATTGACGCCTGTAATCCAGATCCAGAAAAAAGTTTCACAAAAAAATATCAAAAGCATGAACCCTCTGGATTCTGCTTTTTTGTGAAATGTCTTGGAGAGTTTTCACAAGCGGTGTTGTTCACGAAAACGAGAGAAGAAGAAAATGTATCAAACATTTTTGTCGAACGGCTTGAGAAGGAAATTGATCGAGTCTGGTCTTCAGAGGTGAAACCAATGATGATGACAGATGAAGATAAAATCAACTTTGACGGTGCAACAAGATGTTGGATTTGCCAAAAAAATTTTGTTGAAGGTGATCAAAAAGTTCGCGATCATTGTCACTACTCTGGAAAATTTCGCGAAGCAGCACATAATTCATGTAACCTTCTTTTCAGGAAGCCGAAACATGTTCTGGTTTTCTTTCATAACCTCTCTGGTTGTGACTCTTACCTCTTCATCAAGAGCTTGGGAAAAGGTGAAGGACGAATTAATTGTATTCCCAATAACGAGGAGAAGTATATCAGTTTCTCAAAAACGATAATTAATGGTGAAACGAAAAAGAAGTTTGATATCAGGTTTGTTGACAGTTATAAATTTATAATGGCAAGTTTGGATAAATTAATAGGAAATTTGAATTATTTTTCAATAGTCTCAGAAAATTTCCCAGAACAGAGTAGGGAACTTCTTTTAAAGAAAGGGGTATTCCCATACGACTGGTTTAACACTTTGGAGAAATTCAACGAGACTCAACGTCCAAGCAAACAAGAGTTTTACTCAAAATTAAGTGATTCTGATATCACAGATGATGATTTTGTGCATGCTCAGAAGGTTTGGGAACATTTTCGAATGAAAACGTTCCGAGAATATCATGATCTGTATCTCAAGACAGACGTTCTTCTTCTTGCAGATGTTTTTGAAAATTTCAGGAACATTAGTCTGAATAACTGTGACTTGGATCCAGCATGGTATTATACTTCGCCTGGACTTGCTTGGGATGCATGTCTGGAGAAGACGGGGGTTGAACTAGAACTTCTTTCAGATCCGGACATGCTCTTGATGGTTGAACAAGGCATTCGTGGAAGAGTCTCTATGATTTCAAAGCGATATGCCATAGCCACCAACAAATATATGGGCGAGAAATTCGATCCGAATGAAGAACTAAGATTCATCCAATATTTGGACGCCAACAACTTGTATGGTTGGGCGATGTCGCAACCTCTTCCTGTAAGAAATTTAAAATGGATGGATGAAAAAGAGAAGGAAAACTGGTTTGAATTTTCAAACCAAGAATGGTGTGGATGTATCCTTGAGGTAGATCTGGAGTATCCGAAAGGACTTCACGATTTGCACAACAATTATCCATTGGTTCCAGAAAGGTTGATGGTGAATCGAGTTGAAAAACGCATTCCAAATTTGAGAGATAACAACTATGTTCTTCATTATCGCAATCTCAAACAATATTTGGATATGGGCTGGAAAATAAAAAAGATTCACCGAGGAATCTCATTCTTTGAAGATGCGTGGTTGAAACCATACATCAATCGCTCGCGAAAACATGAACTGTTCACTGAGCAAGTAAATAAAGTCGCCCTCTCTGCCGACGACCAGAAGAGAATAATTCAAACTGACAAAACAAATACCTTAGCTTGTGGATACAGGACAGGCTGACATGCGAAACCAACAAGGGAACCGACAGGGCGATAAGGGCACCAACAAGGGAACCGACAGGGGAGACCTGGCAAAGTGACAGGGGAGGCGACAGGGTTCCAACAGAGGGGCTTCGACAGAGACAGGGGAAACTGGCAAAGACCTCACAAAACTAGGGATTAAGAGAAACGGCGTTCAAACATAGAAAAACACACTACTCATGGCAGCCATTCTGTGAAAGATGTATGAAAGGACTTGGGGGATGTGCCGACATTATCAGAGGCATTAATTGAAAGAACTTTGTTAAGAAAATTTCATTTAGCGCAGAAATATTGAATGCAGTCGAAAGTGTGGCCACACTAGTTTGGCAATATAAAATTAGTGCATTGAAAATAGAATTCTCAATTGTATAATATTCAAGAAATGGGTCATATTAGACAGAATTCATTGACTTGCAGCGAAAATGGACTTAAATACTGGAAAAGGTAATCGCGAATATAAAGATATGTTTTTGAGGTCTCTTTGACATTAACGCATATTTTGACAAGTATTTGTGTGCACTGCTTGTTGATGTGTTGTGTGGTGTTATTTGTGGTGATTCTGAAATAATAAACACTCGAACAAATTGGAGATGCCGGGGATTCAACCCGGGGCCTCACACATGCAAAGCGTGCGCTCTACCACTGAGCTACATCCCCATTCGACGAGGATGAGATTGGAACCCAGGCGGACAGAGCACAATGGATTAGCTGTCCATCGCCTTAACCGGTCCAGCCACCTCGTCCGGTGCTCTACGGCGAGTTGGCTCATTTTCTCGAAAGGCAAATGCTACAAAACATTATTCATGGATCATTCGTAACAGAGAGAATTTCGGAAACAGACTTCTTTGAAACATGCAATTAAGAATAAACAGTTTTCAAACTCGCCGGTATAAAGCTCATGAAGCATAACAGAACAAGCTTTGGTGTTGAGTTCGGTTTGATGCAAAAGCCTTTGCTTCATTCAACTGACGAGACAATATAAGATGCTTTGCTTCAAAAACTGTCCTTTGTTACACATGCGACTAACCTCGAAGCAGAGATCAATTACATTTTCAGATTGTTTTCCGCGACAGATATTTTAGCCGTATCAATTTTGGTACGACAAACAGGAAAAAGTTGTTCATTCGGATTTGTGTGTCATGCGACAGGAAGGCATAATCACAACGCAGTCTTCTTTGCTCCAGATAATGGATGCAAGCCGTTGAATTTCTAAGAAGGCAGCATATATGCAATGACAATTCTATACCGTTCCCTTTTGCATTCTTTTCCAGTATTTGAGGTGCATTTTTTCCCTGGGCAAAACGCCAACGCTGGAGAAATCTGCTGGGAACGGAAAAGAATCGCAAATGCATATCACCTGCCTTCTCAACACATCAGTGGTCGGCATCTTCATGTAGGAAAAGGAAGATTTCTTTAGGATCATCACGGCAAATATACCTTTAGCGGAAAAAATCCAAAATTGAAATTGATATCTGTGCAGTCAAAATTCCATCATCGTCGAATAGTGATGTAGCTCAGTGGTAGAGCGCACGCTTCGCATGTGTGAGTCCCCGGGTTCAATCCCCAGCATCTCCAATTTGTTCGATTGTTTATTATTTCAGAATCACCACACATAACACCACACAACACATCAACAAACAGTGCACACAAATACTTGCATACACAAACAAGATCTCCGTCATTGTCAAAGAGACCTCAAAAACATATCCTTGTTTTCAAAATTGCTTTTCCAGTATTTGAGGTCCATTTTCGCTCTAGGCCAATGAATTCTGTCTAATATGACCCATTTCTTGAATATCATACAATTGAGAAGCCTATGTCCTATGCACTAATTTTATATTGCCAAACAAGTGTGGCCAACTTCGACTGTAATCAATATTTCTGCGCTAAATGAAATTTGCTTAACAAAGTTCGTTCATCTAATGCCTCTGATCAGGTCGACAACAAGCCACAAGTCCTTTCATACTTCTTTCACAAAATAGCTGCCATGCATGCGTCATGCTTGCACGCGGAAATACTCGCTTACTGTGCCAAGTAACGGTTTTCAGAAGTGCAGAAAAAAAACGAATTTCCGATGATGACGAGTTCGTAAGACGGGCGTTGCGATAGTCATCGCTTTTGCCTGGTGTGATACCAACATTAACAAACAACTTCACTTACTTTTTCAAATCTTAATGATAAATGCAAACAGCATTTCATACTTGCTGCTTCTCGTTCGTCTGTACTTTCAAACTGGCAAATCTCGAGAAACGTGCACAAACGAGAATGCAAAAGGGTACGTTAGAGAATCGCCATTGCATATCAGCTGCCTTCTCAGAAATTCAATGGCCGACATCCACTATCTTGAGCGAAGAAGACTGTGTTATGGTTATGCTTTCCTGTCGAATGACACACAAATCCGAATGGATAACTTTTCATATTGTCTCGTCAGTTGAATGAAGCAAAGGCTTTTGCATCAAATCGAACTCAACACCAGAGCCTGGTCTCTTATGTTTCATGAGCTTTGGACCGGTGAGTTTTGAAACTGTTTATTCTGAATTGCATGTTTCAAAGAAATCTGTTTCCAAAATTCTCTCTGTTACGAATTACCCATGAATATTATTTTGTAACATTTGCCGTTCTAGAAAATGAGCCAACAGGCCGTCGAGCACCGGATGAGGTGGCCGAGTGATTAAGGCGATGGACTGCTAATCAATTGTGCTCTGCACACGTGGGTTCCAACCTCATCCTCGTCGAATGGGGATGTAGCTCAGTGGCAGATCGCACGCTTCGCATGTGTGAGGCCCCGGGTTCAATCCCCGGCGTTCCACTTTATTCAAGTTTATTATTTCAGATTCACCACACATAACACCACACAACACATCAACAAGCAGTGCACACAAATACTTGTCTAAATATCCGTTGTTGAAGACATCTCAAAAACATATTCTTATTTTCAAGATTGCTTTTCCAGTATTTGAGGTCCATTTTTTCCCTGGGCCAATGAGTTCTGTCTATAATGACGCATTAATTGACTGTCATACAATTGAGAAGACTCTGTCATATGCTTTAATTTTTTATTTCCAAACTAGTGTGGCCAATTTCGACTGCATTTAATATTTCTGCTCTACACGAAATTTGCTTAACGAAGTTCGTTCAATTAATGCCTCTGACCATGTCGGCACAACCCCCAAGTCCTTTCATACTTCTTTCTCAAAATAGCTGCCATGCATGCGTCGTGCTTGCACGTGGAAATACTAGCGTTCTGTGCCAAGTAATGGTTTTCAGAAGTGCAGAAGAAAAAACGAATTTCCGATGATGACGAGTTCGTCAGTCGGGCGTTGCGATAGTTATCGCTTTTGCCTGTTGACATACCACCTTTGATAAGCAACTTCACTTACTTTTTCAAATCTTAATGATGAATGCAAACAGCATTTTACATCTGCTGCTTCTCGTTCGTCTGTACATTCTGAGACTGGCAAATCTTGAGAGTCGTGCACAAGCAAGAATGCAAAAGAGAACGGTATAGAATCGTCATTGCACATCAGCTGCTTTCTCAGAAATTCTTGAGCTTTGTAATGGGACATTTACACGTATCATTAACAACTAGGCTATCCATCATGGGGATCGTGGCCCGCAACAATCTTGGGACTCTAGGCGGGTGAAGTGTTTTCTGTGAGGGGCACAATTTTTTTAAACTACGTATATCCAATAATCATACACAATGCCCAACACATTTTTCCAGAGGGAAAAAAACTTTTAGGGCCTCTTCAGCGCCCACCTCAGTTACGTGCCTGAAAGAGTCGCATAAAAACACGTTTTTAAAATGGGTCGCGGAACGAAAATGTGTGAGAGGCCATGAACTAGGCTAATTACGCCAATAATGCTGACGTTTGGGCAACGTTTCCTAATTTTGCTACACTTAATGACTCAAAGATGATTTATTCGAGGCTTCGACATAAACCTACTCTGACAAAAGCTGTGCAGCCAGGAAAAACCAAGAATCAAGAAATGAAAAGAACAGAGGTGATACACTTGAAACGTTGCAGTGAGCTTGATAAAGTATGGCCTGGAGGGCATGTTTTTGCTGGTCCTGATAGGTGACCATTGAATGGCTTTTGAGCACCCAAGGCAAGATCCTTTCCAGCGCCCACCCCTCCTATACAAAGATACGTACTCTACTCATCACATACATTACGAAAATACGAAGGACCTTTTGTACATTAGAAACGTTTAAAACATGAATAAAATTTATAAAAAATTGCGACATAGCTTGCCCAGTATATGTGAAATTGAAATTAATTGGAAATATATTAACCCTTCTGCAGAGAACCTGAAATAGTGTAGTACCTTTATCTTCTCAAAAAATGCATGACCGTGTGCTTCGTTCACTTTCATCATGTTCATTCCCTTTTTTTGGTGTACGTTCGTCACTTCCTGAACCACACAATTGTATTTTGGGTGCCCCCGTTGGCCCAGCGCCCCAGGAATCCGCCTAGTTCGACTAATGGTAGCGCCGGTCCTGAATGTTGGTGTCACACTCTGCGGAAGGGATAACTATAGCATCGCCCGGCTGACCAACACGTCATCATCGGAAGTTCTTGGTTTTCTACACTTCTGTAAACTGTAAACCGTTACTTGACACAGAAGACAAATGTTGTTACACGCAAGCATGGCGCATGCATCACAGCTCTTTTCCTAAACAAGTATGAGACGACTTGTGGGTTGTGCCGACATGATCCGAGTCTTTTGAACGAACTTGTTTGTCAAATTTCATTTAGTGCGCAAAAAACTTCACTGCAGTCGAGCTTGGCCAGATATGGCTATAGTTTGGTAATATCATTTAGTCTATTGGAAATAGATTTAGCACGAAATAATGTCTTATCAGCTGAGTGAAGCAATAAGTTTTGTACTAAACCAACTAAATATGTGTAAGGTCTGACATGTTATGATATCTTCTGACCTAATGTTCGTCGAACTGGTATGCCCAGTTCTTTGTGAATTGCCTCTTCCTAACATATCTATTTTTCTTCATTCGGTCATTTTTGTATGATCTTTGAGTTCGACTTGTTGTCCAGCACCAGATGAGGTTGCCGATTGGTTAAGGCTATGGACTGCTAATCACATCTTGTGATGTTTTTGCGCATGTTTTCCATATGTCTTGCTTGGTGTGTTCATCGTTTGACACGCATGGCTGTGCTTGCAATTGCCAGGACTGAAGATGTGTAAAATTCGTGAAATTGGTTTCCTGATAAGACGGTTTGCACATCGATCCGACAGCGAGCATAAGCTTTGTTGAGAGGAGACGTGTTGTTGCTAATGCATATCAATAAATATTTCATATTCTCCTTATTTTTTCTGTGGATTTATCATCAGAGTACCATGTTTTGCTTGCGATGCAACGTACAGTGGTGTGCGTACTCTGAGTAAAATGCTGATAGACACATCATACACATGGCGATATGTGTGCCATATGCTGTATACGCATTAGGTCAGCACAAGAATCACGGTTTGGTCCTAATACGTTGCAACAGAGAACAGGGGCATACAACGACTTTTGTGGAAAATTTCACAAAAGACGTTGGAACAGCATACAATTTCAGTAAAAAAAGACACCAGTAGTTAATCGCTTACTGAAATCGCAAATTACATTATGTTGCCAAAATTTGAAACATACGCAAAATACCACCGCTAAAGCCAAAGGTCAGCACAGAAACATTGTCAACATAGTCTATGAGAAAACACCTGCTCATTCACTCTGTTGAAGATAGCTAAGAATTCTAAACTCTCTCAATCCCGTTCCGGTATACCACACGACTTTTTGCAACTACACAAGGAAGTACCTCCATGCATGTGGGGGCCCCTTATCTGGAAAACTCCGTGTACAGCCGCACACAAAGCACACGCCTAAATCCGACCTTGATTGTTCATGGAGCCAATTATTTGTAAAGAGCATAACACAACTGTTTGCAGTGATCTTTCCGTGTGTTGTGAGACTGATTTACACATTGGAAGACTTAGCTTCGGCTGAGGTAGCAAAACTATGATTAAATGCATCTAAGTAACTTCACTCCGCAGGTGAAACAAGCAAGGAATCAATCACAAAATTTTAATAGGACATCGATTTCGCTTAACACTACGCATCATCAGTCCTTACATCTGCAAGCAATGCTAACAGGTGAAACGTTGAAAGGCTAAAGCAAGGCCAGAGAAAGTAAACAACCTCAAGACTGTAGTGAAACAGAGCACAACACCAACTGCAACAATTAAAACTGGAAATTACGTCTTACTCAAATGAAAGTATTCACTGCAACTTCAAAACGTACTTCAAAAGTTATATGAACTTAATAAAACTCAACGTAAGCTACAATGATTTACATAACAGAATACTTCGTTCTCAAATAAATTCGACTACTGTCGAGGCGGGGCCCCAATTTAGCTTGAAACAACACGCCGTATGATTTAGCATAACTGCAGATTGCGTAAGCTAAGCTAGCATTTAGTAGCGATGGCAACCAAACTTCAGCAGGCGCATTTGAAACGCCGTGACTGA
>Ga0210059_1011356_pt1 | contig 13631 bp, 7 predicted proteins | sample Ectturendosymbi2_FD_188042 | JGI IMG/M metagenome (GOLD analysis project Ga0210059, IMG submission 188042) | Ecteinascidia turbinata endosymbiont from Florida, USA - Sample 2 (SPAdes) (version 2) | ecosystem: Host-associated > Tunicates > Ascidians > Unclassified | place: Key West, Florida...
TATATTTTTTTTCCTCAGCCTTTTTGTCATAAGAAATTTTAGGGGAGCATGCTCATATAACGAAATCCGAAAGGGGTACATGGCCATAGAAAGTTTGCGAACACTTGTTCTAAACCTGAACCTCGGCGACAGACTATAAATGAAAATGTTGGTTGCTTTGATTGATTCCTAACATGGTTCACTGATTTGCATGGAAGCAAGTGAAACGGAACGTTGGCAGAACGGTAAAATGGAGATAACAGCAGCAAAAAATATTCTTTGTTAGATTATGAAACTTTGCAAAAAACAAAAAATTTTGGCGAGCAGACTGCAGCGGCCCGTAGCGGCCCGGAATGACGTCATCGCTAAAAAAATTGCTAGCGGACTGTTTCAAAACCGTAGCGGACGGCCCGAAGACTGGACTGTTAGCGGCCCATGCCATCTCTAGTGCAAACGAACTGGGTTTGTCAATCAGATGTTTGGAGATTTTGTAAAAATGACTTTGACTCGAGTCTCGAGCGATTGTGACTCGAGTAGAGTTGAGTCATTCGGTAAAAACGTGACTCGAGTCGAGTGACCATCGTTTCTCAGGCTGACTACAGTCGAGTCACCAAAAATCGTGACTCGTGTCCAGTCGAGTCCTTGACTCGAGTCACGCTATCACTGGTGAATAAGCTGGATACCAGTATCACAAGGACCGCAAGCCATCTAAATGGCTTTGACTTTGTCCAGTTAATAACTTGCCGACCGGTAGAGCTAGGGAGCTGTTCAAACCCTCGACAGATTCGGGAACTCTTTTTGTTTCGATTTAAAAAAAGTTGGAAAGTTTTAGATTTGAGTTTTTGTGGGTTACGTCATATTAAGGGTAGGTTTAGGTCTTTTTGACCCACTTCATCTGGCTCTGAGCCTCAACTGCAAGAGGGGGCTTTGTGCTACTTTTTGAAAGAAAAACTAGACGAAAACCCGCATTGTTAGAGTCTTTGATTGGCTTTCTAGCGTTTGTGGTTAGGAAGTTATGAATAAAACACTTAATAACAGATTAAAAATTAATTAATCCCCTGGGGGATTCACTGATTATTTTGTGTTTTTTCTATCCGTGTGTTCTTTAAATAAACTCTATGATATGCATCATGAATCTGAACCAAAGACGTAAATAAAAAAATGACTCCCGCATTAACTACTGCACGAATTGCTTATTCATTTTGTTTTTGTTCATGTGTTTACCTTAGACCCATGGTCCATACATTGCTCTCACTTTTGGGGATTTTGTACCTAGATTGGAACTTTTGACGCTTTGTAGGGATTTTCAGGGATTTAGGGATTTTCGGAAAAGTATGTAAACGTGTAAAATGAACTATTTTTGTTGATTTTTCAAATCATATTTGGTTCTGTTTGCAACATTTATCAGGCCACTCCGATTTTATGCTTCACCAACACAGATTTAGTGATTTTTGTAGTTGCATTTGTGAGAGCCCTTGGTCCATATTGCAAGGGTAATCGTATAATTGTAGTTTGCAATAGCGTTTAATCGCATGAATGAAAAATTTGACAGCAATTGTGACTCGGAATTGACACAGCGATCTTAGAGACACGTATTTTCTTGCGAATTACTCAGATAGACCTGGACTTGAATTAAGAGGTGATAAATCGATTCGACTTCCAAATGTTTCTAGTCCAAGTCGACTCGACTTTCTGACTTGTGCTGATCCTTTCTTGAAATCGAGGTCCATCCATATCTTGTTGAAAAAAAGTGAACATCTGGAAACATGATCTTGCAACACTTCTGACAACCACGTGTTATTTGATTTTGTTTTTTGACTGAGTGGTAAATTGAATTGACCACACTGGTTACGTGAAAATAATCTGCAGTTTGTGATTGTTTCATGAAGCTGATCGGAAAGCATGAATATCGAAAGATGACAATGACAGTAAGTTAGGTTTTGGAATGTTTGTCTGTGATTGTGTTTTATATATTTATTTTAACGTGTTTCGCTCAGATACATGGTGGGTCATCATGATCATCCATCCATGTGAGCATCATGGGCTAGCGTAGTAAAAGAACAATAATACTACACATATACTGTATTTTGAGACGTACGGTAATGTTAATGTATCACGGGATATGTGATACATGCATGCAATCCTAAAGAAGAATGACACTGAAGTGAATCAACGCACTAGCTACAGTTTTGTAAAAAAAAAGTAGATAGGCTAGGTCAGGTCTGCACAACTCAGAAAGCTCGAACTAAGGGCCAAATCATCAACGAACATAAATTTGCAGTGGGCCGTAAAAGTCTATTGCATTTCAATGTAGAGATTTCATTGCAGTATGGAACAAATTATAGAATGGCAATCACTTATTCGAGATCGAGCTTTTGCTGCATTTTCTATGATTGCAAAAGCTCTTGCGAGTCGCAATAAAAGCTTTCACGAGTCGTATGTTGTGAAGGCCTGGGCTATGTGATGCAAACTACAGTAGTGAAAAGTTCAATCCACGAATTAAAATAAGTTTTCCCTGAATCGTGCTGCCAGTAAATACAAAATTTTTGTTGAGCATATTTGATTATGATATTGCCTAAGCTGATTATATGGTATGTATTTTTTGCCTTTAGCATTTTCTTCAATGCAGAGGTTAATGTACTGCATTGCAGTGCTGACTCCGCGATATGGCAAAAACATGAATAATATTAATACCTATTTGCAAACCATCATCAATGTGTTATTACTCATTTTTTTCATTATATTGGTATTTTGTGATTTGCATATTTATGTATTTTTTGATTTTATGTTTTCATCCAATCCATCCATGTACTTTCACATCACATGAGCTTAAACTGTTGATAACCATTCGTACTTTTGTTTTACTTTTTTGGTATCTATTGGTGACATTATTTTGTGTTGGTAATTAAAGACTTGTTTCCTTTTCCAACATATCTGGAGTCCAGGACTGGCAGATAAAGAATAAAAGAACTGCTGTATTTTATTGCAAAGCCTAAGGAATTGAAGAGCACATGAGCAATTTGCAGGCTGTGGCTATAGAACCACTTGTAGATCTTAAATTTGAAACTTTGTTCGACTACCTCCTGTAACGTGATAGTAACACAAGGAAAATTTAGTAGGCTTGGTAAAAACATACCAAACGCAAAAGGTAAACTTTCACCCTAACCACAGCCCAAAGCTAACCTAACTCAAAGCTAACGCCCCTAAACCAAAAGTTATGAAGTTTTAAAAAAAGTGCAGAAAAACTGGTCCAATGAATTAAAATGTGCAAGCAGTCACTATTACAAAAACGCAAGGCGCCAAGATAAGAGGCAAACCCACAACCATTGGCATGGCAAAGTTGAAACATCTGTTACGCTACCAGGTTGACGCTGCTTGAGTGACAAACTGGTCACTTTATTCAAAACACATCAGGCGAGGCAGTACGGTGCAATAAGATTCATGGGTGCTTCCGTAACCACTTCTTCATGCATAAGTGAGTAGTTCAACCTAATGCATGTCTACATTATGAACCCAACAGTGACGTGGCTGTATTTTGTCAGTTTATTACCCTTGTCAGTTATCATGCTCTATTTTCAAACTTTCTAAACCAAAACTCTAAAGGTCCAAAGGTCTGAAAATTTTTCTTCAGGTCTAATTATGTAAAAAAAGCCTAATCTGCCAGCTTGCTGCTCGTCAAGATCTTATGATAAAGCACAATTTACCTATTTGTATAGTGTTGCAACTAGAGAACCTGAGTGCAAAGCACCACAGTGTGGCAGTAAGTAACAATAAAGATCACCTGATGAGATCACTCTATTAATTGCTTCCTCATGCCACTCACATCCCATGTGTGTGTTGGATTATAGCCTAGTTTCCAATAAAAACTTGAGTCAAAAAATTGGTGGTTGCCGTTGCTACCCAGGGCCCAATAACCTCGGCTAAAAATGCCTAAACCTACCCCACTGATGACGTCACCCACAAAAAAAACTAATTCCAAAACTTTCCAGTTAAAAAAAATAAACTAGAAGACTCGCCGCATCTTTTAAGGGTTTGAACAGCTCTTTTCTAGCTCAATAGACTGGTGAATTATGGAGTTGCCAAATGAAGCAAAATCTGTGGCTTGTACGTGATTTGAAGTACGAATATATAGTACATCAGCACCGAAGGTGTTAGGAAAGAACAAGCTAGCACCAAATTTGACTATTGTGTTTACGAGTCTCACATACTGTGTAGTCAACAAAGCCAGAGCATCAGAAATGTGAATAGCTTATCAAACTATGATGTAATAAATAAAAATTGGTGATGCCATGTCTATCAGAACATGCTTGATTTGTGTGGACTTCAGAAACTACAGTACTCGCATGTGTACATTGTGCCACATCTGACAAAACAAAAGGTTTACATGATGCCGTAATTTTTATTTTTAAGTCACAAAAAAAATATTTATGTGATATTACCTAAGCTGATTATGTGGTATGTTTTTTTGCCTTTAGCATTTTTTTAAATGCAGAGGTTAATGTACTGCATTGCAGTGCTGTCTGTGATATGGCAAAAACATAGTTTAGGAAACACTGCCCTAGTGCATTGCCAACATGTTGTACACAACCCTGCCAAGTTTTAAAATAAGTCTAGAAACTTAGTACATTACCTACTGTACATTTTTACCAAGAGGAATGATTTACCTCCCATCAACCTTGGGCTAATTTTTATTTTGAAGTATGCTGATTAATGTAGCATTGTGCCATGTGCATACTACCCAAGTACATTAATCAATCTAGTTCCACACTGAAAGTGTTGAGAACAGGCAAAATAAAAACCAACTGTTCATGTTTTGTATTCCCACCAAACCTTGGATGAGTTCTAGTACTCATCACATAAATGTGAGTTCAACAGATCACATGGCTTTCCTGTTGCAGGCATTGACCATCGATGCACATCAAAAGTACCTGAAATGTTTTGTTTCTATTATCCCTATTGTTTTTCAAAAGTAACAAAGCACCTTGAAGAATTGTGCCCGTGGTAATGTTTGGTGAAATAACCTGCTCATTGAGAACTAATATCTTGTTATGACTGAAAACCAAGTCCTATCATATAGTTTAGGACATTTAAAAGTTTGTGTGTAAATGAGTCTGTTTCTCCTAACAAACTTTTCCTATTGTTGAGATTCACAATTATATTACAACCTCTCTACTCCATCACATTTTCAATGGAAATGCTTGGTGGATGTTTAATAGTTATTTTGTGACAAAATTTTGGAGCATAAAACTGGGATAGACTTAACAGTTTCATCAACACTAAAAAAGCCTTCAAAAAACTATACATGTTTTATTTCGAGACGTTTCGGATTATTTTTCTGACTGAAGATGGATTAAGAATAATCCGAAACGTCTCGAAATAAAACATGTATAGTTTTTTGAAGGCTTTTTTAGTGTTGGTGAAATTGTGACAAAATGTTTCATGCTTGTCAATGTCCTGTTGAGTAATATTGCCACAATATTGCATAGCCAGATTTGTGATGCTTTATTTTTTGGTTATTGCTGACCTCCAAGTAAAATTTTGCTTAACTGTGACGCTTGTGTTGCTAAGTGTTATCTGAAAATTTCTGCTGTGTTGTGTAATAATTTACTTAAGAAACTGCTGTGATGCCTTGAAAGTGATTATATTATACAGCTGGGGCTGCTAAATCTACACATTTAACATTCCAGCAATCACAACTTTTTTTCCAGAAAAGGTTGCATTGTTAACACTTTGCAAAGCTCCCTGAGCATGGCCACATCAGACAACCAACTCAGTGCCATCTGCTTTCTGTGATTCACGGTGTGTGTAAAGTTCGTTCAAGCGCACATCTACCAAAGTTGCAACATGTGCCTGTGTGTTTTTAGCATGACTGGAGGTCAAGGGATGAGACTCATGTGATTGGTAAGTGCTAAATACTTGTTCAATGGAACTTTTTTTGCCAAGAAGTGTAATAAAGTCCTGTTCAAGCTTTGCCAGTCTAAAGAAACAGATTGTCTACAAAAGTGGTTTTCAACCTCAGGCTTGCAAGAGCTTCTGAAAATTATATACATAATTGCTTCTAGATTTTATATTTTGTATATGCAACCACTGTCGTCAAAGCCAAAATAATAGGATCACCTGGCAAAAATGATAGCCTACATTTTCATTCAAAATTGTTTCAAATGTGATTATGACCATGAAAGTACTGTTTCGTGTTTGGCAACACCAATAACTTCATGACGTAAGAATATGTTGTGTTTGTAAATAGATATCCGATTGCGGTACCATGAGTTGTGCTGTGGAGTGATTTGCATACGGCACGGGTCTCTCTCAGTGACCTACCGTGTGCATGAATTTAGTAAAGGAGTCTTGTTCAACATAGTGATATCATATGTCATTTTTTAGTCATTGTGATTTTCTATTGTACAAAAACAACTGCATTTCATATGCCTGACTGGAAATGTCATCAGGAGTTCGTTAGGTTAAATTGGGTTGCAAAATTGGTTGCTGCATGAAAAAGGTTGAAAACCACTGGTCTAAATGTATTATTGCATGTTTACGGGAAACCCTCCAAAGAAGATCCCTGTTTGAAGAAAGTTGTGTAAGAAACCAGGAAGCTCAATTTTTGTGGAAATACAAGTATGCAATTAGCACTCACCGTTTAAAATTAAACGTACTATGTGTTTATGGTGTAGCCTGCTGTAGTATCTGGATTCGGTTCATTCCATTAGGCCCAATTTTTAAACAGTCGATTACGTTTTTCAACTACATGTTTCTCAGTGTTTATCAAAAGGAATCCTTTCACAACTAAGAATCAGACACAAAAATGTTATCACTCGTATTTTGGCTACTACGTAGGCATCATCAGCTCTAAATCAAATGCTGTACACGTTTCTCAAAGTTTGTTTTCCCTGCTCACTATTAGCCTGTTTACATGGCGCATTTCATTGTGGCTTTTTATTTGCTGAGTCACGCTTAAGAAAGCCACACTCTTAAACGTGACTCAGAAAATGAAAGCCGCAATCGACCAAAAGCCACAATTTGCCACAATGAAATGCGTCATGTAAACAGGCTATATGACCGTAGTGCGCATATTAGACTTCTTCGTACTGACTACCTGTTTTGGGTGCAAAAGGACCCTGCGAGGAGTCAGTAGGCAGTAGCACTTTTGTTCACACTGACTGACGCCGGGACTCTGTCATGTCTTGCAAGATAACACTCTGTGTCAGACCTTTACCAGTGGTCTGGTTCAATTTTTACTCTTGCTACAAAATCTTCAACCTTCCTATTCCTCCAACCAGTCAAACATGCTGGTTGAATTTATATTGGTTGACACATATTGATTAGACACAATTCTGCTTTTTGTTGGCGAATGGGGAAACAGACGAGAATTAGCGTGTTTTTTTGCAATTTGGAAAAATTTGCGGTGTACTTTTTGGAGGTATCAAATACTGCAATGGGTTTTTTATGGACTTCGAACCTCACTGTGGATGAAAGTGCTGTTCAACAAATGCAGCTGTTGCTCGTCATGGTGATTTTCATTGCTATCACGATCGTAGAGCTGCAAAAGCAGCACGTAGAGAAGACGTTTTTGGATTTTTGCGTAATTTTGCTCGAAAAAGGTAACGACGTCCATGTGGAAGCAAACGGTCACCATTTGTTTCAGAACAGAGATGGTCACCACCACGATGGTAAGCAGTTACACCGATGGAGAGTCTACCTTCGGGGAAATCACAGAAATGTCATATGCTGGCTCGCAACAAGTGATTGCAACGAAATTTCGGTAAACACTTGAAAAAACACATGTTTCTTTGATCTTCGCTATGTTTTGTCCGAATATTTTCGATGTTTAGTTGTGCAAGGTGATGGCTCTCGTGGCTGTTACCGTATTGCTTTCATGCATGCAAGCATTGGTGTGCTTGCTTGGCCGTCCAATATTGTAGTATTCATCGATTTGTTAAAAAATTTGCCAGGTTTACACAAGGAAAAGAACGCAAGCGGGACAAAAACGAAAATGTCGCAGGTTTCTCCGCCATCCAGTTGGATGGACAGCCAGACCGTGTGTGTGAAATTGTTCAATACACCAACTACGTTTCAATACGTCGAGTGGAAATGCGAAATCGGCTTGCAATACCAGATGCGCTTTCTCCATAACATAATTGTTCCTAACGTTTCTCATAGCGCAAAACCTGCTGTTTTGGTTTGTCGTTCAGGGAACCGTAATTGAAATGCATTTTCCACTCTGAAGCCTGTTCTACTATGACTCAGAATTAACTGATCTGGACATTACGTCAATAAAGCAGTGATGTAAGTGGATTGTTTGATGCTGCATGTGAAAACGGAAAGTGCAAAGAAATTTATTTATTCCATGTTAGTTTCAAGGTATAGTTGGGAGACAGGTACTGCGCACAGTTGGTTTCGTCCAAAAGCGCCTGATATGGGAATTTGAGTTGGGTCTGGTCAGTGAACTAAAATGTCAGGCGTTGTTGTTGGTGTTGCCTTACCACAGCTTTTGAACAAACAACTAGTTTTTAGTGAAGATCTTTCACTAGTGCCTGTCCGATTTGAGTTCAACGGCAGTAATACCGTGCTTGAAACAATGTGAAAATACACTATTAAGTTTGTGTTTCAAAAACAATTTAAAATTATCTAGTTGTGTGTTTGCATTAACTGTGCAACATATACAAGAAATGAATGCAGTGCAAGATAACACTCTGTGTCAGGCCGTCACCAGTGGTCTGGTTCAATTTTTACTCTTGCTACAAAATCTTCAACCTTCCTATTCCTCCAACCAGTCAAACATGCTGGTTGAATTTATATAGGTTGACACATATTTTCAAACCCAGTAAAGAAATTTCCTCATGCTTAACAAACATCACCAGTGTAGTGTAGTGTGATTTGTCAAAAATGAGGTTGGCATAATGCAAGTACAGATTTTTGCATGGAGATATCGAGCTGCCGTCACATAAGCGTTGCGATCTTTCCTGAGTTGCTGGTAATGTTAACGAGCAGTTAGTTTAAGCACCTGAAGTTGTCAACAAAAAGCGCGTCTAATTCAACACAATATGATTGTACAATGCTACCTCTAAGGTGCGCAACTGCGCAGTGAAATCTCATTCTCGCGCACTTGTAACATTCCGAGCAATGTAAAAACTGTTGGAATTAAATGCCTTTGTTGGTACAGCACTTGGATATGTTTTCTTCCAACAATTCACAAAGCTTGCAATTGATTTAGAACTCAACCAACTCATCCTTCAAAGTTTCCTGTTCGCTGAAGCAAACATTTACTTAGTGTAAAATTAGAGGGACACCGATGGTGAACACTACTAGAGTCCTGCGCGGGTTGGAATATTTTGTCCGCAGAATTTGAGAAATCTTTCCCGTGCACCAGGCCTGTAACCATCTTGGGACAGGAGAAGCGAAGAGTTTTCTGAGAAGGGCTCAAACTATGTCCAACACATTTTTTCCTAGGAGGGGGAGGGCGAGCTCCCCCTTAGTTACGGGCCTGCCGCGCCGCCTCACAGCCCACACTGTTTCCGCCACATACCTGTCACTGTGTCTGAAAAGCCACAAAAAACTCATGCAATGTGTTTCATCCTTAGTGGCAGTTTCAGTGCTCATTGCAAGGTTAACAAGCTCTCACAAAACGACAATGTGACACCTTTTAGGCAACCGTGAGCGCTGCTTAGCTTTAAGGGTACTGTTTGAAAAGTGCTTTGTTCACTGACGAACTATAGTTTGCTATTCACAACGTACCCTACTGCCCAGCCATACTAAACCCTCATTCATTAGTACCGTCACGCAGACGTATTTCTTGCATGATCACTGAAATTTGCAAACTCCAATCTATCGTCCGTGGCATTACAGACGGGGAAGGAGAGGGGCGAATCTCCCCCCGGCAAGGTAAATGTAAAAATCTGGGCCCCCTCGGGTTGTATTTCAGTTTTAGTATTCTTTGGGTTTTCAGTAGGTTGTTTTTTGCATTGTTCGAAGATTTTCCCGTGATTTAGGGTTTTACTATAGCCATCCACATACGAGCTCTCAATTTCTCAAGTATTTTTTCTGAGTTTTGGCCAGTGCAGGGGCCGGCAAATAGTTTTTGGCGCGACCTTGAAAAATACTAAATTCTCGCGACGCAAATATTTCGTGACCATATAATTTTGTTGAAAATACTTCATAATTAGATATAAGACTACTATTGACAGTAGCAAATTTATTGCACAAAGCTGTATAAAACTTAGCAGGTAAATGATTGCATTTATTGTTTAACTGAAAATGGCAAATTAAAAATATAGACTAAATTTGAACTATTCTGCGACCCAGTGTAGAATGTCTCGCGACGCCTTTTTGCGGACCCCTGGGCTAGTGGGCCATTTTCAGCTAATTTCCTTCCTGATTCAAACGTCTGGTTACGGCACTGTCTGTGGTCTCACAACCTGTTTTTTTTCGCTGAGATATTTTGGTAATTTGTCTCGCAGATATATTAAAACTTGCCGAAAGAGTGTTCATTAACCTATATTTTCAGACATTTTGACCGAAATGACTTAATTTTTTTTGGTCATTCCAAAGACCGGGAAAAACCCAGCTCGCCACCACTGGAGAATGTCTCGACAACCTTGCACCATGAGCTCTCTAGAGCATTAAATTTCCTGTTCATGTCACTTTCACGTCGGACGTGCATTGATAAACTGTCTACTGCATGACGATATTTGGTAGAAAAACGCCCAGTACATCAGACTAGTAACAGCCAGTTATGAACATTCTCAAGTTCAAAATTTAAGATTACTTGGCTGCGAAGAAATCTTGCGGTTTTTTTACAGACGCAGGTTTCTACGACTGGTCCATAAACAGTTCTTCTATGTGGAAGGTAATGCCCTCCAAACATTATACCGAGTACAATGCACTCAGGGATAAAGCCCTATACATTCAACACTGATCAATAGACAAACCGTGGTGCGGTAGCGTGATATCCAATACCCGTGTGTGGCGCAATCGTTTCTACGGTAAGTTGAACGTTGCGACCGGTGTTACCATAACTCCAACGTTCGTTGTTGATCGTGAGCACTCTTCTGTTGCGTTCGAAAGCCGCCGAATCTTTCCTAGAGACCAGTCAGTGCACTTAAGAACACAGCGTGGAAGTGCAGAAAAATCCGGGTTACGAGATGGGAAAAAAGCAGATTTTATCCGGAATTGGCGAAGATTCGGATAAATCGAAGATTTTTATAAAGAATAACGTTACGTTAGAAATCATTCGTACCACCAATTTTATCCGGTTTTGGCGAAGGTCCGGATTAACCGAGGTTTACTGTATTTCAACGGCGGAAAAGGTGTCACCAGTTTGTATCAAAGAGAAAAACATGCCTGATCCTGTACAGCTCCGACGCCCTCACTCTGCACGCAGCAGCGCTATCATGGAAAGAATCTACCGCTCACATGCCCAGAAAACGAGTGATGTCACACCATCAGTGTACGTTTTGTAATTTCGGGGTTTGGGGACCTCCGCCCTGGAGCAGCGGTCCCCAATTTTTCTTGGGTCGCGGTACACTTAGCAACACTGTTTCAATGCAGCACACCAAAGCTAATGACTGAAGCGCAAATAATAGCAACATCCTCTTTGGAAAAGTCAAGTGCAATAGGTTCAGCAATTGGGTGGCAGTGGCACGCTGATTGAGAAGCTCAGCCCTAGAGGCTGGTGAACACCTTGGCATTGTAAAACAGCATGCCCTGCCTTTTCACTCCATTCTTCAGTGCTTTTGGCCAATGCTTTCGCTGACGTAAACGCTTTGCGATGTTTGGAGGCAGATATCGGCGATGATCCATGAGTTGCTCAACCATGACAAAACCATTCAAATCAAGACACTGATTTATACGAATTTAATACAGTCAGGACTAAGCCAGGGACAAATCTTCCTTCATAAAAAAATTTCAGCGCATAGCTTTCAGTGGACGCCCTTAGGACACGACACTGATTGCTGAACAAATGACTAACTGAAAACCTACTACGTATGCAGCAGCTCCATGTGAAAACTTAACGTGCATACGGAGGCGCAACAAGGGGGCACAATGCTCCGGGCGCCGTAAGGTCTCAACAATGTCACAAGTATTTTCTTCAATACAGTACATTTGCTTCGGAAAGACGTCAGGTTCCAATATGGGAGCGCCAAACAGTGGCGTAACGAGGGGGGACATCTGCCCCAGGGCGCAGCACTTTGGGGCCGCCGAATTGAGGTCTGAATGTTACATACTAATTACAAAATGTCGAATGTCGTTGCGAAATCTCATGAAGATCACCAAGGTTCGCAAAACGAGCAATTATGAACCTAAGTGACGTTTCAAGGCGGAGTTTCAGTCTCCAGCAATAAGCGCCCGCTTGTAGTTTGACTCACGGCCAAGGGGGGAATGGGGGTTAAACCCAGAATTGGCGAAGGGGGTTGGGGGTTTAACACGGCCAGGGGGGGGGTTAAAACATCTCTGGGTCAGCTCTTTCTAAAGTATATTGATCCGAAAATTTGGCCTAACATTCCGGAAAAATTGAAATCTTCTTCGCCTTATTCATTTGGCAAAAAATATAAAAAAAGTCCTGCTATCTTGCCAGACTTCCTGTTGATCTTCGTTTTTTATGCTTGTCACATTCTGTAATATTGCACTGATGCCACTATTTTCCCTCCTATCTCCCTCTATAGTTGCTCACCCCACCCCCTGTACATAGGCATGCTTTTCCCCACTGTTTTTGCTGTTTTTATGCTTATTTTACCTGACGTTGATTTGACCCTTTTTATTACTACTTGTAAAACGTCTTCAATTAAAATTTGGTTTGTGTCAACAGCAGGGCTGGCTGAGAACTTGACCCAGGTGGTCTTTCGCCAACCCTTTGTGATTCAACATGTTAGAACACGATTACTAAGCTGCGAAACGTGAAATTTCTTATTTTTTCATCACTATATAATCAACTAGTGATCTTCGATGTTATTGTATTTCCTCTTGCTGCTTCGTGTTATTTCGTGATTTGAGTCACAAAAATGCATGATTACACCATATCACCCCCTTGAGCTTGATATTTTACAAAAATTTTATTACCTTTGCAAAGGAGATTAATTGTTTTCGCTTCCTTTTGGTTGTTGATTTCTCAACTTAATGCAAATACCAAGGAATAAATCTGCATGCAAATTTCAAGGAACGTTGTAAATGGGCCACAAAGTAATAATTAGGTTTTGGTGGGAATCTGGGTTATCGTCTGCATCCAGAAACCATCTCACCACTTTTTGCAGACCTTTCGTCCACAACGCATGTTTAAGATTGTGTACCGCGATAGCGCACTTTATCCGAAACAATTGTCTTTGTTTTGTCTGCTATGGCTGATCAGCGCAAGCGCTGCCCGCATTGGCTCCATTACCAGTTTACTGTATGCAGCATCATAAAACTGTTGCACGAGCTCAAAAACAGCAGTTGTTAACACAGAAGCATTCGGGCATTTGATATTGTCACAGCAAGGAAAAGGGTTTTACAGCTAAATTCTAGGATTTTGGGGTGGTTTAACCTTTTAGCTGCTTTAGGCATAACTGAATGGCTAGCTACATGGGTTCGTCAGTTATACCAAGGAAACTGTCTGCAAGGCAAGAACCCCAGACAATCCCCCGCACTTGACCTCTAATACGTCTCACTTTTATACAAAA
>Ga0210059_1011357_pt1 | contig 13631 bp, 8 predicted proteins | sample Ectturendosymbi2_FD_188042 | JGI IMG/M metagenome (GOLD analysis project Ga0210059, IMG submission 188042) | Ecteinascidia turbinata endosymbiont from Florida, USA - Sample 2 (SPAdes) (version 2) | ecosystem: Host-associated > Tunicates > Ascidians > Unclassified | place: Key West, Florida...
CGCAATATTCCAGGAGAGGTAATTAACAGTAAACATTTGGTACATTTAAAGTGACAAACTTGGGCAAACAATTTGTGATGAATTCTTAGACAATTTTGTTATGAAGAAGGCAGGACAAAACCTTTAAAACTGTTCACTGTGCTATGTTCAGCCTTACTTGATTTGATGATTGTAACTTTTTATTTCTTTATACGTATTTCAATAATGACAGCATAAGCGAAATTTAAACCAGTCCAGTTGCCATGGTAGGCATTGGTAAGCTCAGCCCTTCCAATTTTAAATATGAAACACTACAAATCAGTAAAAATCTTATCAAACTTTCGGAATGTCAAGTCCCCTTGCGAAAATTTAAGCCCCCTATTCAAGACTTTCTGGCGACGGTTCTGATTTTAACTCCACACATTTTCACGTGATAGTTTAGTTGCATTCGATTCTTACCAGTCTGAAAAAGTAAGAAACGCGCGAATAGTGAGCAATTGAAAGCTCTAAAAGGTTTTCTATAGGCTTTAGAGAAATCAGCAGATTGGGCTCTGCTTTCTTCTTTTTGCGATGTTTCAAACTTGCGCATATCTGCATTCAAGTAACTTCACTCCACAGGTGTTATAAGCAAGGAATCAATCACAGATTTTTATTCTACTGGGAGCCACAGACGTTTGGCGGGGACAGTTGCCTCAAATTGCCCCCTGTATCCGCCACTTTGCAGCTACAGTCTTAAAGGGCCGAAATAGTCTTCAACAAAAACTGCGTAAGCAAAGTTAAAATTCAAAAATCAGAGTATCAAAATCCTTGACTGGCAAATGAAACAGAAGAGACACCACTTCGAGAGCTCACGACGCCGTTGTGTTCACTGGCTTCGCCCAATCCGGAAATTCATCCAAACCAAAGTAGACCATCCCATATGTGTTGATGAAAAGAGTCACTATAGCGACTCCAAGAATGTTGAGAAAAGATCCAGCTTTCACCTACAAAACACCAAAAATCATTTTTATAAGTTCAGCTGTTCGGTTGTTTGTTATCTGCAGATTCATTACAGTGTCACATCGGGAACGAAACATTTTCACAGTGAAGAATCTAGCTACTTTTAATTACTTAAAAAATGGATAAACATCCTGCAGAAAAACAGGTTAAGAAAAGCATTTTCCTTTTCACCATTAAAAGCGCTGGTTAGAAACAGATCTTGTTCAATCATATTCATAGTTTATGCCTTCAGCCTGCCGTGAAACAGTTTTCAATAAATGCTTTAAAATAAATGCGCAAAGAACACCGTAGTTCAATTTGTTATCCAAATGCTAATAAAACCCCCTTTCAATGCGTTGCAGCGGCAGAGAAATCAAACGACTCACCATGTCGCTAACTCGAAGATGACCATAAGAGAATGAAATAGCATTTGGTGGAGTTGCGACTGGCAGCATGAACGCCATAGACGTGGCAAGGACCGGAGGTATAATCAAATAAAGAGGATGAATTGAAATATTTTGTGCCTGGAAAGTAACAAAAGGAAGGTCTTGATGAAATCGTGTGGCTATTCTATGTCACCTTGTAAACTGTCATTATCTAAACGACTAATTTAAAAGACAGAGCAATTGTTTTCTCGACACATTTTGACGAAATTGTATTTGCAGAGAAAATCATCTTTTACTTATTTTTTGGTTGTTTGGAAAGGAAACGAAATTCGTTCCAAATGAGTGAAAGCTTCTTACCATAGATCTACTATATCGAACATCTGGAAGGTCTCATATGGTTTGTTTTACTTTGAACGTTTGATATTTCTTCCATTTAAAATTTTTCCTCAATATTGCTTGCGTGAATGTACTGACAGCTTCACTGTGACAATCGACGTGCAAATGCTTTCACACATTTTCTGCTCTTCTGCTACCCGTATAATAGTGATTTCGAGTTTGAAATAAACAATCATCGAAATAACGTTTTAACGAATGACATGAAACAAAAAAGGCTTTGGACATTTATCCCTTGCTGGCGGTACGTTTTACATTATTCTGCAACTTGTGCTTGAAGGCAGAAATTTTAATTTACGCTTTATTAGTTTGTACAGATAAGTTCATTACGGAGTTAACATGTGAGCCACTAAGCAAGATATTATCACAGTAAGTTTCGCAAGGCTTGGCCTGGTTGAACCTGAAAGAAATTGAGGCAAGCCTGTCTGAGACTCCATTTCGTAAAGAACTATTTTATTCTTTTTTATTTACCGAAGATGCGCTGAGTTCATGAAAACTCAAAGAAATCTTGAATTAATCTTCCATGTTATCGCGTTGCTTAATTCAAGGAAGTCCAAAAGTACCAACCAAGTCTAGAGCATGAAAGCAGAGACTATTTAACACATCGGTGGGAATAGCATCATGTCATCTTGAGGCTTGAGGACCAAGCCAAATAGCGACAACAGAGACACTGGCTCTGAAAAGCCTTTGCAATTTAGAATGAAGACCACCCGAGTCCAGCGGGAATATCTCCACAAGATTCTCACTGATGGTATGGGAGGTACATCCGTGAAACAAATCCCATGGAAAGCCTCGATGAGAGATAAACTTACAAAGTTCCTGTATCGGAAAGAGGATAAAACATGCAGCCTACATGGTGTCTCACTGCAAACGCACAGATTGTTCCTTATACTAAATAGCTTGGTGGTTTTTATTGTGAAATATGCGTAAGCAGCCTGTGATTCACATATCATCAGAAAAAGTTGTTTTAAAATGCTGATTGAGATGGCTGTTCGTTAGTGATCCATATCTCAGAACAAGATTTATTACATTTTTGAGCCACGGTTCAAATCAGGCGCACAACCAGGGGGGGTATTTGCACACCCGAAAATTTCAAAACATTGCATAGCAATTTTGACATTTGCCGAAAGTTTCAAAGAATAAAGATGAAATTTTATTCTCTAATAATTTTTTTAGAGGAAGTCTTACTTGAAATATCTTTGTCCTACTGGTTAATTATCTCCTTACAAGGTTTATCTTACGGCATGCCATCTGATCGAACATTTCGTAAAAAATTGGTATGCAACCACAAATATGCTAGAACTATCAACACTTGGTATTTCTAATACTTTGGTATTTCAAAGCCACTTTTTATCCTTTTGCTCGTGTTCCACTTATTTCTGAGACAGGCTTCAATTTGGCCTCATGAAACTTTATAAAATTAGGGTACTGTTGAACTGTGCAAACCGTTGAAACTTTCAAAGTGATAAGACAAATCCTGACATGTTGGGTGTTATTAAAAAAGTTTGTGGCCACGTCAAACCGCTTGTTCTTCTACGGCGTTTTGATTACTTTTGTTAGGGGCAAAACGGATCACCATTATTAACGTAGTATAGGGGTGGGCAATTGATTTGGCTCATGGGCCACTTTGAAAAGGTCAGCTATAGCGGAGAGCCGTACCTTCTAATGGCAATTGAATCTCAGTTCAAGTTAGCCTCAGCACGAACGTTACTGTGGCTGTTTGGAGGATATTTCATATTTCAAGATTGTCCTGAATGCTTCCGCAGGTCAATATAAACGCTGTGGACGGCCACATATGGTCCGCAGGCGGCTATTTGCCCAACCCTGAGTTAGTACATTTCTTTAAAAACGTTGTTTAATTGCATTTTCGGTTCGAAACCTGATAGTTTTTAAATAAATTTAACGTGAGGACTGTTTCACGTTTTGTGTCTTCCTGGGTTGGTACCAGTGCCACGGCTTGGCAAAAAGGGTTTAGTAAAGTGTCATGTAAGTGCTAGTCAAGTGCTGATCGCACCTACCTACAGAACTACACCACTTTGACTCCAAATGACGCTTTACCAGACCCCAACGTTTGAAGCCATTGCAAGCCCTGAAAACTCATAGCCTTAAAACTTGTGGATGCTAGAAAATGCCGTTTTGCCCCAAAGACACCAGATCCGTTATAAGCCAAAAACACAAGACACCTGATTCGTTTTGCCCGAAATGGTAGCAATCAAAGATCCCCTCATCGTTGACATAAGTTATCTCTCAAGTTTTGGATTTTCGTTTGGGATAGAAATTCAAACATATGTTAGAACAGGGATTCGCAACCTTTTTCTAACCATGTACCCCTTCAGCATTGCGGCCTATGAGTATATATTCCTAAACTTTCTTATGACAAAAAGGCTGAGTAAAATCACAAAAATCCACTGAAGTTTTATTAGAACTATTAGAGTTTTGGAATTAGACTCCGTTTTTATTTCTCAAAGTTAGTTTGTGGCAGCTGTGCAATAAATGTACAACTTCAGATTGGCAAATGTACCCCTAGGGTTACATGTAGTCCAGGTTGGGAACCCCTGTGCTAGACGAATAGAGCAAGAACAATATTGCTAAAACAAGACGAAACGTTAGGTAGGTTCACTAGTAGCTCATAGATCTGCCACACTAAAGCCATGAGTGCACTAGTTGAGTACGGAACCAGGTGTTTGCATTAGGTTACTAACTTTTACTCCGTCTTGATCGTTCGGACTGCATCTTGATTAAAACTGATAATTTCTCAATTTCGGAAATTTGCGAAGAGAACTTTATCTGTGACCGTTTGCAAAAAAAGTTGTATCATGGAGTTGAATAAACACGATGACGTCAGCGAATGAAATTTCAGGAAAATTGCCCCCCACCCCGAGATGAAGAGCTGGTTGCACCCCTGGTACAAAGGTTATTTCTTGAAAAGCTTGCTTATAAAGTTCCTTCTTCAGCGAAATGATTTCGAGTAATAAACTTTGAACATGGCGTTTTTTTTATGAATACGCACTACGATTCAAATTAGATTCATAGCCTACTAACCAAGCTAGCCAGTATTGGAATAAATAAAGTAGCGGTTGCAACGTTGCTTGTGCATTCGGTGAAAAGACAAAGCACAACGGTGATGATCAAGCATATGATCCAGTCATCGATTCCTTCGAGGAAACTCAACAACTCTCCTAACCAGTCTGACAAACCTGACACCTGGAAACAATGATGAGTAACGGATTCTCATGAAAAGATGCGCAACATGACACAAAAATTCAACAATGAAAGTATACTTTGGACATTTATGTAAAAATTCTTCTAGAAAAGTGTGCCAGCTGACATCAAATTTTTTAAACAGCAGTATTATAACTTTTATGGCGCACGAATCTACTTGCTGCGTGAAGATCAAACGAGGAACTGTAATTATGGGAATATGGTTAGAAAAGTCTTATAATGAAAATTACGGCCAAGGAAAACGATACAAATGACATATTGCAAACGTTTCGGTAACTCCTGTTATCATCATCAGTGCATTGCAAAAGAAAGGAAGGAAGTTTTGCAATGATTCTATTTGAATAAGAGCTGATGATGCCTACATCGTCTAGGCGAAATATATACTCTGTAAGATCTTAAAGTGTCCGATTATTTCCTGAGAAAGGACTTATTTCCATAGACATTGTTTTGCAATGCACTGATGAACGATGATGATAACAGGAGTTATCGAAACGTTTGGAATATGTCATTTGTATCGTTTTCTTTGGCCGTGATTTTCATTATAAGGCTATTTAGCACTTCCGATTTTCGTGTGATTAGAAAAGATTCTTGAGAAAGCGCAGAAACGTTTTCGCTTGCATATCTGATGTGTCATGGCGAACATTGCTGTTTTGCAGTACACCAATCTAGGGTTTTCATAGCAATTTCCTTGACTGAGAAATTACTCTTGTGATTAACTGAAACAATCAACGAACACAAACTCAGCAATGAATCATTTTTTTTTACCTGGTAGTTAGTTATAAAATTTCACTTTCAGGCATATTAGTAACGAATATGAACTCCTCTATTTTTAGCAGCATTTTAACGTGGTTTGGCATACAGTTTACTGGGTTTGAACAGGCAGTGATAATTTTCAGATCCCTATACCATACTTGAATCAGCGCGAATCTTGAATGAGCTTTTCTACAGTCGTACAGTCTATAGCACGAAGCCGATGTTTAGATATGTCCCATAAATTCTCAATTGGATTTATCTCCGGAAAATTCCAGGCCAATTAAATATCTGTATATTCATGTCTGTCATGAATGTTTTGACCTTTTTGATGTGTGACAGGGGGTATGATCCTGCTGAAAGATCCCGGAACCAACAGCAGGCCCGTAGCCAGGTTTTAAGGTTTTGGGGAAAAATATATTTTTAGAATGGCTATAATTTTGGTTCATTATATATTTTAATAAAAATTCTCCGAACACCACAAAATTTTGGGGGCAACAAAAATATTTGGGGGTCTTTGCCCCCGAATGCGGCCCCGTGGCTTCGGGCCTGAGCATCAGGATACCTCTTTTCCAGCTCTGGAATAGCACTTCTTCAAAGAACTTCATTGTACTGTGGCGACTGCATCGTTTCTTCGACTGGCTGAAACCTTCCAACTACTTAGTAACTAAAGCAACCAAAGCAGCTTTTTCTGCAGGTGCTTAAAAAACTGATTTACATGAGAATCACGAATATCTCTTCCGATGATCTTCAAACGTGTTAACGTTTCTGATCTTGTACAAAGAAACGGCTTTCATGCATGAATATGAAATTTCTCCACTCAAAATTTTTATTTTTTTGCCCACGTATCGTTTTATTTCATTGCTTTGGTTAAAATTTGTTTTTTCTCTGGTCTTCTGACCAAGTGCGAAGAATCAAGAGATAAGGTTTCTGAAATCTGATGCAGTAGCGGCCGACACAATGACTGCGTCTACCAAGTGATAAAACTGACTACTCGTTAACAGTAATCAAGGAATCGATCAGCAAATTTTTCATAGGAAATCCATTTCACGTAAAATTACGCATCCTCAGTCCTAAAAATTGCAAGCAAAGCTTACGGGTGAAAAGTTGAAAAACCCACAGAGGAGGGAAGGCAATTCATGAATGGGAATTCTCACCACCCGCAAACTACATACAAGTCAATCCTGTTTGGAGAAGCTATTAGATTGTGGCGCCTCAACCAGAGAAAAGATGATTACCTCAGCAGCTTAAATCAACTCAAAGAAAAAGCGATCCGTTCAAAATTTTCCTTGAAAATGACTAATGACATGATAGCACTGGCATCTACTTGGGAAGATAGACTGCGGCCCCCAAAATGAGACAAGAAAGAAGACCCACATGTTTGGGCTACATCTTTTCCCCATCTGCTTACTCTAACACAAAAAGAAAAAAAGTTAAACCCGAAGGCAATGATTACCTACAAAAGACCTACCACAATTGGACAAAAGCTAACGAACTACAAAGACCTGGCTTTAAACAAGACAAGAAAGCCAGCCAAAGGTGGGTCAAGGCCATGTGAACACTGTGCACTTTGTGGTTGCTATGGAAAAAATAACAAATCCATGGTACCAAATGTTTCACAATTGCTGACTAAAACCAAAAATTTTAAGCTAAACCAAAGCTTGACTTGCGCAGATTTTGGCATTTACGTAGCAACTAGGGTGATGCGTCATGAACAGTATGTTGGTCAAACTAGCAACAAATTTTCCAAAAGATGGTCAGCGCATCGCAGTAATCGGAACAAACAAGATTGTAAAACTGACAGTTTCAAGGATCAAATGGCCTTGTCGCGGCACTATTCTGGGAATCACGGCACTGTAAAGAAGCCACCTCTACACGAAGCATAAACCGTTACTTTTGTCGAACAACCAAGCTGTCACTCTCTGGATATCTGTGAAAATAAATGGTATCACCTAATTGACGCGCAAATTAACATTCAGAACATGATCCTTCCCCATGTGAAATAATTATTACGATGCTTTGTATTGTTTGACTCAGTCCGATGTTGTCTTCCGCTTTGTGCGCTAGCTTTTTTCTCAACACAGCTTGCTTACTCCTACCGAAGCGTTCAAAGCGAACTCGTGACAGGTTTAAATGCGTATCCCAGAGACCTGCTGCCCACACATGGCTTACTCTATTTCTCTACCGTTGTTAGTCATTTCACCAAGAGTTAGTTTTTAGTTGGAGATTTTTTCAGCCATTAGCGTCAACTGGTTAGATGTTTCAGTCATTTATTTATTTGAATAAACGTCTTTCTAATCTTAATTTGAGTAAACAATTTTCTTATTTCATTCTTCAGTTTCTTTTTGTCGCCACTAGTATACTTTACGTCAATCAGTTTGTTAAGTTGTTATGATTTTTGAGCTTGTGTTACGAGATTTTGATTGTAGTCTTGAGTTTGTTTTTTCTCTGCTGTTACTTCAGCCTTTCGACTTTTCACCCGTAAGCTTTGCTTGCAATTTTCAGAACTGAGGATGCGTAATTTTTCGTGAAATCGATTTTCTATTAAACATTTGCTGATCTATTCCTTGCTTACACCCATCGTGGAAAGTACATATTTGAATAGAGATATGTGCAAGTTTGAATCATCGCGAAAAGATGAAAGCAGAGCCCATTCGACTGATTCCTCGAAAGCATACAGAAACACTAGTGCTTTTAAGTGTCATTAACAGTTAATATCATAATACCTGTATGCCTTCATAATGGTCTGGAAGTAGAGGGAATAAGGTTTTCTATTGAGAAAACGCGTTGTTTCATTACAAAATAGCTCATTGATGATCAGACCTGGATAAGATGATTCCAGTCAGAGTTTTGCTGATATTACATGAAAAAATTGGATCATGCATAAAGCGTTTTCAAGAGTTCAAGTTTTGATGCGTACATTTTTCTTCAACTTATTGTGCAGAAGGTTTGTTCCGCTGGAGACAATCATTTTCCTTTTAAGGTTTCAGCAATTCAGTGCTTTTAAAACAGTGAGGACATGTAGCTTGCATACAAAGCATTAGTCTTTTTCTGCACTTACTCAGTTTAGCGAAATATACGTATACAGCTTACTCACTGGGTCGTCTGATCTCTTGAAATTTTTACAGAAAATGAAAAAAGGGCGGCAGTAGCGCCAGTACAACGAATTACTTGAAAAGTTATCGTACTGATTGCAAGAATGATCTTGCTGGTAGCGAATTTTTCTATTTTCTTTTTGTTTAGTTCGAGATAGCTTGAGTTTGTTTGGCTGTCCATCCAATAAAGCTGAAAAGCGTGATGTGAGTGTTCGGAAATGTGACCTAGAGCAGCGAGATAAGCATTGCAAAGGTTTTTGATTGGCAGTATTTGGCATATATTATTTTCACAAACGCCAATCCGAAGCAAGATTTGTCGCCGTGGTTGACTTGGAGGTGGTGTTGATGAGAGTAGGTATTGTTATCAGTGATAAAGGTTTTATAGAAAAAGGAAAGAAAACTTCAGGTTTGTTAAATCTTGTTAACGAACATATACTTTGGTGGTAAATCAAACTTAACCCAGGGAACCGTTTTGTAACTGCGTGTGCCAATTTTAGACAAGTTATTATAATCTGACTCGATGTGCCAGGAGCAAGTTTTGTTTTTTCAATGCAGGAATGTTTTTTTAAACCTGTCGTATATTGAAATACCTAATATTTATAATAAAATCTTAAACTGTGGCTACTGCGCTAGCCCAAGATTTAGGACCCAGAATTTAACAAGCTTTCTGAGCCGCGGGCCGTACTGAATTTCACATTTTGTGAAGTGGTCGGTAATAAGACAGATTATTCGATTGTTTGTGTAAAAAACTGAAAAAGTTTCGCTGGCCAAGTTAAAGAGTTTATCGGGATGTAAGTTTCCTATGCCTGGATTAAGCCATACCTTCGTGATTTTTGGGAAAACAGATTCATCATTCTAAGATTTTTATGATCAAGCAGCGAAAGGTTATTTACGGGTTTTTGGATTTTGCGATTTCATTTATTACTTGTGGCTTGCATAACACTATACAAGGAATGAGACTATAAAGTCTTGCCAGCTACAAATAAACGGTGACATTTGGTTCGTTTTATCCCACACAACGATTGGGTTTGCTGACTGCCGCAAAGAATGGACAAATCTGTATATTTTTGTCATAATTCCGGCACTGGAAAGGATGGATTCATGGTTAGGAACCTACCGGGAGTCAGGTAAGCAAAAAATTCACAAGAAAATATTGTTGATAAAACACTTTGCACATACACCAGTCTGAAAAAACTTTAGCAATTGTTTTTTTACAAAGTGCCTCAGGAAAAAAGGCTTCATAACATTGAATCACATTTTACTTAGCCCATTTATAAAAAATAATTAAGCCTTCAATGGGAACTCATGGGCATAAATCAAAGACGTGTCCTATACTCCATATAACCAGAAAAATTACGCACTGTCGCCCCTTCAGCCAAAGCGAATCCTCCACCCAATAAAAACACGACGCTCCAGGGAAACATCTTTTGCATTTGAGACCAACCTAGAACTGGTGGAACAGGCGACGCTGGCACGTTCCTTTCTATAAAGAACAAATGAAAATATTTAATCGAAATAACAAGTTCACTTCGTTGCCCTGCTTATGCTGTGATAATGGCTCACCTCCAGACGAAAGAAACATTGGTTTTTCTGAAGGCAAAAAAAACAGAAGAGTGGCCATGGTAACGGCAACTGTACCATCGTCCATATAATTATCTTTGAAAATCACAGACCACCCTGGTATAAAACCGGGTTCCCGAAAGAACCAGAGCAAAGCCGTGATTATGAAAACAATGAGAACAGTTGTTTCTGACCAGCTGTAAGTAAAAGGAAAATTATGTACATGCCTGTGAGCAGGTGCAACGAACCAGCAGTCAACGTAGTCGTTATCCTGTACGTGCTGTAATGGCAAAAGGCTCAAAACAGGGCGTTTGTGACTCACGTGATGTTTCCCAGTTTTCTGTATTCATTTTCAAGCAACTTTGCTGCATTTTGTTCCTGCTTTGTGCGTGGACTGCGACGAAAACAAGCAAACATTTCCCGAAAACTGCATAAAAAAACAAAATAGAAAAAGATGGGTTTTCATGGTCATTGTGTAACAAGTCCAGCTACAGTTGGTCCTTGTGTAAAGGTTGTAACGTATGTGCAGCAAGGGTTACAACGTAACTTTGGATTTTGTTCTTACGAAAATCTCTTTCACCAACTTTAGTACTTCAAGCGTTTTTGTCAAGGCTAGTGACATTCAGGACATTATCCTTAGTTGTGTAGCTGCTCTCAGGTTTGAACTTTGAGCAGCTCAAAAATTTGGTTGAGAGAAAAGTTTAGCTTAGACTTGCGTTGACAACTTCATTTCTAGAATATCTTTTAGACGTTTTTCGACTTTCCTCTAACTCTAGATTCTCGACCTGTGCTCAAGTTGTGAAACATCAAAATAAATATTTTTGCCTGTGTTTTGAAAGCAAAGCCATCATTCTTAATTTCCTGAAGCAGAACTACTTCCCTGAGTAAACAACATTTTTAAAAGCTGTGATGATGAAACCCATGGTAGGACTTACTTCTAGACACTTAATAATTTTTCGTGTCTTGCCAACACTTACGGCGCGATATTGCTGCAAAGCGAGAGCCCAGAGTCGTTGGGTAAAACTGAAATGTGTCATGCTTGCATCAATATAGGTTGTACTAAAGCGCACTTCAAACCAAGGCTTTTCCAGATGAGAACTGACATGAAATGATATCTGACAGACGACCCCAAAGTCCCTTACCTTTTCATTGCTGTATAGACTGCTTGTAATGCTACTGGAAGAAATCATCCGCATTACGTTTGTTATATTCGTTCGTAGTGACAGTGAACAGTGATAGGCTTTTTATGTGGTAGATTGTAACCAACAGACATTCCCGAGTTTTCATTGTCCTTTTTTTCTTTGACTGATTGAAAACGTTTCTCGGCGAAACCAACATGAACTCAAATCACCTCAAGTGCGAATAACATGAATAAGCACTCGAAAACGTAACTTGAATGAGCACTCAAAGTCGTTTCAGAAAGATGACACATTATAGAAAGTGACAATTTTACGGGGTTGTGGATAGTGTTTTGTTGTGCTCGTCGTATGTAATGGGTTTCTTACATGGTCGGTGGAACAAAAGGGTGCAGAGGTTCAGACCCCCTTGTTTTAACGCATCTTTAGTTTTTTGTTGTAAAAGTACAACGTCTTCAAAAATATACCTACCGTCTGGTCTTTACGACAAAACAAGCTTATTTTCATTTCAACCTTCTTGTGTTGTTACCCCGTACACACGTCGTTCTGTCTTTCATCGGAGGTCTGATACAAAAGACTTGTGTGACAAATTAATGAATCGCCTACTTGCTGTAAGGAATATCGAGATGGTTGTTCTCGCAGTACACCTTCGATATGTTGCGTAGTTCAAAACACATACTACTCGCGCAAGAGGTTGGCGCCCAAAGCCTATGGATACAAAGTCTTACCAACGGGTATGATGAGAAAATTTTTATTTTTGGTTTATGGATTACCAACATTACATGAAAATTAGTATCAATTCTCTTGCGGAAATTCAGCTTTTTTCTGGCAGGTTTTCTTCGCAGATAACAATGTGCATTTTCCCATTTCAGTTTTTTCACAAACTGTGCAAAAAGGCAAGAAGGAGATTCCAACGTTGAATGATCGCCGATGAATTCAACCAACCATGTTGTACCCAGGTCGGACCCCGGGACTCCCACTGCAATAATCACTCCTCCTCCCTAAGTTCCGTTTCGCACTTGTATTTTGTGTTTGTTTCGTGTACCTTTGGCGCATATTCACAAACATTTGCTGTCAGTATATGCTAACAGTTGCCGGACACAGCAAAGTTTTACAATATTAGTGCTGGAAATGTCTTTAAATACAGTATTAGTTGTTTACGCATAGGGGCCGCACTGATGTTTTTTTGTTCTTTGATATCATCGACCTGTTATTCTTAACCTATTTTTAATTGTTGAACTTGACTTCGGCCCATTCAAAATTACTAGTGCTCTCATCAAAAGCAATTTGATTGATTTTTAACATTTTACTTGAGCTCAGAAAAGCCTAATACGTCGTAGGAAACGAAGTAAATTGGATTTTCCTTTTGAAGTTTGCAATGGATGATGTTTTTTGAAAGCTTTTCTGGGTATTCTCAGAAATCACCTACATTTTAATTGTTGTCAAAATCGAAATACTCTCAAACGTTTGTGCAAAATTTTTATCAACATAAATAGGCACATATGGACACTATCTTTTTTATAAAAAGAAAGCAATGCATGAAGTAAATGCAACAATGGCAAACCACAGTCCCTAAAAGATGGAGAACAAACCTCATTTGATCCTATAAATATGTTACTTTCATCAAGTATAAGCCTTTGTTTGAGGCGGTTTGCGAGTGTCAGTTCAAGTCAAAAACAATTTTTATGAACGAACAATAACAAAAGAATACAAGTAAAGAATTGCGGCTGATTTCAGCCGCAAAACGCCCTCTTTCAGATTGTGGATGGCACATCTATTACAGAGTGGATGTGTGAATTGTAGTATCCTGGTCAATCACTAAAAACATGGGCTTTCGGGATGGTATATCAATTTGTGCAACTTAAAGCTTATGGCGCTTTTCAGATTTGGCACTTAATTTTTTTTCATTTGATCTGCTGATTTGTTGCTGTTTCCACTAGGTATTTGCTTTTGAGTGATTAAGGCTCAGATTCTCTTGTTCGCATCCTGCGTTGTTTTCTTTCTCTTTGGATCGTCTGTGTTATACGCAATCCTTGGACGAAAATGATGAATGTGGCGTATTAAAGTAAATGATACACATTTATTGTTAAGTAAACTTGCTGGTCATCCTGCAAAAACACTGCTTAGTGTCA
>Ga0210059_1011358_pt1 | contig 13630 bp, 9 predicted proteins | sample Ectturendosymbi2_FD_188042 | JGI IMG/M metagenome (GOLD analysis project Ga0210059, IMG submission 188042) | Ecteinascidia turbinata endosymbiont from Florida, USA - Sample 2 (SPAdes) (version 2) | ecosystem: Host-associated > Tunicates > Ascidians > Unclassified | place: Key West, Florida...
AAAATGACTGCCAGAGAGGTTACGACTTTTTACTGCAATTCATAATAATAGGCCAATAGCGTATGGGGGGCCCCACGTGAAATTTCGGGGGGGGCTTCACTTACCCTTGCCACGGCACTGATGTAGTGGCAGTAACGTATTGTAAATAAGTGGCGAAAAATTCGAGCAAAGCGTTCGCAACGACATAAACTTTGCGCCTAAACCGACGACGACGGCCGGAATGCACGCCGCGATGTCATTAAAACTGAGTAAGCATGCTGGTGTTCTGTGACCAATAAAAGCTAAACGCACAGAAGAAAATGACGGTTTCATTTTGGCATGAACTCAGCGAGAACTAGACGTCTCTAAGCCTCTCGATAAAACGTAAAAATGAGAGCTTCTGTGCGTTTTGCGCAAAGTAGAAACGCATGCAAAAGCGTTTGAAAAGCTTAAGAGTTGACATGCACACCGCCCAGCCTGCAAATTGAAGGTCCACACGAGCAAAACAATTTGAACAATTCAATGGAAGTCAGCGCTAGAGCTGCGACCGGAAAATCGCGCCAGAACAACTGGACTTGAGCGAGCTATTTTTGTCTTGAGACTCGCGCAATCCACGCAGGGTTGCCACAGAAATGGTCACGTCAGTATGACCTGAGGTGATTGCAGCGAAAATTGATCCAGCAGCGACACCCAGAGGGTGACCTCTGTGAGCAGCGTGCATGCAAAATTTTTGGAGCGTTTTGTGGGAGACAGTGTTCGGCAAACCCGTCCTAGGGTCGCGAGGTTTGAACACCCAATCTATAAAGGCACTGCTTTACCGCCGCGAAGCAGGACAAGCCTGGGAAACCTCGACGAAAAAGTAATGACAGGAGTGCACAAACACTTCCTAAAATTTTACAAAAACAAACAAGATACATGACAAAGGTAGAAGAAAAATATCACTGCACTTGGCACACGCGAGCGGAACTTGCATTGCACTAAGCAGGTGTGACACGGCTTGCAGATAGAACCACCACGAGCGCCACCCGTGGAGCCACTAGAGGCCCTGGCCCTCTGGCAAGTTTGGACGGCAAATTGCACTTACGCTGTCGAGGCAGGCCATATGGTTATTGGAACGACCTGGGTGTCATGCGAAGTTCTGCCCAAAAGGCCAAACACTGCCACCGTTAAAGGTTGTGCAGTTCCAGGCGCAAAACCCACATGCACTGGACCCGTGAAAAATTTGGACATATATCGTTGGCAAAATCCGCACGCCAACTCCTCGATGCGAGCAGGACCTTGCAAAAAATATTAAAAATAAATTCGAAGGGAAGGAGTCGTAAGATTAGGGAGCGCGTAGTTAAAGGAAGAAGAAATTAATTGCTAATTGCCTTGTTGTTACAGGCATAAAACTTTTCAACTAAAGAAATACATAGAATAAAATCAAAATGAATGGGTACTTTAAACCTGAGCTCACGGAACCCCTTTGTAAAGACACAAGTGAAAGCTATGAAGATGATTCAGAAGTAGAAATAATTCTGACAAAATCCCCTCTAAAGAAAGTAGAGCAACAGCGGGCGGCCAGTCCTCTTAAACAAGACCCTCCTGAGAATGTGCCAGAAAAAGTTGATCAATATAAAGCAGCAAGCGAACCTGCACCGATGCAGCAGGACCAGCAGACATTTCAGCACAAATAAATGCAAAATTAATTAACCGCTTGCTGGAGAAATAGGAAAGAGAGTAGGAATGCATCTCGAGTGACGCAAAAGCGAACAATGATCGTGTAGTGTATTTTTCGCAATTGATGCAACACTCAGCTGCAATGCAAGCCGCTGTGCATCTCAGGCCTATGAAATCTCCGCTCGTACAAACTGGGGAGATTGTGATGTTCGCTAGATATCTGGGAATACCGGCCGCAGTGCTGGATAGCTATATTGAAACGCACTATCATCTGCGCAAAAGCTTCCAAAGGCAACTGTTCGAGTGTCACTAAAACGAACACATAAAACAAGACGCGAGACAAAACAAAAAGGTGACTGTTACAGTTAATGGTAATCTTCATTACAGATTAAGTATGTGTGATCACATTGTATAAATTTCGGAAACGTTTGATTTTTGGCCGACGAAACGAATTTTAAGCCAACGTTGAAACGGAGGGCTGAGGCACGTACTTTACGAAGTGACCATGTAGAGGAAGGTCACTTCAATCTCTTTAACAAAACGAATCTTTTGCACCTTTATTACCGCAGCCGTACCCAAGCCGTAAGCGCATGCTATTATGTGAAATGCTGCCAGACACATAGCATCGGAATTTCTGGGAAGGCGTCTCCACAAGTGTTTATAAATCACTGGATAAAACAAGGTAATTGAAGGCCTTTGCTAAATAAACATCCGAACGCACAAAAGCGCTGAAGGAATAACAAGTGAAACGCACAAATAAAGACAAGGATAGGTCCGCTAGCACCTAGGATAGAATGTGAAGGTTGCGTACCGGTATGATAGCACAAGACGCATCTGTTTAAAAGTCAACATGTAAAAATTCCGGCTGCCCGCTATTGCGGAAAGCTGTTTATGTAAGAATTACAAAATCGCGAGAGAACCTAAAAAAGAGGGCGCTAGTGTCACGTGATGTACAGGACGATTGAATTAAAATATTGCGAAGTTTTGGTTTAAGGAAAATAGACGACAAAGAGCAGAACGTTAGGATCACGGTGCTTGAAGTAAGAACTAATGTTAGCTGACAAAGAGGCGAGGAAGAACTGCGGAGAACGAAGCAAGGATCTGATCTCGTATCGGAAGAAACCAGTAGTGCAAAGGCCGCAAGAATTGTCAGATTAATCGATCGCCTACTAGAAAAGTGAAAGCGGGAAAAGCGAACTCGCCTCTTACCAACTGCTAAAGCAGGAAACGATCGTGTTATATAGCTTGGCAATTCGTGCAATGCTCGGCAGGAACACAACTGATAGCGCATCGCCGCCCTTTGAAGCCGCCGCTAGGGCAGGCCGGCGAGATCGCGCCGTGCGCCAAGCATTTGGGAACATCAGCCTCGATGCCAGACCTCGAAGCGTTTTCCCCGATGCGTGAAAATTTTTAGATGCACCTGTTCGTGCACCAGTAAACGCGCACTGAAAGGACTGTGTAATATGCGGGGGGCATGATTGTGCATAATGATAAGGTAAATTCTCCTTCAGAACAATCATGGTAAAACATAGCGTATGCGTTTCCGAAAAACACGAATTTTCGAGCTAAGGACGTTCATTTCACGTCGACACCGAAATGCGGCGCTCACGTGCACATAACGAGAAAACGACGATGTAAAAGACGAACATCTACATTCCCATAACACAATTAATATTTTACGTTTATACTGACGCAATTATAAACGGGCCATAGATGCTCACTGTTATGTGAAGTGTAATCGGCACGGAGAAAAGGCATCCTCGTGGAAAATCCTCCGCAAGGAGTGCTTGTGAAACATTGAATAAAATAAGGTGGCAAACAGCGCCACAAATATGAAACGTGAAGGTGAATTATGGTAAATAAAAAGCAGTAATAATTTAAAAACAAAAAAGAGCAATGTAGAGCCTGCCAGCGCCCAAGGCAGGGAGCTCTTGTGCGCGAATGGCACCCGTTTACCCCTGCGCGCGAAAGACCCAAACGAGTTGCTACGGAGGAGTACCTGTGGCAGAAATGCCGCAAAAGTGGGAAGTCGCAAAAGTAGAACATGTAGAGGAACTAGGCCGGTGATGAACAACACAACCTAACGGCGTTAATCTGCGAACTCTTGCTTTAAGGAACTTAGGATTAGAAGTAAAAGGCAGTAACAGTAAAACACCGCACAGGACAATGTAAAAGTGGCGTAACTTTGCATTGGAACGGTCAAGTGAGAGTACAAGAAGAGCGCAAATCCGGAACCAGAAAGACATAACTACACTGTAAAGAACTGAGATACTTACCGAAGAAAAAAGCGGGAGGGTCGGATGAAAAGACAGGCGAAATAACAGCAAGCAGGAACGCAGAAAGAAAAGTAAACAAGCATGAAGCAGCTGGAGAACAGTGCAACCGCAAATTTCCAGATAGAAGCGACGTGACCCGCGCAAGTTCGTGATTCCGCACATCTCATGCTGTTACAATCAGTGAACTTGCGAGGAGAGAAGCACCGCATACAGGCACTTCGTCTCACGTGGATAATTGCGGAACCCTCAGCCGAAAATATGGAACGAACCGGCTGGTTTTATTTGAGCAGCAAGAATATAACACAATGCCAGTACTGCAGCGCCGTAACATGGAACTGGAAATACGACGGTGACCCGCTAGTAGTGCATGTAAAATTTTTTCTGTGATGCAAATGGGTCGCTCGTAAATATCAAGAACATAATGTTTTGTAATGCGAAGGCACGGAGGTAAATAAAGATAACGAATCAAAACGAAAAGCGCTGTTCCGTGTGATAAACCCACCTCGCCACAGTAGAAACCAGAAGCTGAACGTGTACGCTCGTTTGACTCTGCGCTAAGACTTCCAGTAAACGTCGCAGTATATGCTAAAGCAGGATTTTTTATTTGGAACCGCACGATCGCGTAAAATGCTTCTATTAAAATGGCGGATTGCAAAACTGATTTTCGTACGACCATTCGCTTCTCGATCATATCAAGTAGTTTTCATCTTGTGAATATTTGTCGCGACACAAAGAACTCGACTTTGTAGAAGGCGTCGGTAGACATCATCAAAAATCAAAAGACCGTTAAGCGATCAATCAGCGAAAGATGTTTTGAACAGGGGAAAGACTGAAAAACCCGCCGAGAACACGCCCTCGGCAGAAACAGAGGCCGTCGAAAGTGCAGGCATAAGTGAAATAGACGTAACAACCCGTGCAATGAGATACGGGGGGCTGCCCGCGGGGCAGGCCGCTATTTCGGTACGCGCAACAGGAAGCGAGCTGACCGCAGCAGCGTAATTGAAGAGCCACAAACACTAGAAACAGACACGGGACCAACAACACGAAATGGCGTTGGCCCCAAATTGCCAATTGTGTTTTGACAAGATATGGAACGTGGCGTTGGAATCTTGCATTACACACCGTTCGAAATTTTCATAAATTAGCATATCGCTATGACTACTATATGTAAAAAATTGCCTTCAAGTATAATGTAAAAAGACACGCAAGCGCGGCTGGTTAGGATCCTTATGAAGAAAAAATAATCCCCGCTAGAAAGGGAGGCGCAAGGCTGGTAACTGCTACCACATCTTATAGAAAGAACGTAAGACCGTTCGAGTCAGCACAAGAATACCTAACTATTGTAGAAGAAAACTCAATCGATTCAAACCATGTAAAAACCGCCGGGAGTATCCTCGTCAACCGCAGCTCTAAGAGTCATAAAATAAAGCAAGGCGATAGGACCACGAAACTACGCTTAGGAATCATACAAGCCTTGCTATGAACGATAAGAAACGAAAGACGATTCAATTCAATAAGCCGCTGAAAAGAAAACATGAAAAGAAGGGGGAGTAGAGCTACGCTCCGCAAGTTTTAAAATTTTTACATGTTCTAATACGACCATAGCGACATTTTGACGGTAGGAGTAAGATACAAAATAAGCATAAGAGCAAAACTAATATATTTACTAATAGTGAGATAAAAGTAAATAGAACAAACTACCCAAGGCGTATTAACCAGTGCAGTTCTATGCGCTTATAGAACCCACAGTTAGTAGCATAAATCGTACATGTAAATTGCAGAAAAACCACTAGAAGTTTAGTAAAACGCGAAGTGGAAAGTGTACAACTTACAACATGAACTCGAGCGACAATCTATGCAACAATTTAACTAGCGACGAGCAAACTATTGCTCCACTGACGATACCATCAGTAGAAGACGAAAGGACTGCACAGACACAGCAGTACTCGCACGAAATCGCAGAGACAACCCAGCGTAAAGCTAACGAAATGATAGAATTATTTAAAGCGTTCCAGCGGTACAAACGCATGACAGAAACAAACCACGTGATGCCAGTCCCCAAAGTTAAAAACTCAAAAAAACGACATAAAATCATGATGAAAGCATTACACCCGTATATGCACAAGCAGAAAAATGACAAGTATTCAGAAAAGTTAGATGAGCTTGCAAAACAGTCAACCAAGCTACTAGAGAGCGGAGACAAAGAAACACTTCTCAATGAGTCGAATACATCTAACGACAACGAAAACAATCCTTCACAGGATGCCGAGTGCTCGGGGAAGCCAGAGGCAAGTATAAGTTGCAATAAGTTATTAAAAGCGCTACGAAGAGCAGGCAAGCGTGTTAAAACCACAAACGAGACGCTAGAAGGCGCACGAGAAATAACTAGTATCAACGTAACGACAGAACGAACAAATAGTCTGCTAGGTGCAAACGAAGCGGAACCGACACCTCGCTGGAATAGTAAATATTCAGCCACAATAACAGACAAGTGGACAACTTGTATGCACCCAATAGTAGATGAATTGTCAGTGCAGAACTCTTACACAACACCCGAGCCGTTTGGACTCCCAAAGCAACAGGACACGCTCTTCCACAGTTCCAAAAACGAATTTTGCAATACAGAAGAAGGACAGATAGACGAACCCGAAGGATATCAAACATTACAGCATTTCAGAAATCAACCGATCATTCGCAACCAACATAGTCTAGAGCAGAGTGGAAAAGACAAACCCACTGCAGCCTAAGAAAGGGAAAATGGGCTAACCTCATTATTAGCTAGAAGCAAAAATGAGACAAGCGCAACTAAAACACAGATGAAGTTTGATCAGGAAAGTATTGACAAAACGTGCGAAGCCACCGAAAAGAGACCGAGCAGACAACTTGGTAGACATCTCAAACGACGCCATAGTGAATCAGTAATAAACCGGAACAGAGAAAGAGGATGATAACACATTAAAATAAAAATCAAAAAAGGGGACGTCAAAATCAGAGCAGGACAGTATGTCCACCTGTAATTAAAAGAGGAATCAGTCGTTAAGGGGTATGAAAGAGGAACGAGTCGAAATAAGCATGTGTACAAGAATAAAGGAAGGAGGCAGCACTTAAAGTGGGCGTAGTAAGAGTCACTGAGGTTACCCAAGTACGAGAGGTCAAACCAGCGGCAGAAGCACATAGCAGAACTGCAGAAGTACTCGCAGGGCAAAATCCCGCCTTACGGTCATTAACTGATCTACAGGCATGATGCCATTATTGCAACCAATACGGGTATTTTACAAGAGACTGCCCAATGAGATCCTGCTAATAATAGAACTCCAGAAGCCAAGGTTACGAAGCCAGAGGGCAAGAGTAAGAGGTAGAAACGACCAGGGAGTGCCAAATAAGGTCGCATACCAGCATGCCGTGCCAGCCAAAATTAAGATAGGTAGAGGAAAGCAAAACGCAACGCCGAGGCGATATATTTTAAATCAAGTTATGTTCTAAATCGCTGTACAGGACAAAAATAGATTTAACAAAACGAGGAAGTGAAATACATAATGAATGAAGACAGCGAACGCAACCTCGTATTAACGCTTCGTAGTAGACAATGCTATCCAAGATTGGAAAGAGTAAAAAAAGGAAAAAGGCAAAAGTAAAAACAAAAGTCGCAGGTTAAGACGGGCTAATAGCAATCAAAGTAGCAGAAGAAGAGTTCCAGTAGATAAAGAGAAGTGCAAGAAGTATTTTAAGAAACACCATGAGTGAAGAACACGATAAAGTTCCACCCAACCGAAGACAAGGCCAAAGATACGCTTCAGACAACAGAAAGAATAAGACGACGGCGGAAAGCAAATCGTCAAGAAGCAGAGAGACCCGCAAAAAGCACTCTAGGAGTTATGAAAGTCACCAGAAGACCTCTATCAACCAAGCTGTGAGGCACAAAAAAAGGACAGTTACAAAAGTTCCTCATGGCGAATCACGTAACCAGAGGAGCAAGCGCAGTTGAAACATTAACCCAAGCACTGACTAAGTAACAGCTGACCTGGGAAGAAGTAGAGGACAGCGAAGCGCGCACAAACATAGTAAAAACGCCGCGAAGAGAGAGCTGAGATTCACGGGTCGGATCAACCTAAAAAGGCAGGACCATGGAAGAATGGAGTCACATTTAAACGAGCAATGAATCTTACGTCAGCGCGAGACCGTGCAAGAAGGAAGAAATTATCTAGCTCGACACGATCACTGAAAAAGTCGAAACATGTGTTACAATTGTTGAGAGAGGGCATCGAGGAGGCAGATGCCATCAACAACAACCATGCAGGGATTGGCGCAGACGAGAAGCGCTCCACAACAAAGAGTGGAACGCAGAGATGGGTGAACGTGGTAAGAGTCACCCTACCGATTGGCTTTAGGCGATAGATAACTGATCCTAAAGGAACCAGTAAAACATCCCGAGAGGGACTGCAAACATCTAGAGACACTGAGAAGAGAAGCGCGAAGGGACTGCAAACCTTGGGGCGCTCAAATAAGGGAAATAAGAAAGCGCGAGGAGACTGCAAATCCCGGGGACGCACGAAGAGAGAAAAGCGCGGGGAGACTGCAAATCCCGGGGACGCACAACAAAGAGAACTCGTGTAGAAAGCCACCGTGGGCACGAGTATAAATGGAGATCCAAATAGCATGCTAAGATGATGAGATGACGATGAGAGAAGAAAAAGATAAGTGAAGAGCAAATCGCGATATAGATAGTTCACTAGCAGGGGTCCCCAACAGAAAGTAGTCATTTCTCCCGTATGGCGAACTCTGGGGAAAAGAAACGGTACGAAATCGGGAAGACACGCGTATTCAAAGTAGATGACACTGCAGCGGGAACCGAGTTCGATGATGCCACAAGAGAGCTAGGAGACTAGCTGCAAATGAGGAAGATCTCGAAGACGCCTAAGGTGCTAAAATTTTTGTGACACTGCGAAACGTAGTACAATAGCAAGCATGTGTGTTGATGTATTCTGTTTTATGAGCGACAATGGAGGCCCTTGAAGAGATAGCCTGTAGTGTAAGAGGGTGAAGGCACAGTCAGTCTGTGGCGAAACGAGCCAATGGCCAGGCTCATAGTAACCTCGAGTCTGCCTGCTACCGCGAGGAACCGCGGACTATCGCACACGTCCCTGAACTTCGAGGGACATCATTGACGTTGGGGAAATGGCTGTGTAGTGGTATTTCGAATAGTTCATCATACTTGTGGCGCATTACCGGAAAATAGTCACTAATACATGATAGTTTTGCGTAAAACTCGCAAGAAACGAGTAAGAAGATAGAACCTAAAGGCAAGGGTCATTGTAAAAAAAACGCAAAACAAAGGCAACAACAGATGTTCGCTTTATGACACCTGAAGTAACTAGTAATGGCGTAATCCCGAGAAACCGGGAGAATTTCCAAATGACATTTTTGAATCATGTACAGTAGCCATGAGAGATGTTTTTAATTGACAAAGTCCTTACTAATATAGGAAAATGAGTAATGAAAATCAGTGAGGCCCTTTCGCAATGACCTAAAAATTTAGGATAAGATAAGAAAGGCGTCAAAGAAGTGATGACCAGCCTGCAACTAATGTGCTTAATATAAAATAAAACACATGACAGAGCTAAAAACGCGAAAGAACACCTTAGGTCAGGCCTAATGAGGTGAACACCTTGCCTTCGACTGGAGAAGCAGTCGTGCGAACTTGGCGAATTCACCACTCGCCGGGTCGCACTGGCTGGGCGGAGCGGACTCCTTGGTGATACTTGGGGCTCGTTCTGTTGATCGGGTTGAGGAGGGGAGCATTAAGAACCTCACCAGAAGGTAGCAAGATAACAGATGGCTCATTCAATACGAAAACAACTTAAATTTCAAATAAACCTATATTAAAGAGACGATAACCGCTCAACAAACAAGGAAACGAAAACAATTAACCAACTAAGGGTGAACAAGTCGACTAAGACGAGAGCAGCAACTCCCCAATCGAACAGAAATGTTTAAGATACACTTACCAATAGAGTTTGATGAAGAAACGGGCATTACTATGCACAAGGATAGTAAACCGATATAAGAATTGCAACAAAAACAAAAAGTTAATGAAAGAAAACCAACGAAAGAGATAACGAGTAAATGTTACCGTAAACAACCTGCGAGAGGTCGAACAATTCGAAAGGTGTAACACAACGAATGCCTAAAGGGTAAAAACAGTTAATGACGTTACAAGAGTTATAAAAGAAGAAATAATCCTTGCGAAATGCATCAAAAATGACGCAGCAAGATTAATAAGCAAATCAGTTGCGGCCATAAGGACAGAAACGCACATAAAGATGGAAGCTATAATAATGCTGCTATCAGAAAGAGGTACATGAAGCTGCATACAAATGGGGAAATTCCCAAACCTAAGGAAAGCGAAAGCATTAGGGTTAACCGCAACAGTACAAAGTTTTAAACAGGTCAATTCCGTTGTAGGAACAATCCTACAAAGAAACGTGATCAAGTGCCATAGTTGCAAGCGCACGTTCTCAAAGAATAAAGCTCTCAACGAGCTCACAAAAAGTATGAAGTCATACTAGCAGCGTTAACAGCCACGGAGGTCATGTTAAGCCATGCAACTAACTAGAATGAACCTTGTACCAAAAACGCTTGTATAAGAGATAGAGTCGAAGTTGCAGTCAGCCCGGAAAAACAAAACACGAAATTTAAAAGAGTTAAGCATGACCAAAAAAAAGACGTTACAGAAGGCGAACAATCTGCATGCATCTGTCTCAATTGCTGTGGATGAAGGAGTTACAAAAGCAGAGAAGACTTTGCAGTTATATGCCGAACCATAAACTGAAGCATCAAATGTTGAAGCAAAGAAAGTACAAGGCTGGAATGCTCATGCAACATAACATGTCATAAGGACGTGGCACAATCAGAACAGAGAAACGAACGGGAAATTCCTACATCACCTTAAGAAGGAATCGAAAACAAGAATTCGTGTTTTATTGAATTGATCAGGATAACCAGCCGTCAAGTTAGCAAAAAGAAAAACGTAGGTGCCATTAATGAAACGGTAACGAACGCCCCTCTGTGTGGGACCAATTCAGGAATATGAAGACAAACAACAAAAGCACCAGGACTGTGGTAGATTATGCTGCGATTGTTAAAAATGTGCACAAAACCGACGATTTTTATCGATAGGAACCGCTGCAATAAAGACAGGAAAAATTAAAATGTGATAAGCACAAGAAACTCAAGCTTGGAAAAGAATCCAACGAATTATAAAGAATGAGAGAAAGATGGATAAATTATGAGATAATGGCATAGCTTCACAACAATTACGAAAAGAAAATCAACCGAACTACATGACGAATTGCAACTACTAGAAAAAGAAGGGATTTTGTGGGGTTTTTGCACAAAACCGCGTTACGATTTTGTGAAGGACCACCAAAAGAAAAGTAAGAACTGGATCTTAAAACCACAGAAGAATCTTAGCAAGAGCATGCTCAAATCCGAGAAGAAATACTCAATGGCAGACATGAGAGGAAAATTGCACAAATTGTTGAAAAGCTTGATGACAGAGTGGAAGTTGTGAAGTATATCAGACAAGTGACAGCTACAAGTGAAGGAGGGAGTACTGTACTGAGGAGATAGTACTGAGGCACTGCATCCCCCAACACCGATAAGGACAAAAGTGCAGTATTTGAGATTGTAGAAAAGTGACCAAGTTCCATGACAAGTTAGCAGTTCAAACAATGAACGATACGCTCTCTACTTGGAGTGAAGCGCTGTGACCAAGCGAGAGAAATCGTTACAACCATGTGTACATTTATTTGTAAACAAAAGAACGATGCAAGTGTCGAGTATGATTGGTGAAAATATTATTGTAAAGCGATTGTGGTGTTATCCAAAAATGAACTCGTGAAATTCATAATTGTGTGTATGTATTTGCATAAATTATGCATACGCTTTTAGGGCACTATAATCTGTTCCAAGCAATAGAAAACCATGTAACGCCAGAACAAACGTCGAACACGTTACAAAAAATAGTAGATCGGTAAAAAGAATCAATCCAGGTAAATGAATACGAACCAGAGTTAAAGAGCGAAATATTTATTTTTTGTAAAGGACAAAAAGTTCAAGTAGTTGCTAAAACAAAAAGACAAAACTGTATTGCAAGTGGAAATTTACGCGTGAATCATGCAAAAAGAATGCAAACATTTAATTGCATGGTTATGTGTTACAGATGGCTAACATAAGATTGTTAAAGCAATACGCTAAGAGCGGAATAAATGTGTAATCCATGCTCAAAACAATCAAGATAGATGACGAAAGAGATCTACAAAGGCCCTTTGAGTTTATAGATCCCAAACAGGTCATACCAATAACCTGCAAATGGTTAAGCGAGAGAAAGGAAAAACTAACAACGATACAAATACGAATGCATGACCCCAGTCATTGTATATTGCACTACGTGAGTCTATGAGCTCACAGACGACACGTGTACGTTCTGTATGTGCATGACTTACCGTCAAATCAACAGCAAATAACACATGTATGGAAACCACTAACCACATACGAAAACGTGACCGCGGAAGAAATAAAAGCCAGTGTAGACAGAGCACAAGAAACAAAGCACCTGACTGAAATAAAATAAGCAAGCAACGATCCATCTATGACCGATGCATTGCCTGGATCCTGAATACCAGAGGTGAAAGAGAAGTTACCCCAAATCACTGATTTAAAAATACTTGATGAACTGCTGAACACACAATAAAAAAACCTCTAAAGAAATTACGTGAGGACAATTCTGTACAGCTGAAGCAATTAAAGCTACCTACACCTGCGCAAGAACAGCAAAGCTACCGGCAACGGCCAAGCTTGTCAGTGATGGCAAAGCTTGTCAGTAACGGCAAAGCTTGTCAGTGATAGCAAAGTTGCCAATTGTGATGTAATGATTTCAGCGAAATCACAATAAAGTATTAAATAGGCAAGCCATTGCAAGACGTGCAAAGCACTTGCAAACTTATGCGATTTACAATGTTAAGAAACACTTTACGATAAAGAAAAGGGACGTTTTATAGAAATAAAAAGAATCCTGAAAAATAAAACGAAAAACTGAAAACAAAAATACACAACTTCATAGCGGCAAAGCTAAAACACCCATAAAATGAATAAATAAAAGAAAACTAACTTTGCCGCAAGAAATACAGCAACGCCACTCATTCAAATGAAAAGACAATCAACAAAATGTACAAAATTATGAATTTTGAAAAGGAAATGTTGTTGGAATAGATCATAGAAATAACAAACAAATTGAAAGAAATATTTGAAACGAACCTTATCTAATACTGCCAAGTTGGTATACAACCGACAAAACATATAAAAACACGCACATCAAGTAATGTGCAAGATAAAATAATGGCAACCTTGCTAAAATCACGGCAAAGTTTGTGATGTTTTGTGTCATTGTGAAACGTCTATATGTTGAGCGTTATCAGCGACAAGATTTCAGAAGGTCGGAAGGCCAGCTACATGTTGTATCGAGGGATGCCCTTTGATCTCGTGACACGGGAGCGCTTGGTTGGATGTACACTGGTCCTCACTTGTGATGGCACGCCCAGCAGACAAAATCTGGGACCATCAGGCCACAGCGGATAGATTTGGTGCTGTGTAAATAGGGAATGCTCCGGCAGCCAGTGTCAAGAGGGTCACGCTGGTACACAAGCAAAATTTGAAAT
>Ga0210059_1011359_pt1 | contig 13630 bp, 11 predicted proteins | sample Ectturendosymbi2_FD_188042 | JGI IMG/M metagenome (GOLD analysis project Ga0210059, IMG submission 188042) | Ecteinascidia turbinata endosymbiont from Florida, USA - Sample 2 (SPAdes) (version 2) | ecosystem: Host-associated > Tunicates > Ascidians > Unclassified | place: Key West, Florida...
CCGGCAACGTGTACGCACAACCACTCAGTCTCTGATTATTCTGGAGACTGATCGACCAGTGACCATTCCAACCGCTCATGGGCAATGTGGCAATACCGCTGTGCCCGCTCAGGACTGACCCAGCTACTGAAAAGTTGGGAATCACTGGCTTGTCTGCAGTTGTGCAGTGGGTCCCCTGTAGTACAATGATGAAACCCTTGTTCTTATCGGCTAGCTGCTCAATGACAAAGATCTTGTCTGCAGTAAGTCCCTCGATGTTCAGCTGCAGTTGGTCATCTTTGGCAGCATTCCAGCTGCCGAGCCTTGAGAAGGGCGTTTCATGACCCACCCCATGCCGAACATATCCAGTGCGGGAAGCAATGGTTGCTCTCGTATTGACAGGTTTTGTTGACACTTGTAGCGAATGTCGTACAGGAGGGCCACGTGAAGGCACCTGTCATCCTCCCAAGATAATGCTACTTCAATAATCACAAGGGTGCTTGGTTTAGGTGTTTGGTTTACGCTATTGACTTGGAATCGCCAAGGTTTATGTGTTGGGGTATCAGAAAAGCAACAAATTGATTATTAATCGAACACGTTTACTAAGAAACACTTTGTGATCAATCAGTTGCTTTGTTGAAACATTTCTATGAATAACATCAGATGTGTTGGGTTATTATTTTGAAATTTGTGATATTATTTTGAATTGCACTACACGTATTGCATCACCTTAAATTAAACTGTAATTCGAAACGTTTTGTTGAATTACTTTCAACTATAAAAAATTTTGAAATATATTAGCGCATATGTGACCCATCAAAGTATCACAGAGTTTTTTTGTCATTTTTATATCACAGAAGGCGCTGACCTTTTCCCACAAGGACAATTTGGAGAAAGCGCTAAAAATGTTTGATGGCAAAAAGTTCAACCAATGTTCCGAAGATTATCGCAAGAACTTGGAAAAGCGAATAAATGAAGCATTTTTGGGGGATCAGGTGCAAATTTAAATAACACTAAAGCTTTATATTTATGCGTTTCCTACTGTCTATAAAAAAATTTGTAATGACAATATACGAATTTTGAGCAGGTATTGCGGGTAATATGGTATAAAATAAAGGATCAACACTTGGTTGCCGAGCAAGGTTGTTTTGAATGAGGAATATTTTCAATAGAGCTTATTTTTCCACTTTCTGCAATGAAAGTTTGAAGACACGTGTGTACTTAAAAATGAACTGAATTTTTAACCGACGTTTTTAACTAATTTTTCTATAAAACATGGAATTTTTGCCACTAGTTTTGTCAGCATCTTTAGAGCTTGTAATACTCCAGTCTGCAATTTGTGAACAGGACGATTCGTCGAAGACTAAACAACCAAACCCCGAAAGCAATCCCTACAAAAGCAGCTTTCAAGAAATACTGGAATTAAACTGAAACAAGAGTGTAAATTTTTAATGGTAGATTTAGTGAACCGTTTTATTGTTGCAACGATCTTGGTAATTGACGGCCGCCAATAGCGCGTTGGACAGGAGTTCCTTACTGCAATTTTTGGACGGTTGTGTGACTCATTCACTGGGCCACACGCTATCAGCCTCTATATAACAGGAGCTAGTTGTTTTTTGGCTCTGGTGATAGGAGCTTTATAAGTTAGATATAGGTCTTAAACTCAAATTTCTCTGAGAGCCATATGAGAATTTATAAAGTAACCGAGGGCCGCATTATGACTACGAGAGAGCGCATTATAATACTGACGTAACAATGCCAGTACCTGAACGTTACCGGAAACTAGTTTTGACATCTAATTTCTTGCGAAAGATATCGCGAGTTATAAGGAAGTCATTTCTTGTTGTCTCTACGTTCGTTTGAAAGGAATTTGTTCAGTCACTGGCCGAGCACTTTCAAACACAGGTGAATAAACTAAATAACCTAAATGTTAATTATTTGAAAATTCCAAAGGAGCATCGCAGGCTGCCCAACCGGGCCAAGGTCTGCGTGCTTTCTCTAAATCTTAGTTTTGGCTTTTTTATCGTTTCGACAGTAAGCTTTTGCTTGCAAGTCGCAGGATTTGAGTAGCGTGAAGATGCGTCAGGTGTTTGGTCCGACATCATGAAAAAATTACACTCATTTCAACCGCACAAATATGTTTCGTTAAATTAGGATGAGTTTTCACCATTATGTGAAATTAAGATCAGTTTTCAAATTTTAACTAATTAAGGTGAGTTTTCTACTTTTTGTGAAGCTTGGTAGAGCTTTCAACATGTTGCAGAATCACATTAAATTTTGGAAAAGTAAAACCACTCAAGACTTCAGAAAGTTGTGCCACATGTTGATAAAAACATTTGGTGAAAAAAAATTGTTGATAGAATAGAGACCCCAACTGACGTTTGAAACAACAACGTAAATCAAACGAACGTTTTTCCAAGATAAGTATCGAAGCAATAACCGTGTGTATTCTCCAAAAAACTCATTTAATTTTTGACAGTATAAAGCTCTCGGTTTTCTGTATACTTACGAGGAATTAACCGAGTGGGCTCTGATTTCTTGTTTGTGTGATTCACATTTTGCGCATATTTGTGTTCACGAAACCAGCCTTCACAAAAGTTTCAAACAAGTCAATCAGCAAATGCTCTTATGGAAACCGATTTCAAGTTAACACTACACATTCTCAGACATTGCTTGCAGGTTTTAAAACTGTGGATGTGTTTACATGAAATCGTTTTCCTGTAAAAAATTTGCTGATTGAATCACGCGTTTGTTATCCTTTGAGGCTACTACATATTTTAATTTTCGAATAAGATTTCTAAAAAACGATGCAGCTTTTTTCGTAATTTCAGTTAGAGCACAAAAATAGTAAATTATAGTAGGGGGTGCCTTCAGCACAACTTAGGTTACGTGGTCTTACCTTTTTCTTCAGAAAACAACAGCAGTAAACGAGATTGAAGAAGTTGTGAAAAATTGGCAGAAGAAAACAAAACAGGTACATGAAGTACTAAGCATGCTTGGAATAACTGCGTAGGTTTTCAATAAAGGCGTTTGTTTGAGATGTTATAATTCCCTTAACGCTTTTTGTAAGACAGAAGCAAAGTATTACATTGAAGTTGAATCACATTGAAACTTGTAACGTAGCCATTATTATACATCATTTCACATATCAGTAGTGGACAGATTTTGTTGCTTGTCACATTCAGTCTTCTGCACAAACTTTAATCGAAAAGCAAGTTCATTTTCAGACCAAATAAGTGCATCTGGACAAGTTGTTGTTTTGGTAACATATAAGCTTTTCTTGTTTTGTGGTTTCCGCGAAAATCGTTTTCTACAAAACAGAACCAGAAATAGGTGAGATCCATCGTTAAAAACAAAGCCAGCAAGGTTGATTGAACTCATGCCAGTTGCCAATGGCTTTTGACTACTTGTCTTAAATTTTGTTGTGAGTCGATCCACGCAGGAAAAGCACCACGTTTGCTAAAAGGAAGTGGTTGCTGTTGAAAATATCACGTAACAGTTCTACGTCGCTTCTCTTTAACTAGGAGACCACATTCACGTCATCTGAAGTGAAGAAGAGCTACGAAGAACAGGGAAAAAGCTTCTGTACAATGTTGAAGCTGTACATCACAGATCCAACAGATTTGAAGGAAAAATATGAGTTGTTCGCCAGGAGACTAGGGGATGTTTGCAACGAAGAGTTGCAAAGGGTGGAGGACAACAAGAAAAAAGTTACAGGTGCAGTGGTGGGACCGGCCGTTCCAGGCCCTTTGGTTCTCCCCCGTGGACCATTGGATGGTGCTGTTGGAGCAGCAGTTGGTGCTGAAATGGCAGTAAAACGTGGAATGGGAATCGCTGATGTTGGTCTAGCTGCAGGTGGGGCAGCAACGGCTACCGCAGCCAATGCCACAGTGCAGGCCTTTAACACTTTGCATCCTGTTCCTCATTTGTCTGAGCTTGGTATTAATGTCAATTCAGAAAACGAAGATGTGAGCGGTGGAGAAAATGGGGAAGCTGGGATTAATGTCCATGACAACCATGCTTATGAAGACTCATCTGATTCGGAGATGGACATATCTGACAAAGAAAAACGTTTGTTGAATTCACCTGATTAAAGAATGACTTCACGCTTACTCCGAATGCGCCAAAGAGTGTCGTTTAAAACATTTACTTCTTGTTTTCTTCATAAGACCCAAATACGGCTCAAATATCAGCAAAACTGGGAATTAGTTTTGTGACATTTATTGTCTGAACAATTTGCTTCAACAATTGGATCGGAAAGTACTGTACAAATCTCTTGAGACTTGCAACATTTTAGGTTTATTCTTTTATTGATGCAACCGTTCTGGTTTACAACTGCTTCATTTTTGGCTGATATATAATTTAATTTTTGCAATTAGGCAATTCTTTTCAAAAATACTCTTCTCTTTTTGAACAGTATTTGAACCTCAACTTTTATCCGATTTTTAGTGCCAGTGGCATGCGGCCCGCAGGCCATGTGTGGCCGACCGAGTTCTAAGAGGCCCAAGAGTCATTTACTGCTGTACTATAACATATATGAGGCAATTATCTGGCATTGGTAAATATACATGATTGCAAATGTTATTTTGTACACCACTACTCGTCACTGGATTTCTTTCATTGACAGAACAATTGAGAATCGAACAAAAAGTCGCCCTGTGTTTTTAACTTTTGTTCGCGTGTACTGAGCTCTACATGGCGTGTGTAAACTGCAGAGGTAATGCTCACTTTTCTAACATTTAAACTGCATTACTGTTTTGAGAGTAATTACTGTTGTATTTAAGTTGTTTCTGATTTTGATATCACGCCATGCAATTGCTAAACAATGGGCCAGTTAAAACAAATTGTTTTTTTACAGCCGCATTCCCCATCATGTTTCTTAGACCATAAAACATTGTTTTAACAATTTTATGTTGTTTCAACTTCGTTTTTTCGTCGATTGTACGGCTAATATGAAGTTAGCCTGCTGCAGTGTACTGTAAATGCGCCACCATAATGCGATATAAAGCTTTAGCCCTCGAAATAACTGGAGAGAATAACTGTTTCTGTGGCCAGAATTCGTTTTGTTTCTCTTCAAAATCGCTTGTACCCCTGGGGGTATTTTGGTACATCTAAGGAAGGAGGTACATCTAAGGTTAGCAAGAGAAGGTTGTTTATTTCCAATTATAAATATTATCAGTGAATCTTTTTTCAAAAATCATGAATTGTTTTTAGGTAAATATCTCTATGATTACTCATGAGAAAATATTTTGTCATAACAAATTTTAAGTGTACATTTTGATCTGTCGAAATGCTGAAGAGGTACATGGTCAGAACAAGGTTGGGAACCCCTGGTTTAGAACATTAATGATTTTGAATTATAATCTTAATTATGATATAGTTATAATCTTTGCTGTTTCTATTAAATCTTTGCTGTTTCTATTCATCCTGCTGTTTCTATTTTTGTTAGTAATAAAAAATATTCCACCAAGGGAATGTGCGAATCACGCACCGTCTGGAACCCCAACGAATGTCTAAAAGTCAAATAATTTTGAGCAAAAACGAATATCTGAAACTCTGTTAAGATCTTAAAATCGACATTTTCAAATGATTTATTTTTTACTTGTCGTATATTAAATAAATGTAGTAACCACATTCTTTTATGGCTAAACTGATCACCAGAAAACATTTGAAGGTTTGTTTTCGCCTAGCATTGGTTCTCAAACGGCCACAATATGATGTAGGAATTTTTACCACAGTGGTAAGTTCACTGGGTGTCACAACTCAGTACTTGCAAATCTGTCTTTTAAAAAGGTTTGTTTACTGTGTTTCGGCAAATCTTTCTATAAAACTTCATTTGTGGACCAGATATCACTAATGCTTCTGAATAAGTGTAAAAAATATAGTTAATTGAATATGAAATTTGATAATTATGACGTGATTTGTTTGATTTTATTGCAAATGTCACAGGATGTTAGTTTGTATTTAAAGGAAACATTGTGCAACAAAACATTCTTGTCTCTGGCAGGAAACATTGTGGCAAGGAATTATTCTCCAAAAAGGTATTAAAACTTCTTGTTATCTGTGATGTTGTTTTGCGACCTTGGAAATTTCAAAGAAAAACGAAAGTCTAAAATCTTTTAAAAATGAAAACCGATGCCAATAAAACTGGGTTACCGATTAACACAAATAATTTACAAAATGGATACATCTCCAACATGAACAAAAAGTATGACTGAGATAATACTACTTGCTTGCATTAGCGCAAAGTAGGAGAATATATTTGACGTCCAGTTCTTTGATATGCTGGCACGTCTTCTGGCGGATGTTATTACAATCAGCTTTTGCATTTCATTCACTGCACTTAAAACCCAGAGATGTTAATTGGCTTGTAGTTTTCATCTTGTTTTTGGATTGCACGAGGTGATCAATTAAACAATTTTATATCTGCTTGCCAAGCAGATCCCTATCGGCTCGATTTAAGTTTTGCTGGATTTCAAATGATTTTGATAAATTTGCTGCTAAAGCAAATGTGCATATTTGAGATTTGTATGTTTTCATAAACGTGATGCTATACATCCATTAAATTTTGTTTTAAACGCTTTCTACATTCAAATAAGTGCACATTTGATGCAAACTTTGGCTAAATTTTATTAAAGGGACTTCAAAATATCTTCGAATGAGGATTGGAATCTAAGTTATAAATTTGGTTCATATCTATCGTGGTACCAAAGCTTTTCTCATTGTGCAATTTTCTGAAATGTAATTTAAACTTGTTCAAAGCTTTTAAAATATAATGGATACTTCCTCCTTCCTTTCGAAACAAGATGGCGATCTCAAACCCACAGAATGGGAAAAGATATTTCTCAGTAATGACGTCAAAGACTGTCCTGTGTTCATAATCAGCATCACAGGCCCGTCGCGCAAAGGGAAGTCCTTTTTGTTCAACTTGATTTTGCACCGTTTGCTTCACGTAAGTATTTTATTGGTGTCATTCTTTTAATATGCAACGAAAAAATATCCTGTCATTTGGATTTCAACTTTTCAAGACAAACACAAAGGCTGCAAAAAAGGTGTACAAGCACGGCCACAACCAGTTGATATTTTCAGTGGAGGCAAAATTATTGTAATTTGTTGTTGTACCTAACAACTGAACATATTTTTGAAAATTACGGGAGTACAGTTGCTTGCCCTTGCGGCATGCTATTAGTAATGGCCGACCAGCAAAGCAGACAAAATCACGCAGCTGCTGTATTGAAATTATTGTTTACATCATGCATTGACATCACAGAAACGAACTATCGAGATGATCAAACATTTTTCGTCTGTAGATCGAACTAAAAACGGCTGAACTGCTGTTATGAGTTAGTTTATCACTTAAAGTACTGACGGTATGTGACACTTGGATTCAAAGCAGCAATGCGTGTGGTGTGAAAAGGTCGATTTCGAAACGCAAACTCGCAGCTTCTTATGTATATCACTTTTTGCAATCTTTCCCTCGGGGAAGTACTTTAAAAAAACTGCAACTTCACTAAACTTCCCGCAAGTTTTTCTGCAATAATCAGGTTGTGTTGTGTGCAGCTGCCAACTAATATCACAATGTCGTTGATATGAAAATAATCATATAGTTTCGAAAATCGCAGGAGCATGTTTTCTCCTCCCATTCACTGTTAAAACGCTTTGGAAAATGTTGATAAAATTTAACGATATTCCATGTCATACCAATCGATTCAAATATTATCTATAATGTCTCCAATATTTGCTTTTCAGAAAGAAAAATGGAGAAACCCTGGTTCATCAGTGAAAGAGGTTTTTCAGTGGAGTGGAGAAATGAGAGCTTGCACAAAAAGAATCGTTATAACAGCAAAACCAATTTTTGTAAACACTTCACACAATGCTAAAGTAAACGGCTTGTAACCGTGCATTGATTTTTATTGCATCACAATGAATCTGGAAGTACTGGCGTGCAGCTGCTTGGGCAAAACCGGGGAGACGTAACTGGGCATCTACAGCAGGGGCATCCACAGAGTGAACTTGCAAAAATTAAAATGCTGTAACAAGATGATTTTTCCCATTGTAACGCTACTAACACAGGCTGCATGGATTTAAATTTTTGAAACTTTTTTTGCAACACTACTTCTAACGTATTGAAATTCCAGTGATTCTCACATTTTTTAATACCAGGGACCTATACTCAAAGTGTGCGACGCACACCCAACCACACTGATAGATACGTGACTTTTTCCAGATCGTGCGATCAAGGGAAAATCACAAAAAAGAATTCAACTGTATTATAGATGTTCAATTGATTTTCTGAGTCAAATTTCAAAACTGTCCTATTTTAACTTGCTTGATTTATCTGACTTTTTGATGCAACACTAGTTTCCCCTTTTCATTTCTTGGCGGTAATACAGCTGTACACCTGTGCTTGCAATATATGCATCATTTCGAGCTTCGTCATTATTTGGAAATTCAGGCATATTGATCACAACCGCTCACACAAGCGCGTATCTGTTTTGTACCCAAGTTAGTTTACCTATAAGTTAAACATTCGCATAATAAAAAAGGAAAGTTTTCTTGGGTACTTTATGCGCATTTATCAATTCTTGTGTAGTTTAGCAAGTTTCAAACTTAACCCGGGGTCTCAAACACGCGGCGCGTGGGCCTCTTGTGGCCCGCGATGCTTTTTGGGAATTTTCAATTGATTAATATTTAGGTTATTTAGTTTATGCACCGGTGTTTAAAGTTCTCGCCCAGCGAGTGAACAAATTCTATTTAAGAGAACGTACGGACGGCCAGAAAGTATTTGCTTATAAGCTGCGATACCTTTCGCAGGAAATAAGATGTGAAAGCTGTTTCTAGTAAGTAATGATGTTCAGGTACCGCCATTGTTGCGTCAGCGTCAAATGCGGCCCTCGGGTTACTTCATAAGTCCGCATTTGACCCAAGGAGCAATTTGAGTTTGAGACTCCTGCTGTAAACCCTGGGTATCGGACATCCCAGTCGCATACCTTCTCTGCTCGTCTTGCTATTCGACGAGCCATTCGCTTAGCCTGATGTTTTTGCAGTTGTGAACTGCCCTTTCGTGGTGCTGAGTGTGTATTACTCCACTGTTTTAATGCCCAGCCTTGTTTTTTGCAGTTGAGAACTGCGTTGGTGTAGCACTGATTGTGTTCTACTCCCCTGATTTAACGCGTTGCCTGACATTTTTGCAGTTATGAACTGCTCTGCCGTAGCGTCGAGTGCTGTGTTTTGCTCCGGTCTCCTGGCGTGGAGTGCTTATAAATGTTCGTTACAGTGACACATTGTGCAACAACGAATAAGAAAGTGCATGTAGAATAATAAGCAAGTTGTGCCAACAAACTTCGCCAAAACGTTAGTTTTCAAAAGTGAATGTGGCGTCATAGTTTGACGTCACAAATAACGTATAACCAGCAACAATGACCACTATACGCCACTGCTCAACACTAGAATTTGGTAGACGGGATACAATCAAGCAGTTGCCCCGGGCATCACCAGATTTATGCACTCCACTGGCTGGAAGTGATGTTGATGCAAAGCAAGTGTTAAGTCGTTGCGGATAAACGTTTCTTTTTTTTTGAAAAAACAAAGCAAAAATTACTATACATGTGTCGGCAGATTTTACTTTTGACCATTGTTTGCTATTCCTGCCTTCGTTTATTTCTATAACGGAAATAAAAAGATACGAAGCAACCAAAGCACCACGCTAGGAAATTCCATTTTAAAACTGTAAGCAAAGCTACATCTACACAAAATTGACAAACACAAATGATTACGGAAACTTATTTTTCACATGTGACTAGTAATAGAGGAAAAGCTGGTAACAGTTAAGGTAACGAAAACGTTATCAGACGACTTCAACACAGCATTGCTGCATGTGTGGTAGTAAAACGTAACATAAACATGCGTTCAACTTCCATGCATTATAACTCCTGACAGGCGCGCAACCACTGGGGGGCATTTGGGGCATTTGCCCCCCCACAAATTTTCAAAACATTGCATAGCAATTTTGACATTTGTAGAAACTTTCAAATAACAAAGATGAAATTTTATACTCTTATCATTTTTTAGAAATCCTATTGGAATTTTTCTGTGCCTTGCTCGATAAGTATTATCGCCTTACAAGATTTATCTTGAGACAGGTTATCTGATCGAAAATTTCGTAAATGATTGGTATTCAATCACAAATATGCTGGGAGTGTACACTTGGAAGGTAGTTTACATTGTTCGTATTTTTAAAGCATTTTCATCTATTTGTTCGTGTACTATTTTGTCTTCGGCAGGCTTCAATTTGCCCTCATGAAACTTTATAACATTAGGGTACTGTTGAACCGTGCAAATTGCTGAAACTTTCAAATTGATAAGAGAAACCTTGACATAGCAGTTAGTGCCTTGTCAAACCGCTTGTTCTTCTACGACCTTTTGATTATCATTTTTGTTAGGGGCAAAGCGGATCAACGTAGCATATTTCAAGAAGCGTTGTTTAGCTGCATTTTCACTTCGAAACCTGATAGTTTGTAACTAAATTGAGGGTGGCGACTATTTCACGTTTCAGTGTTTTTCCGGGTTGATGCCAGTAAAGTGTCTAATAGTCAAGTGTTGAACGCACCTATACCTACAAGACCACTTTGGCTCCAAATGACGCTTTACAAGACCCTAACTTTTGCAGCCAGTGCAAGTCCTGAAAGCTCATAGGTTTAAACGTGCTTCTGAAAACTTTAACCCAGCTCATGGATGCCAGAAAAAAACGTTTTGCCCCAAACACACCTGATCTGTTATGCGCCAAAGGCACAAGACGCCTGATCCGTTTTGCCCGAAATGGTAGCCTTCAGAGATCCCCTCACCCTTGACATAAGCTATTTTCAAGTTTGGATCTCCAAGCACATGCTGGAAAAATAGTGTTAGAACGAATTCGCTACAGCTAGACGAAAGTTAGGCAGGTGTACCACTTTAGTAGCCTATGCATCTGCCATACTAAAGCACTAGTTGAGTATAGAACCAGGTGTGTGTATGAGAATAAAAATTTTTACTCTGTCCTGATCGTTCGTTCTGCATCTTGATTAATTCTGAAAATTTCTCATTTTCTGAAATGTTGCGAAGAGAACTTTTGTCTGTATGTCAGGCTTGTGCAGAATCACATGGAAATATTTTCAACTGCAACAAAACCGTGCGTATAATGTGTAAGGCTAATAGTGCAAAAAGCACGGTCACTCTATTACTGAAACATGAGTGGTAAAAATCTAAAGCTGGTACTGGATATTGAGCTCCCAGATGACAAAAACATTCAGAAGCAACTGCGATAAAAATATTGTGCAGCAAACAGGCTGAGAGACTCTGCTCGCGATGTTCAAATGCAGTTAAAAATGTACTTTTTAGTTTTTTTTGCACGCCCATGTATACATCACAATTATGGTGGAATTTCAGAAAGTCATGCATGCAAAGATTGCGTGTGGCCTATGATTTTGGATGCAGGGCTCTATACAACCTGCCCTGGAGAGCGAGTGTAAGTAGTCATGACTTATCACGTTCAATGTGACATTCCTACATTTGAGGCCGTATTAAGAAAACATGTACTTGATTCTCAAAAGATGCAGAAGGTCTCATAATGTATGTTGCCTGCTTTGATGCAGTCAGATTGCTTATCTTCTTCTTGTTCTTTGAACATTACAACCGCATGTTACTTTGCGACTGAGTGCTCGGACACTGCAGTGTTTTTTCGTTTGAGGGTGTGAATCGCACAGTGCATTCGTACTTTATCTGGTCTTGACTAGTTTAGGATTTAGCGTCCCACTCTGCAGGAGTGTTGTACCAAGTGAACCAATAGTGTTAAAAATGCGTCTGTAAACCTGAGTCTCAGCCTTCAACGCCGTTACAAAACGTTCTGTTAAGTACGTTTCTGCAGCCCGGTGTCAAGCGAAATTTCTGACCTTTTATTTTTTGTCAGTTATTTTGCTTCTCAGAGTGAAGGAATAAAGTTTGGCGATTACTTTTTTGATATGTGTTGTGTAAATTAAACTTTTTGCTTAGATGTCAGATACCCACAACAAGCTACAGTACGGGAATAACTAAAACCCGTGAAAAATATTGGACTTAATTTTAGACTTAAACTATTTTTCTTTGTCCAACTGTAAGATAAGCCCCAACCCGACACACTTACCTAAACACCAAATCCTAAGCCTTAATCATCAGTTTTCTCAGCGTATTTGAAATGTTAAATGTTGCTCTGTGCATGCGCATATGGCGTGAAGTCAGAAATTTCGCTTCACACCGGTGATTCAGCCTCCAATGTTGTTGTAAAACGTTCTGTATTGTTTTTTTAACCAGCGTTGTGCAGAATGTGTGTTTGCATACTACGGACTTCGTGTCTGCGGGCAAAAATACATTAATATTATATGTGACCGTTTGCGAATAAGTTGCACCACGGTTAAACAAGCACGATGAGATGACGTCATTGAATTAAAATTCATGAAAATTGCCCCCCCCGAAATGAAGAGCTGGTTGCACCCCTGCCTCCTGATGGCTTTACTTGTTCCTGTAATGCGAACTAATTCATACTTTTGCAGATTGCATTGTTTTTCATGGATGCCGAAGGCTTTTACGACCCTAAGAAAAACAGCAATTGCTTCAATTACAAACTCTTCACAATCTGCTCCTTGCTCAGCGGTTGTCAAATGTACAATATATTCAGTCAACTAAATGAAGAACACCTGGACGAAATACTGGTAAGGCAGCTGTAAATTATAGATGAGCAAACGTTTCCACTTCTGAAATAATTTTATGTACGAGTTGCTGCTAAAGCGTATCAAAAATGTTTGTTACAGAAGAAAATAAGTCCTCTTTGTTCTTGAGTAAGATTTTTGGCTACGAACAAAGCCATGTAAAAATAAACCTCTGCCGAAAATTTGTTGGCGTTGTTATAAATTAAACTTACTCATCAGACTTTATTGAGAATTATATAAATTTCTCTTTATTTCGATTTCGTTGTGTCAGTGGATGATTTTAAGCGAACTTATTTGAAACGAATCTTTTATGCATTTAAATTGAAACACTTATACTTGTTTGCAGACGTTCAAACAAAACTTGGAAGCTGGAGCACAAGCGAAAAACTTACCCTCGTCTTCGGTAACTTCAATTTTTTCAGCGTGGATTGTTTCATAAAAGTTCAGCAAAAATCATGAGGCAACCAATGATTTTTAAAATGACTCTTTAAATTTTTAATGTTGCCAGTTCACCGAAAACGTCTAACTGCTATATTTGTGCACCCAACCAGCACAGCGGAGGATCAATCAATAGCTTACCCTGAACCCAGTGTCACTGGACGATGACTCCCAAACGGAAAAATCAAATGTGCATATTTTTGATCAAATAGACCGTGAGCACAGAGGGTCCAAGTTAGCTGAAAAGGTAACCAGTCTCTGATAGTGTCCCGCTATGTGGTATAGCTTCCTGTTCAAGGAACTGGTGGTCTGCCGAGTCACGCTCACATCTGGTGGGTGTGGCCATGTGGGGTACTTAACGGTACCCAAAAATTGAGCTAGATCAGCTGGAAAGGTAACCACCTCAAACCTGTTGCAAGATATCCAGCATAATCCCAGGCATAATAAATCACCAATGCCAGACATTTGAAGTGGTGGGACATGCCCGCCAGACG
>Ga0210059_1011360_pt1 | contig 13629 bp, 9 predicted proteins | sample Ectturendosymbi2_FD_188042 | JGI IMG/M metagenome (GOLD analysis project Ga0210059, IMG submission 188042) | Ecteinascidia turbinata endosymbiont from Florida, USA - Sample 2 (SPAdes) (version 2) | ecosystem: Host-associated > Tunicates > Ascidians > Unclassified | place: Key West, Florida...
AGCGGCGCGGCTTGTCGAACGCATAGCGTTCGCCGTTGTTTTCGACGTAAATCACCGCGGAATTTTTTCGTTGCGTCAGGTCACTGCGTGAAGCAGCAGCTTGGACGGAACCGTGTTGCTCCAGATTACGCGCTTTGGCTGCTCGCGTTGAGTTCAATTTCATTGCTGCACGCAAAGCAGCAAATGTGCAGTTTCTGTTGCCGTTAGATGAGTATTGGGCGATGTCCTGTTCAGCGCAGGGACGTTGGACATGATAATGTTTTAAGCTTCGCAAGTTGACCATATCTGTTGCGAGTGGAACAAGTTGTTCTTCGTCACATGAACCGCGTTCTTGCAGAACGAAGACCGTCGAAGCGGCTCGAGCCGATGCGGAGCGTATCAGGCTGGTCGGAGGGGCCGAGGCTAAGTCCATCGAAGCGATCGGTAAAGCGGAGGCGGAAAGCATGAGGCAGAAGGCTGATGCGTACAAACAATACGGTGACGCTGCGCTGATGTCGCTTGTCCTCGAGTCGTTACCGAAGGTAGGAAACTTTGAATCATTACTGATACCGTGCAGAAAAGTGCCATATTTTTCCAAAGTTTTTTAATCGCAGTTCATGTTGGTTGTTTTTCATTTATGCGAAATTTTATGCGAGGGTTAAAATATCTGCGCGGTTCTCTCATGGTAAACATCTTACAATAATAGTGTTTGTGGGTAGGGTGCAGCAAATCGTTTGATGAAAATTTGTACTAAATCGTTTGGTAAAATCCTTCATTAGTTCTCGCTGTAGCATCGTTGCTTTTCTTGCCCGGGGATGTCTGAACTGTACAGTTTTGAGGTGATCAGCACTCGCGATTTCGTCATGCAGCATGGGTGACGACGAATTGTGTGTTTTTGGCGGAACTGCGTTTGAAAATGCTTCAGGCGCTTAAAGTCCCTTGTGCACATTTCTGTGCTGTCGCTAGTTTTAGGCTATTGTGTTTGCTTGCTTTAACTAAGAGTCCTGTTAACTGTGCCATCATGGTGTGACCTAATTGCCACAGCACATTTTAGGTGCGCCGTTGCATAACTTTCCATTGAATCTAGTTTTAGTTTTGGGCTGATTCCGTATTGCAGGAAGGAAAGGCAAACTCCTTAGAGCGGTGCTACAATATAGTTCTGAAACCGAATTCAGTAAATTTCGTTTCATGCACGTCAATTTCTCTCCGTTGAGAAAGTGTGGGGAAATATAAACAAAACAATCCTTCTGTAACTTGGTTCTACAGCCGTAAACATGATAGCATCTATAATTTGCACTGGTGTTCACGGCATTGTCGCAAATATCATGTGCAGTAAGTGGACTAGGTAGCATCGATGCAACAATCGACAAGTTAGAATTGTTATTGAAAAGTGATGAGGTTCTTGTCGCCTCCGGTTGTTCTTGATAGTTGGGAGTCGGACGTTTTCGTTCTATGACTGTTGTTTTTAATAAAATTTAACACCTGTGATGCCATGAGCATGTACAGGATCTACTCTTAGCAAGCTGTTTTCTAGTGTTTGTACAAGCTGAAAAATGTCAGTCATTTTTGGTGACTGTTGATCCCGTGCGTTGACCTAACTTATCACGTGCGATCCGCTGGTTGTAGTTTGTTTGTCTGGTGAACTGTGAGTTGAGCTAACAATGCTTGAGCTCGGTTTCATAAGCATGATGACCAAGAGGTGGAACGTAGCACGCGGAATAGTCTAACTTCATCACTGCTTCGGATATGTGAGATGGTCTCAACCCTTGTTTGTTTGAAGTTTTGCTTTTTTGTTACTTGCGTTTTCGGATGCCTGCATCGAAATAGCTCACAGAAGTGTCATTTGTCGATAAAATAATGATAAAGACTCCTTGTAGTCGGCATCAATGACTCTTCGTTTCGCTGAAAAATTTTGGACCTTTGCGACGAATTACACAAATCCTCAGTGCAAAACATATTAGTTATGGAAAGTGCATTCCAGAACTGCTGCTTTAACGTAGCCTCAGTTTTTCCAGTAGCTACACCACAGTCAACTGTCGGATTCCTTCGCATTTTTGTTAAATTTCTATGTTTGTTGAGGCGCGCGAGTGTTGTTTACTTAAATCCGCTCTCCTTCGAGCAACGATTGTTCCGCACGCTACGTCACACCAGCGTTCCGCATCCTAAATTAACAAACAGCTGCGCTGCAAGCGTTGATTGGTGAGCAGCTGTCATCCCAAGGAAATCGTAGTTACGCTTTATATTTTCTTATGTGCACTAATCACGATGATCGGAGCGCACTGCGTTGCTTTGTGAAATGTTTTGATTGTTTGAGGCATGCAAATCACATAACAGCGTGGGAGATAAGCAACAGCACAAGTAAGCAAGAACAACGTTGATAATTCTTTATCACCCGTGAAGGCCGCCACCTCTGAAATAATAAAAAATGCCCTGTAAAAAATCTCCGATTCGTTTTCCGAATGACTGAAGTGTTTTAGGTGATTTCCTCAGCTCAAACTTTTCGCGCAATTCGTGTGATCATAGATTTTTGCTTCAGTGTTTTTCAAACTAGCGGTGTTATTACGAGAAACAGAACTACAAACTTCTTTCTTGTATGTATGTTTGGGGTGCATTTTTCAAAACACGCGCTTTTGCCAAGTGATTGGTGCGCATTTAGTAGAAAAACAACGAAGCTTTGCTTTCTTATCATGCTTGTCAAACTGTGTGCACCACTTGAGTGGAACATTCAAGTCCGTTCATATTAACCATAATAACAAAATGTTGAAAGTCCCGGCTCATAATGGTGAAGTTCATGAGCCAAGTCAAAAAGAGTTGCATTTCAAGATTTTTTCACCGTTTCCTTCGTGGCACTGATGTACACAAATCTATTTCGTTGTAGCTTTTGTTGAGACCGTTTTAAAGGCTATTTGATTACTAAGTTTGCGTCCCTATATTACCTCCCTTACCGCCAATAAACCACGAGTACTACTCTTTATTGGAAACAAGAAACTACAAAAACTCGCAAGAAGCGAGTGTTTTTGACCCACATTTTAATACCATTTGAAGGTACATCTTTGTTTTTGCAAATCGTATACGCAGAGCTACTCCGTACAGCTTTCATCACTATCTTACTCTTCACCTTAGAAAGTGAGACAGACGTGGCCCTGGCTTGTTTATTCATTAACGAACTGCTGTACGGTACCGCGCAGGTTGCAGCTGAGGTTGCTGCGCCGCTGTCTCGAGTCGACGAGATCGTGATGCTGGGAGGGGACGGTGACCGAACGACCAGTGAAGTGACCCGGCTGCTTTCGGAGCTGCCTCCCGCAGTGCAAGCAGTCACTGGGGTTGATATCTCCAAGGTAAGTGCAGCTTTCAGGTTGCTCGGTGGTGACTTAATCTTACGATATTTTTTGTGTCTCTTGCTGCTTTTTCCGATAGAGGCTTTTTTCGCAAATCAAAACCTTTTTTCACGCGTTGAATGAATCGCGGTTTGAGAGAAACATCATGCTGCTTTTTAGCAAAGACAAGTTTGTAGTTGTCACGAATGTTATCTTGCTGAAGCGTAACTGCGATGGCTGAAAGTACCTTCTTCCTACACGTGCACATGAATATCCCCTCTGAAGCAGGGCTGCTTCATTGTTCGCCATGTGCTATTTTTGTTGACTTTCGTAACGGGCTTTTCTCGGTTAAAACTAAGGGTCGGCACCGCAAGCATATGCAGCTTAGATCAAGGACTGCAAAACAATCAGCTGCATTGGTTGTTTGTTTCAATACTTGGGCATTTCTCTCCTACCTGAAAGTACTGTACGTCTTTGCACGCCATTTTAATCTGGGAATGCTCTACCTTACTTGACGCAATCTTTCTGTCCAAGGGATTTAAAAGTAGCTTGCGATGAATAATTCAAACAGAAGCGGCAGACCATGCAACCACAGCCTCGCTGTCTTGCAGGTGATCAAGCAAATTCCTGGAGCCAAGTAATGGACCGACCATCGCAATCTACTTCACTCCACCGCTGTTGTGTACAGTCTAATCGCCACTCGCCAAATAACAACCTCATTTCTCTGACTCGTATACTTTGGGTTAAAGCGAACTCGGTGCTTTTTCTGAGCAACGCAACGAATTCGACGTTGCTTTCAATGCCTTTGATGCCGGCAAGAACGAACACTTGACTTTTCGCGTGTTTTGTATGATAAGCTCAACGTGTACACTCGGTCGACAGCAATTATCGGTTTTATTGCAAGACATCGTAAGTGTTTTTCCCGGTTGTCAACCACGCATGAAAATTTATTGCAACAACGCGCAACATCGTATCGATTGTTATCTGTGACCAATGTAGCCTCGCGCAGTTGGTGTTGTGCAAAGAAGAGCTCTCAATGATATAATGGTTACGGTGTTCGCAGCGACCGCATGTTAGATATTGCAGTAAGTTCCGTTGGTTTGAATGATATCCGCGTATGTTTTTTTCTTGTTGTTATGTTTTATATACTAATTGCATATTTTGTTTCTCACCACACCACGATTTATGAATTTTGTACCTTGTGTTTGTGCTTTCAAGGTGCGGCGGCTTGCAGGCTTTTACGCTGATGACGGTACATTTGCTTGAGTAGTGACGGGTTGGATTTGACTTAACTTGGGGCGTCACTACCCATTGGTAAACGACAGTGCAATTAATGGCAGCACCTTTCTAAATTTGTAACTGAAAAACAATACCGTCTTCATATATTGAATTGCTAACTCTTAGTGTGAAGCGTAGAGCGTACAGTTGCTGTCCTCGCAGCGCTGGTGGTTTGTGATGATTCTTTCTTCATCTTCACCCCATGTTGTGACCGCAGCAAGAGCTTAGGCGAACACGCTGCACAAATGTTTACCTTCTTGCACGGACGTTTTTTGCTGATCAGTGCAAGGCCGGCATCAGCGCCCATCGCTTTCGTCACTTCGCCCAACTCACACCGAGCATGGTGCTGCAACGGTAATGCGCGTTGACAGTGTTGTAAATACTATTCAGATGTCATTCCGGCGTTCGCGGCCTTGGCAGCACTTTTTGCTTTTGCTCCAAAACGGGATGTGACTTTCGAGGCTGTATCCATTTGGCGTGGTGATTTTCATAATAAGGAGCGATTAGCTGTTGTACAGCTACCGATCCGGAAGGAAAGATGCTGTGGTCAGGGCTTTGGGGTTGGTCGTTTCTGTAAGTGTCCGGCAGAGCAATAAGCGGTCGAAAAAAGCGAACGTCCGGCAAACCACGATCAGCGTTTATCCCCTTGTTCTCATCAACACCACTTATCTGAACTGCGTGGTGTTCATCCGGGCTCCAGAGCTTCTCACAGTGTTCGGCTTGAGCGAACTAACCTTGTACTACTGCTCAAGTTAACTTAACCCAGAACGATAATAATCCAGCGAGGGTCTAGTTTCTTGTTGCGCTTGTTCGCCATTACTTTGTGACGTGTGTTACTGTCTAATAAAAGTCATGACATGTTTAATGGCGGCGCGTTGCTACGGAACAGTGCAGGAGCATGAAGTTTCAAGTGAACAATTGCTGGCAGGGTCACGTTGCGCAGAAGAGCGCCGGGTAAATAAATTTTGGAGTGGTGTTTTCAAGTCGAGAATTCGTTGGGCGGTGACTGAGTGATGCGTCTTGTAAACACTGGTCGCGTATAGCAGTGACGGGTTTGGAAGAACCTAATTTGCAAAAAACCTGCGTTTTGACGTGAATGTTGTTCAAGGCTTTTTGGTTTTAACTAAAGTCTACCTACCCCGGTGTGTTCTTACGCGCGACACGTGTCACATAAGCAAAAATGCAATACGAGACAGTGAAACGTTGTAAAACAATGGAGCTTGGTCACTGTTTTCAACGTTTGCTTAATCGACTAGTGTAGAGAATAAAAAGCTAGCATGCGTCGATTACTTAGATAACAGACAAAAGATGGATGACTTGAAGCAATAAACCGATTGTGAAGCAAGTGTTGGGTGCTGGACTGTATATGTAAATTGCAGCACAGCATGCAATGAAAAAAATACTGTTCCTTAGAGATGATATTTTCGGAATTAAATGCAGCCGGCAGATGTTCAGAAAGGTAGAACAGACCTACAAATAAACTTGAAAACAGCAGCCTCAGTTTTGTGAGTTTACATAAATTAGGCACAAACGTACGACATGAACGCCGATAGTTGATGTAGGCTACGGTCCACATGAAAAAGCAGCACAGTCGTAGCGTCTGATACCTGAATGAAATGAAATAAGTCAGCAATGCAGGCAAATACGTATCAAATCATCTAACGCAAGGCGTTTCACTGTGCAATTATCATAAAATCAGGAAAAAGCTGGAACAGTAGAATTTGTCTAATTCGTTACTTTTTCGTCGGTTCCGGCAGAATTCATATATTTTGTGTACATTTCTGTTCGTTTAATCTAGGTGTTAGATGAAATGGAGGAGTCGAGATAGAGTAGAGGAATTAAAGAGTTTAATTTAAACAATAAAAAAGTTTTCCCAATTTAAATTTCGATTGAGAGTTGCACTTTCTGCAGTTAATTTCAGGTTATTTGCATAATTCGTCACTTCGCCTAAATCGTCACTTTTTATAATCCCTTGAGCTGACGAATTGGGCAAATTCTACTGTATATGGCGCCAAAAGAATAAATTCAGTTGTCACTCAGATAAACAGAAGGCCGCTCAATCTTTTCCAAAAGCGTAAAAATGCGGTGGAAAATTTTTACGACGTTCAGCATGGTGTCGGTAGTGCTGTAACTTTTTTGATGGCTGTGGAGATTAGGAATTTGTGTTGGAGATTAGCTGCAGATTGCATGCTGAATCGCAGTTACACTTAAACAAGAGGTGACGAACATGCGGCCCGCGAAGCATTCAGGCGAGGCCAGCAGTCTTAAACTTTTTATTACTTTCGTTTGTTGTTTGTTTCTGTTGATTATACATTTTTTCGTTTTTAATAGGTTTCATAGTATGACTAAAAAGTTGTGCGGCCCGCTTACTCAGCGGTAACTGACAAAGTGGCCCGCGATAGCAAATAGGTTCGTCACCCCTGACTTAAACCCTACAAAGGGTGAGGTCCAGTGCCGTATCAGCCTAACTCTGCACCCCCAAAATGCTTACAGGGGCCCCCGTAATGGTGATTTATAAAAAAATAATTCGACGTGATGCTACATCTCGGAGCCGAATGGCCTTCAAAATAAAATATCCTAATTGCAGACACAATTTTGGCTGAACCAGGCCCGTAGTAGTCAGGCTTTAAGATTTTTTGGGGTAAATACATAATTAGGGGGGAGAGATTCTTGTTTTTATCAAATGTTTAAAACAAATTTTTCTGAGCACAACAAAATTTGGGGGGAACAAAAAAGATTTGGGGGTAATTTCCCCCGAATGCACCCCATGTCTGCGAACCTGGGCAGAACCGTCACCAGGAATTCTTCCACTGGGGCCTTCATGTTTGTGCAGTGTGGCCAGACATTCTGAAAATGTATTTTTAATTCACAACATGAACAGCATTTGCAGATTGCGCAAATTAATTATAAATATTTTCCCGCAAATACCCATAATATAGGCTCTTTGTTACCAAATAAAATTTTTGAACGAGCTTAACAAAAGGAATTGCGTCGTCAACATGGGCGTCCGCAGGGGGGAAAACGGGCATTTGCCCCCCCCCCGTAGAAATTGTGCCTAAGAAGCAAAATTTTCCAGAAAACGTGAAGTCAGTAGCTCAATTTCGATTAATTGATTTCATTCTTGCAGTGGCAGTTTATATGCCGGTAAGACACTCGCACTGCACAAGAGCCAGGTTCACGGTACTGGTGTCATGCAGTAGGGCGGTTGCAATTCACTTATGTCTGCTCCATTGTGTGGCCTAACTTGGGAGCGGATTCTTCTGCTGTTTGTCTTTATTGCGTACCAATACCATGGTTCACTTGAAGTTATGATGGTAGGCGTTTTGCCGCTCGTTGCTGGTTGCTGTTGAACGTAGATATCTTGGCATACAGTGCAGCATGACAGTGACTGCTGATAGCGGTAAGCCACGTAGTTTTACACTGTGTGAAAAGAAGCTAGAGTGAATCTATACTACAGCAATGCAACCACAAGTTTAAAATATCCATAGCAAGTGTGGGACTGAGTGTGACCAATGTGTTTGAGTGAATAGTTTAATCCAGCGTGGGTCAACTACTTTTTACCTACGGGCTATTTTACAAAAATGTGACAACTTGCGGCCATTTCCTTTCCAATGAAATGCTGCATGAAACAACAGATTCACAACATCGAAAAATGAAAAAGGGAAGATACGTGAGTGCGTCATTGAAATTATTAAACAATAGCAATTTATTACAAATCTCTACAAGTGCGATGCCTGTGCCCTGTGGTCGAGGCTTCTCTGTCCAGTAGCGCAGCCAGCCCATAATTTTGGAGGGGGTGCAAAATGTTTAATCTTAGGTGAAGAACACTTTTATTTGGGATACCGCCTCTCAAAGAAGAAAATGACTGTATGTTCTAAAAGTTATGGGAGAATGGCCCCGTAGCCCCCCTGGCTACGCATATGTCTCTGACACCATCGTTCCTCTAGCAATACCAGTGTTAGTGGCAGCAAGTCAGAGACTATCGTGCATTGTTTCGTCTGACATTCAATTTATGTTTTTACTGTAGATTTGACTTGCTTCATCGTAGAAAATGTACGCACTCTCACACATGCATGTTTTCAAACGTCGAGCGCATTTTTATTGCGAAATCTTTCAGTTTGGGAAATCTATCTTTGCTGACCAATTTCCAGAAACTCTTACAGTCTCTAACACCGTTATTATTGTAGTGGCCTACATTTTTATTTAAAGATGTTACGCTTGTTCCAGGAGTAATTAAAATTACCTATTGCGGGGATGGGCAATAAATTTTGCTCGAGGGCCACTCTGAGAAGGCCGCGTTTAGCGAATAAAAAGACAGATTTATTTGATGTTGCTGAGTTCATTGCGCCAGATGTACTTTTAAGGCAACGAACGTCGGCGCACGGAAAAAAAACAGAGGTTATACAACCAGGTGTCCCAGCGGAGGGTTAGGGGAGAGCCGTACCTTCTAATTTGATCGTAAAATAAATAAATAAAACAAAAACAATGATGTTACACAGAAAAGGTATTATTCATTGTTCTTGTGCAAATACACTTTATCTAGCTCAAGCAATTCAATGAAACAGATGCAACCTCACACGCTTTTCAACAAATTTCAAATTTGAAGTTTTTTCCTGAATGATTCCGCGGGCCACTGAAAATTCTGTGGCGGGCCACATGCAGCCCGTGGGCCTGTAGTTGGACCACACTGGCTTAATCAAACTACGCTTATGCAATCTTCTTTTTACACACTGCATGGCTTGTTATATATGCAAGCTTGTGGAAATATGCATAAGTTTTATTTCTGACTTCTGAGTGAGTAGGTGCAAAGCTGCATTTGCTCTGGGAGTTTTCATAATTAATCTGCGCAATTTTTTAAACCTGCGTGGTGTTCTCATTGAAAGTTGTCCGATAGTCGTTGTCAACTAACAGGTCTGCTTCTCATTTCTTGAAGGAGTTTTGCGAGTGTCCACCTGTCGTGTTTTTTCACCGCTACTGATGTTCTGGTCGTTGATTATTTTGAAATTACAATTCATTTTCAGAAAGTGCTTGAAAAATGGACATTAATAAGTTTATGAAAAGAAAAAGCATTTCTGATAGCCAAAGTGTAGAAAACATTTCAGACTAAATTTTGAGAAGTGAGGTTCAACCCGAACAAACTAATGTGAGCACCGCAAACGCAGTTGTGGATATGTTAAGAACAATTCAGGCTCAGTTGTCTGTAGTTCACAATAATAATGGTATTGGATGATAGGCTACCCCAATTCAGCAAAAGTTGAAAAGGATGACAAAAACGTACACCTTTTCGCAAACACGAATACAACTCCACCTGAATACAATTTCAAACAAATGCGAACGGAGCGCGTGCGTTCATGGGGAATTTACTTTGTGGTCTAGAAAGGGTAAAGCGTTTTGTGAAGGTCCATCTGCATTACGTCTTTCTCAACCTGAAAAAGGATAAGCAAAATGTCGGCGTTGCCCCCCCCTGGAAAAATTTCTGCGGACGCCCATGGTCGTAAATCATTGTCATTTACTTGACGGCGATTATTTAGAGACGTCGTAATGAAATGCAAATGTAAAAAAATTTGCAGGAAATCAGAATCAGTCCTATCGTTCAGTTATCAAAACATTATTACCGAAGGAGCAAACATGAGGCCGGTCAAAGCATCTGTGCCGCCATGATCGTTTTCTTGCATTAGCGCAAATTGATAAACTTTACTATGAGCTTATGTGAAATGTGCTTATAAAGGACAATCTACACTGAGGACGTGACAGGAGTAGCCAGGCGTAATCCTTTGTTTTGCTGCGTCGGGTAATTGTGCGCTCGTGCACGGCAACTCCTGGGCACAATAAAACAAAGAATCGTGCGCGGCTACTCCTGTCAACTTCTCAGTGTAGATTGGCCTTAAAGCGTGCACATCGGGCTTTTTACTGGCCGAAACACGCATGCATAAACCTTCTGATGTCTGGATTGTTAATCTCCTGGTGCATGGCACATGTTTAGATTAATAACATTTTGTATCTCAAATCACCTATAAGTGTTTGCAAATATAGACTAAGGCCTACGTGGACGCAACGGAAATCTGTGTTTTTTGAAGTGATAAACTCGTGAAATCTGTGTTTTTTGAAGTGATAAACTCGTCAGCAACTTCAATGTGTTCAATAATATAAAGATAATTTTACATTACACTACAATAATATAAAGATAACTGACATTAATCATTGTCAGGGTTATATACAGTGGTGTCATTAAGGCAAGGCAAGTGAGGCACTTGCCTCGGTCCCCCCTTCGCAGCTGTAATGTGTAAAGTACCTTGCTTTCAAAGGGTCCAACAACAACTGTAATGTATAAGCAGTGTAATGGCGCTAGGGCCATTACATACAGAGATAAAATTCGATAAGCGTATCGACAAAGTCCAAGGGAACTTCCTCGGCGGAAAGCACCTATCAAACGGATGTGAGATGACGACGCGCAGCAAAGCGAAGGGAAGGCCTGAGGGCTGAGTCGAAACATGTAACGCCTCGATCTGTAAAGACGAGGGAAGCGCTTCTTTGGTCTAAGGGGTTAGGCGTTGGCAATTGGCAGACAAAGACGTTTCTCTCCCTGGGAATCATGATGGTTCGATTCCCCCGGCTTGAATTGGCACAGGCGGGCAAAAGTGCCTCTTCAGCAGGCTACTTTGCTTTCAAATGGGCCAAAAGTAACTGTAATGCATAAGCGCTCTTCTTTCAAAGGGCCCCCCAACTTCATTGATTTCTAGTGCTTCATATCTCAATTTGGGAGATCGAAGCTTTCTCTGGGCGCCTAAGTGGTGATGGGACGGAATTTTGGGCCCCCTATGACAGCGTTCCCCCCAATTGGGTATAGAGTGCAGTTGATACGGCTCTGGTGAGGTCAGCCTAGCGAAAAGCAAATGCAAAGATGCAAAATGCACACTTTAGTTTGTGCGCGAAAATGAAAATTACTTATATATTCACTCAGTGGTGCAGGAGCTGGGGGGACAAACGCACCCCCAAAGGTATTGATTTGGCAAAAATTTTGGCAAAGAAGCTTCATCAATTTTTAACAAGATTAATGCAATTATGCTTCCTTGTTACTGAGTGTACAAATAAAAGTTTGTTTTGTCATAAAAAACACATTAAATAACTTCGCGCCAGGGGAGCGTAGTTTGGGGCAATTGCCCTCCCAAAATGTCCATAGCGCCCATTTTTAGAGCCTATCGAAGTAAAAACAAATATAAAGTCCCCCAAAAGGGGTATCAATAAAATTCCAGAGGGTCCAGGGATATAGTGCTAACAAAAAGGTGTGGGCACGCATCCAAAAAAACAGCCATTTTAAAACAGCTTTAAACCCTTTTAAAGCAAAACGTGAAAAACGTGTGGGAACGCCGTTCCCACGCGTTCCCGCCCCACTACACCCCTGAGGGGGCGCGAACCATTAAGCGCTGTACAACATTGAAAGTTTGATCAATAAATTTACCAATACAAATATTTGCTTTTACAACTTATTTATAGCCAGGGGCTTGAAACAAAGGACAAGTACTTAAGGGAGGCGTGGTAAAAAAAAGGTAAGAACCACTGATCTAAACTAAGCAGTGCCTTAAACTTACTTGAACTGGAGGTTTACGTGCTGCCCAGCCTTACTCAATAAGAGTGGTGTGTATTAGGGGAGGTTAGCGAAGCACTTGCCTCGGGCCCTCCTTTTTAGGTGCCCCCCCTTAAAGTGTTTCACGCATAAATATTCCTCAATTTTGGTAAAAAACTTATTATCCGCTCTTATAATGTTTTGCGAACCACATCATAATTACCTACTATGCCTTCAAAGGGGCCCCCAACAACAACTGTAATGTGCAGCAGTGCAGGTGCTCTATTTTCAAAAGGGCCCCCAACGGCAACTGTCTTGTGTGTAAGTAGGCTACTCTGCTTTCAAATGCCCCCCAACAACAATTGTGATGTGCTGGTACTCTGCTTTCAAAAGGGCGTCCAACAACAATTGCAATGTGTAAGTAGTCTGCTTTCAATGGGCCCCCAGTAGCAACTGTAATGTGCAAGTACAGTATCACGCTTTCAAAAGGGCCCTCAATAGCAACTGTAATGTGTAAGTAGCTTGCTTTCAAACAGGCCCAACAGCAACTGCACTGTATAAGTACTTTGCTTTCAAAGGGGCCCCCAACCGCCACTGTAATGTGTTAGTAGCTTACTCTGCTTTCACAAGGCCCCGTTCCGCATCACTAATATGAAAATAAGGAAACGCTTCAACCAACTTCAATGCCGTTTAAAAAGTCTGCTGGTTAGAATCTGTTCCAAAATGTTCTGAAAAGACACTGAGCAAAAATTTATTCCAAATGATAATTTTTTTACTGTCAGAGAATGAAACTTCTCACAATATACGGTAGTGTGGACGACTGTGAAAAAGGGGCCCCAGCTTCAAAAGCATATGTAGTGCATATGAAATCACAAAAGTTTAGTTGTGTTCAAACATAGACCTGCTTTATTCCTTGTTTAATGCGACATTTTTTAGTCAGTTAACACTGGTGATTAAGTTTTTACAAGCACTACACAGAGCTCGCCAAAGATTTCCTGCCAAATTTGCCGAGAAAAACTAACACTAAACCTAACCACTATTCTAAACTTTAACACTATAGCTTACTATAGCTCTACATCCATGCTCTAATCTCGACGTTTGTATTTTCATTCGTTTAAAAGTAAATTGTGAAGTTATGCCTCTTCGCAGTCAGTGGCGTTGCCAGCTCAAAAATTTGGAGTGGGCAAAATGTTTGATTTTAGGCGAATAACAGTATTTTGTTTAGAAAAACGCCTCTCAAAACACAAAATTACTATATTGTCCAAATTTCTTTGCCCCCCCCCTGGCTACGCCTATGTTCGCAGTTTCGTAAATTTTAAGTCAGTGATGAGTCGTCATAAATAAGAGTTGCGCGGGGCCCCGAATGTGCGGGCGCTCTAGGCCATGGCCTATTTGGCCTACACGTAAATCCGTCACTGGTAGTATCCCCGTCTTTAACTAAAAAAATAGTATAAATTGCATATAGCCAGTGGCGTAGCTACCCATTGGATC
>Ga0210059_1011361_pt1 | contig 13628 bp, 9 predicted proteins | sample Ectturendosymbi2_FD_188042 | JGI IMG/M metagenome (GOLD analysis project Ga0210059, IMG submission 188042) | Ecteinascidia turbinata endosymbiont from Florida, USA - Sample 2 (SPAdes) (version 2) | ecosystem: Host-associated > Tunicates > Ascidians > Unclassified | place: Key West, Florida...
AGTAGTTACTTTCGATTAAGCTGATGCAAACGAAGCGGTACAAAAGTAACGCATAGCGTTGAGTGACCGGTACAAAATCAACCTTCCAGTACCGCTGTTATTTATGGACGATATTTACGAAACTGCAAAAAATTAAAAATAAAAGCAGAGTGTTGTAACTCAAAGACGCAGAAAGGATCGAATGAGTCAGCAGTTGTCAAGTATCACTAAAAAGCAATGTTTGTAACTCATTATTTGCAGGTGAAGCATAGTGTGTAAGTGTTTAACAAGGATGACGATATATACCTGCTCGTTCCTGTGTTCCGCGATGGCTGCGAGATCCGCACGGAGCTTAGCTTGTTTCTCCTCAATTTCTTTTTGTAGCTTGGCGTCGCGTTCCTTCTGCGCTTTCTCGATTCGACTGTCCTCGTCGTCGACCTTCTGCTTAAGCTGGCTGGCCAGCTTGCTGACCATCTTGTCTTTGTGCTCTTGTTCTTCTCTGCGAAGTTTAAGGCGTTGCCTCATGCAGTACGTGGGCCGGGTCCGCCAGGTCTCGAAACTTCACGACATTACAACTCTTACTTGAAAAGCTGATGCTCTTTTTCTTTTCGCAGCTTCAACATCTTCTTCTTGGCAGCGGCAAACATACGGATTTCTCCATCTTCTTCCTCTTCCTGCTGCTGCTCCAGCGCGCGAATCGCAGCCCTTTCAAGCATCGACGATAGTTTTATGATAATTGTATTGTGTAACGTTTTCACTCCCACACGCAAAACGCTACACTTTAAACATGCATCGCAGTAAAGAGAAAAACACAAATACACGAAAGAAGACGAGGATATATACATTGCGGTAGTATGGAGTATACGCTTGATGGCGCTAATGCATTTACTGTACTTTGATGAAATACAAGCTTTTAAGACACACGCATGATTGTCGGCATCATAATTATTATAATGAAGAACTGCAATGACTTCCAAGTACATCGATGTATAGAATGCATGAGGGAGTTGGAGGCTGCGAAGGACCAAGGGTCATCTAGGCTGCAGACCTCCCAAGGACGGAGCTGCTTATAGTGTAAAGGGAACAGTGTGTAATAGTTAGTAAAAGTCTTTTGCTCTGGGTATAAAATGTAATATGTGCAAAGCGGCTATATGGTAAATTGAAGTAAAATGCGTTGCAGGCAAGGACAAGCCACCAGAAGAAAACGGTATAAATTTGTCACATTAAACATTTACTGTTTTTATGCATTCAAAAACATTCGTGAATGCCAGAGAGGAAATGCGTCAAAAGCTATAGACCGCTGCAGCACCGCAATAGTGTCACGAGATTTAAGCAGGTTGAGAACCAGTCGCGCAATCATGCTTTGCGGAAAAGAACTCGTCAATGCATGCATGAGAACGGAAATACATTTGTTTTGTGTCTATACATTAGGCATCCCACAACTTCATAAACTTGTTTGATGCGACTAGTTTCTGTGAGCGCAACAAAAGCTTAACGATGTAATAGATAACAGAGATACTTCATGATTTGATACTTTCCACTGTAACAGCGATACGTAATTTGATCAATCCACTTGGTTTATGTACAACAATAAATAGGAACGCAAAGTATGGTTCTAGTAGCTGAGTAGTAGATATTTCTTATACTCTGCCAGGAAAGTGCCAAACACATTTTATTTTTTATCTCCGGAGGAATTTTTGACCAGATTTCTATTGCACTATATTTTATCATTTTAGCACCTGAGTTTGAACGTGTTTTTGGTAAAGCTAATTGTCGAGTTTTGATTTGTCTTGTGTTACATGAATGAACATCAGTAACGAGTTTAAAATAATTGTTAAACGTAGCCGGTAACTGAGAGGTAGTATATTTGTACATGAATTTGCTCACTTTAAGGTTGTATATATCTTTTAGTTGGAGAATTTTTTGCATTTTATAAATGGTAGTAACTTTGTTTGTCAAAAGTTTATCTGTGTTTAAGCATCTCATGGCGCGGTTTAAAACAACCGATATTGGCTGTAAATGACATGAAGTTGCTCTTCCCCAGGCAATAATCCCATACTGTACTCGTGAGTTTATTAAGCTGTGATACAACATACGTTATGCTTGGTTATTTACATAATATTTAACTTTACACATTACACCGACATATTTGGATATAGTACAACACAACTGTTTACAATGCTCTTTCCAGGTCAGTTTTTCCTCTACAATTACACCAAGGTACTTGTAAGTCAAAGTTCTTTCTATATGATTACAGTTTGCATTTATTTCAAAGGATTCAGTGGTTACATGTTTGGTGTGATCAACATACATTTTGTTTTGGAAATATGCAGTGAGACTTTGTTTGCAGTTAGCCCATCCATTACTTTTGTCATTTCATGATTAACCGAGTTTTGTAATTTTCCCAGATTGTTGTCACTTTGAACTAAAACTGCATCATCAGCAAAAAGTATACTTTTCACAGAATTTGACTTTGGTAAGTCGTTTATAAATATTTAAAAAAACAATGGGCTTAGAATTAAGCCCTGGGGGACCCCAGAAATAATTGAATTTAAAGATGATTTAATATTTGCCCCTTGAACGTACTGTTTTCTGTTGGAGATATAAGACTGTACTAGTTTGAGCGCATCAGCCACTACTTAGAATGGGGAAACTGTTAAGATATTTCGTTTAATGGAGAAGCTGTTAAGATATTTCGTCGTACGTTACTCTAGCGGCCATCAGCCACTATTTAGAACTTCGACAGAACACAATCGGGACTTCGCGATGACACTGGCATCAAACAAAAAGAGTATTTGATGAATCAAAAGTAACATCAATTAAACTTATATCTTTGGGAATTATTTTCTTGACATTAAGCCTACACCAACAATAGCAACAACTGCATGTTAAAACATACTGTGCAATTAAAACATACTGTGCAATCAAGACAGCAGAAAATATAAACTGCAAAGATCTACATTCAAAGTTGCAAACTGATTATTGCAAAAGGATGAAGCGGGTCTCGATTTTTACACTAAATTCTAACGGGTAAAAAGAAACTGATGCATTTTAATTCTCTGAACGAAGTAGTGCTATTTTCATAAATAATATTACAGCAAACTCAAATTCTTTCTTAACTTTCTTAGTTTGTTTTTGTGTCGAGTGGTCAGCCGAGCAGGTTACGTTGCCTGAAAGATCCCCCATCCCACAGGCATGGGCATCGGAAGGGGATGGCAGGGAGGGCCAAGGTTCCCCCTGGATTTTTATATTTGACATTTTCCTATTATGTCTTTTCCTACTTTCGAGTGGTTTAATAGAAATTTCACAATTTTTGGCCACCTCCTGGAAACATCCTTGGGTACACCTGAAAATATCCACTGTTGCCCACCCTGGAAAAAATCCTTCCGACGCCCTTGCCCACAGGAAGCAGTCTTGGCACCCCTCCTTTTCAACATCTACATTTCTGTCTTACCAACTAGTTTCCAATGAAGTATGCGCATGCGCTGATGGTCTGCTTATTATGCATGCTGATGGAAAATGACAGTCAGTGAAGTGGTTCTGTCCAAAGAAAAGGCGACTTCAGTGATATGCCTGCAGACCTACAATCTAAAGTCTTATGGTTTACCATGAGACCGAGAATTTGAAGCACAACCAAAAGAGTGTCAGCGTTTTTCCACCTCCACCATAAAGAAGCCAGGGATGAATTTGAAGTACACATCGATGGTAAACTTCGTGCATTTTGCTCTGACCCCGAATACCTTGAGGTAACTTTGGACACAACGCTCACATACCGACCACACACTGAGTCACTTCGGTTAAAGGTAACATCCCGCGTCCTGCATCCCTTTGATCTCGCAGTGCACACATCCGTCTCATTGTTTTATCCATCAACGACGCACTGCGAAGTGTGACTGGATGCCTCCGTCCTACACCATCGAACAATAATCCGGCCATGACAGGCATCCAACTTGCTAAAATTTGCCGCAAAAAGAGCTGAACTGCGTCTGCTGCATGCCGCGCTTTTGAGCCTGGACACCTGCTCTACTCCGCACTCACCAGTCCACCGAATATGAAGCACGGGCAGCTTCAATCGAGACATCCATTTGTGCCTGCCGCGCAAGAATTGCTCGATTCCATGGACGGCAACTCTGCACACTGGACGGATAACATGTGGAACAGGGAGTGGGGGGAAGAAGTAAGACTAGTTTCCAGGATTTAATGCCCAACGTCATGGAATGTTACCAACCCCATGGAATGTTCATCCCAAGACCAGCTTTGGTCAGTCAGCTCAACCTCTTTTGTACCGGTGTCGAACATTTCAACTTCAACATGTACCGATGGGGCCTGGCTCCATCAACAGCTTTTGAGCGACAGAGTGTGGCACAGAGGAACAAACCTCATATTGTCCTGAAGTGTCCCAAAAACACCGACACCTGATGAGGCATTTCGTCTGGCGGTTTTAGATGATGACATGACACCATAAACAGGTTGTTTAATGTCCTGAAGTCCAACTTGTCTGAGTGGTATGAGAATAAAGATCAACTCATATAACACGACGAGGCAAGAAGAATCACATTAACTTGTGAAGCCACCGGCTGTGAGTTAGAGACACCCATCGACACTGTCTCAGACTCTAGCTCGCCTATCTACCTAATAATCAAATGGTCAATAATGATCCAAGGGTTCGGGAGTTATACGAACTTTTAAGGTTTGTCGTTTTTATGGAAGGGCATCAGACTAACCAAGGGAATCGTCTTCGTTAAAGAGTGCACACCATTGATCGCAAGCGGGTCAGCAAAAAATGTGAATGCATCCTTCGATATCCATTTTTGACTAGAAATGCCGCATTCAAGCCGACGTGATGCATTATTTGTTTGTTACTGTTAATGACACTGGAATGAATGTGTAAGCATGAGCATTAAGTGAAAACAGAACCAACTGGCGCTAAGAAACACAAATGTCAAGAAATTTCAGCAAAAATAAAAAAGTTAGGAAGAAACATAGCGCGAAGAAAATAAAATCAGAACCCACTTATTGTTCATGTGATCTTTGTGCGACTGCATGACGGCCGCTTTTTCCTTCCTGCGCATTTCCTCCAGTTTTTCTTCTTCCCACCGGTGAAGCTGAGCAAGTTTGCGCAATTCTTCACCTTCATTCTTGTCCTGTTCCATTTCTTTTTCGCGCAGCTCGTCGTGTTCCTTTATCCTGGAAAAATGTACGCATAACCACGTGAAGTACAGCTGCTGATTATACAAACCACTTAACTCACATCGAATCGAATAGTTTGTGCATAAAACAAATCTGCAGTTCAGGGAAAATGGTTTGCGAAAACAAAACTTGTGAGCGTATGTAACGGTCATGGAGATGATCGCTACACGGACATGACTATTACATGTAATGCCTGGTGAAGATAAATGTCAAGTGATGCTGTTTTCAGAAATTTTGACACCAGAAAATAGCTGTTCAACAAGTGGAAACTAGTTATAGCCCCCGATGAAACTTACTGCATTTGCTGAAACTCTGCGACCTTCTTCCGATCTTCGTATCGGCGGCGTGCTTTCGTGTGATCGTCTCGCACGCCGCGCTCGTAGTTTTCTCTGCATTGCAAGTTTTCGAAAACAAGTCTTTCATCACAGGCGAAAAACAAAATTTTAAGTGTTCTACCGGCGTAGCAACATCTTTGATATTTAAGCGCTTATTTAGGCTATCAAACGATTATTTCGACAGGATGTATATTAAGCAGCAGTGGCGTACGCAGAAAATTTCCGAGGGGGGCAAGTTTCGGCACAATCGTGTGACGTCACAAATCAACTTTAGGGGAAGTGCCTAAGGCACGACCATTCTAGGGGGTCCGGGGCCCCCTGGAAAATTTTGCAAAATTACACTTAAAAATGCGCATTTTGTGCATTCTGGAAGCACGTTTTAGACAGTACTGTTTTTACATTCTTTTATTTTTAGGGTCTGAGGGGGTGGCCATGGCACAGTGGCCTCCCCCTCCGTACGCTAGTGTTAAGCAGACTATGATCAATGGTTATTAGCGGTTTTGATACAAACAATCAGTGAAAAAGTCGAATTTATTGCAACATAAATCACGACGATAAAAACGCAAAAATAAAATATGTTTCAGTTTTTTTTTCTAACATCGATTCGAACTTTACGAAGCATTACTGATACCTTTATGCGATAGAGAACTTTCAACGATAGTTCCTCACTAAGGGAGGTTCGGAAGTAATTGATATTACTCACAGCATAATCATCGAAACGTTACCACCCCACGTAACAGAAGTTAGGTAAAACTGACACTTTAGGTAAAACTGAGAATAAAAATGATACTCTTTAAAATTAGTTTCGGTGAAATGCTTCACTTCATCGACTGCCAGGTACTGGTACAAACCGCATAACTCTTTTGAAAACGGCTTGCGACGAAAGCGGTTGGATGACTTTCTTTAACTACTTGTTTGCAAAACCTAAGCCGTCGCAACAAACGAATTTTAAGCATTGAAAATTGCCAGGACCGCACCCAGCTGATATCTTCGAAGGGGGGGGCAAAATAAATGTTACGTGTTGTTGTACCTAACAACTAAATATGCCGAGTTACGGGCCTGTTTTGGAACGTACAGATCTGAACCAAAATTTAAGCAATATTAAACGTAAGTTATTCCTACATTTAAATCGATCTAACGTTCCAAAATTTAAAAAATTCTCCTGTGTCTTTTACAAAAAAATCCCCTGTTTTATTTCGCATTTTTCCTGAAATCAGCAATAAAAGCTGCAAGCATGGTGTCTTAGTAAGGCATCTGATCCCAAACAAGATGTGGGGAAGAATAGAAAAAACAAACTCTACTTACTTTCACTACTAATTTAACGATCCGCGCCATTTTTATGTCCTGATCACTAAAAACATATTATCGTTGCAGTTGGTTTCAGTTCTACAAAACACCAAAGTAGTTGTACTTAAAAATCCCGGTTCCTTAAACTTGTGCCAAGGTGACAGCATGTTTTAGGTTTGTTTTATAATAGCATGACCTGCAGCCAAGTGCTTGGCAAAACTATTTTAAGGCGTTTAGTTATCGCTCACAATAGGGTTGAATAACCCTGAACTTATCAAAAGTTTTCACAATGTTTTGTGGATTGAAATCCAACAACAAAAACTTTTGAAAACCCACTTTTCATCAGTCCAAGCTTTTACCAAAAGGGTTTAAGCGCACCTATACTGTTTGAGCAATTCTGTGTCTTTTCCATCATAGGCAGCTTCTTTTTGTTTCTTGAGCTCAATCTGAGCGTCTCTTTCTTGCAGTACTTCTGTCAAAAGCAGAGCCCCCTGAAGGAAGAAAGCACCAAGATCAAGATTCAAGACTGAACTGAGCTTGTTAGGTTGTAAATTCGCTCGGCCAACCTTCAATCGAACCAGCATCACCGCGTTTTGTTTATTTCTTTAATGCAGTCCTATTTCAATCAAGTTAAACATAAACACCTGAACCAATTGAAGTTCTACAGTATTATGCCAGTGCGGTTTCTTATGTGCTATTAAATCACAAAATAAAAGAACTTTTCTTACACGCTGTTTAGTACAGCAACAATTTTTGAAATGGTTGTCTTGAGAACTTCCCTTTTTTACAAGTTCCATACAAAATCAAGCAGAAAAAATTTATTTAACTACTGTCAGTATATGCTCACATGAAATCCTTTTATTCTGTCAGTCTGAAAATATTGCAGTGTCTTCGCTTTTTCTATAGCCTCCTTTCTCTTTGCTGCTTGATATTTTGCTTCCTCTATGTCAATTTTCACTCTGTTTTCTTCGTCTTTTTCATCGCGCAGTTTTCGCGCTTGAAGTTTTTTTAACCGTTGACCCTGCACCAAAGCAAAATGATTTTTAAAAAAGAAACACAAAATGGAAACGGTGTATCTAATAAGATTTTTGCTTTAATGAACTTGGTCGAATTAGGTTGCAAGCATACCGCTATAGTATTAGACCAGTTTTTCACAATATCCTTGGATTGCGCATGAAGAGCTTCTCGTTCCAACCTTGCTCTTCGTATTCTCTCCATCTCCTGTTCTTTTGCATAGAGGCTGTCCTGAATACGATTCCATTCACTTCTTGGAAGCACCTTGATCTGAACAATGGAAACGATTCGTGTGGCAAACTGGCAGCGTCAAGCAAGTAAGAAAGAATAAACAAACTCAGTTTCCGTCGACATTTCCTGAGCTGCAAAATATCCTCGAGATTATTGAGCCAACAACAGGTTTTCTTCCTGCATAAAGTAGATAATTAAAAATTTCAAGGTAAAAACATGACAAAATTGTTAATAAATTTAAAATATAAAGGCAGTTAAAGGGCAGCTTGAAGTAAAATGGAGTAAGGGCCAAAAATAGAAAATACAAATGCACTCCTTTAAAGAACAGCTGACACTTGCAACTGCCCCGCACCAAGTTGAACCCGTGCCCGCCACGCACCTGCACGCAAAACTCTGCAGGTTCCCACACCCACTCCACAAATGCGGGTACTCACAAATGTGGTTACCTCTAACCCACACGGGTCAACCCGCCCCACATAGGACTCTAATACATACATAGGTAGAGCTGTCCAACAATGACACATGTAAACAACATTCAGAGAATGTAAGTATTACTTAAAAAATACATATATGGATTCGGGATGCTCTGAAAAGTCACATAACAAAATAAAGGAGGATACTGTATGACCCCAGATGAAACAATCTGGAGAGTTTTTGAAAATGTCTCTTTCATTGTAATCTAAAGCAAACTGCAACACGAAAAATTTGTGAATAATTGTATAGTTTGTTTGATTGAGTTTTGTACCAATGATTTTTATGCTAAGTGATGCAAAAAAATTTTTACACATTACAATCTTTTCATAGATTCAGTCAAAAGCAGGTAGTTAACTCACTTATAAATACAAGGTTAGTCAGAAAATCATAACAACCTTTCAAAACAACTAAGTTTGACAAACTTCTTTGATATTTTTATGATGTTAAGGTCACCTGTCCTAAAAACATTTTGTCATAGCCAAAAGTTATAACTGGTTACCGTGCAAGAACAGCCCTAATGTATTGCAGCACATGTCCATGAGTTTGCATCATTAATTCACGGTTGTCACTAACACAACTGAGAGTAAATCATAACTAAACACTTACTACATTTTTATGTGCATCTTTTTATCTTGTGTCAATGCTGCTATTCCTGTGATTGCTGTATAATTTCAATCCTTCTTTTAGCTCAAACTAGATACATTTTTAATAGAAACACAGTGATCATATTATTGCTTTTCAATCCACCAATACAGCTTCACATATTGGTTGAATCCTTGCAATGAATGCCAGTGTTATGGAATATATTTTTTCTACTTGAAGGTTAAAGTTTATTTGTCAAATTGTGGTAATATGTAGGCACAACTAGTTTTCTTAATGCAGCAAGCAAAAACCTTTAGCAATTGAGCTGCAACACCACCTAGAAAAAGGATAAAACTTTAGTTGTGATATTTACATACCACATAAGATGCAGAGACAGTTGCCTGTACACAAGCTTACAATGGCAACATCAGGCCATTAAATAAAAATCACAAAGTTTGCAATCAAGCAATGGAACTAAAATGTTTCAGCCTACTTGTCGCAGATCAGTTCCATTAGGCAGAATCATACCAGAGGGCACATGTTCTTCAACTGGAACAGAACCTACACAAAGAAAATTTTACTATAATATTTGGTATCATTTCAAAATTACAATTCTTGCACAACTACACTGAAGTGATTTCGAGAATGTATTGCAATAAATATGCCCACACATATGAATTTTTAAAAACTTTGAAAAGGTTGCAGTTGAGCTGAATAATAACATATTGTGCAGATTTGAATTTTTACAGGTATCATGGAAATTATTTAAACAGAATAAAGGCAGTGCAGTCAGCATCAGCTTTGATTTTAACCTTAAATACTTTGTGGTGCTATACCACCACAGTCATTTAATATGTATGCAAAAAATCAACAACAGCAGTCCAACTTCAACAACAAATCAAACTTAGTTTGTTAATAAACCCTTTAGTGATGTTTCACCTCATTGCTGTCTAAAGTAGAACATTGACAATCATGACAACTGTTTTTTCATCAACTTTTTGTGATTTAATTAAAACATTTTTAAATGTAAACTTCCTAAATTACTTTTGATTTTTTCATATAAGAAGGCTCATTGTTTTATTTTTTGTATGGTCAGATTCTACTCACATGTACTGGATTATTTCAAAAGTATGATATTGATTTCATTGTGCAATATGGGCTGTAACAAAATTGTGTGTATAAACTTGATCTTGATGAAACAGGCTCTTTGCAAATGATGATCACTTATTATTGAACAATATCACAGTTCCAAACATCCGACACAATTCCTTGATTCTGTTCACACTATTATAATACCAAGCTTCTCTTTATTATCGACTTGCCTTTTATAGTCACTTCGATGCAACTGGCATTTCAACACTGTTGCATTACCTGCAGCAGTAACTTGGTAATACTTGATCTACAAATGATTTCTGCTGGCCTGAGAAGCATTCAAAATCTAGAAACTATGGTTCAGTTAAGTTCATCGAGATTTTTGGGCTTTCTTTTCTCAAGTTTAGTTGCCTTAAATTACTGCTCATTGAAAGCAGCTCACAAGTGCATTTTTAATAATCAGATATACATTTCAAGTAACTATGTAATTAATGTAGATATATATGTAGATTAAAAGTCACATAAAAGAAATTTAAATCATGCAACAAAAATGCAGACCATTAATTCTTCTGTATTTATCATCAGCATTGTAATACATGTATGCTGAATTTTTCAACTTATTGCCACAGCCTTATTGCCATCTGAAAGATATTTGAAAGTGAACCACTCAGGCTAAAATATAAATACAGTTTGTCTTATCCTGTACAGAACATTTTTAGAAGACAATTTATCAATGCAACAAAAAAGTAAAATGGGTGAGACGAGTTGCTTTGAAAAGTGTAACAGTTAGTAATATAGGTATATTTACTGAATCACTTAAATGAAAATAATAAACTGAACCTTATTCACTACCATTAACTTTTGTGTATGGCATAAGCTACCAGGGAAAAGCTATTTGCTCATTACATCAGTCCTATAGGATTTAGCATAATGCCTTCACTATTAGCAGTTTTTTTTTAAGGAAAATGTTAGGTACTCAGTATGGACCTGTAGGGACCCAATTTCTATGATTCTAGAGATCCAATTTTCAATTCTAGGAATCCGATTCGGATCCCCAAAACACCTTAAAAAACCCTGCTATTAATGTAGTCAAAAATATCAAAACACCACAACAGTTATAATTATTTAACAGTATATCATGGCTATTATAGGTTATTCTGTGTGTCACTTCATGATTTAGTATCTGGTTTTCATTAGAATATATTATATAAAACTCCTTTGGCTGGGAACACTTATTTTATAAGCAAATTTAGACATAGGTTATTCTACATTGTCTATCAAAAGGAATCCCTTCCAAGCAAAGAATGAGACATTAACATCTTATAGAGCATATATGTTGCCTATAAAGTGGGCATCATCAGCTCTTTCAAATAAGATCCATTTTATTTGATAGGCTATGCTTAGGTTATCCTGTCTGTAAAGCAGTTTACAGACTGGATACTGGATAACCTAAGCATAGCCTATCAAATAAAATAGGATCATTAGAAAATTCTAGAATGTACTGTAGGCTAAGCCACTGCACATCAAACAAGTAAAATCATTACATCAACCATTTTAAAACATACATTAATAAGCCTATGGATTGCTTAGCTTACTCTACCTTTTTTTTTCACAAAAATCTTCAGAAGTTTCAAGTAAAGTAGAAAATATCATGCTTGCATAATACTATCATAGGCTATGTGATAGTCAAGATATTGTATCAATTAATCAGAAGATATGAAATAAATAATCTATCTGAACCACTGGAAAATGCTATCAGAGATCAGTTAATTCCAGTTTTGATAGGATGAGAGATAAGTGATGCAGAAAGACAAATACTAGCTCTTCCTCTCAGGCATGGTGGGCTAGGTTTGACAATCCTCAGGAAACTGCCAAGACGGAACATAAGAACTTCATCCTGATCACTGCAAAACTAACAGACCAAATGAGAGCGCAAAATGCTAAAATAGCCGTAATGAACTCTTAGAGGAAATGACTGCTGAGCCATAACTTATAAAAGGTGCAATGGAAAAAGGGGCATCTTCTTGGCTGTCAGTTTTGCCAATTAAAGTGATTGGATATGCACTAAACAAACAATTTTGAATTAATGGATGCCATCTGCATGAGATATGGATGGAAGGTGAAGGTCATACACACCTACATGGGCGTAACAAGGTTAAATGCTGCCTGGGGCAAAGAACAAGTTTGGCACCTCCATGTTCAAACCTGAGGTCTTTCGGAAGCAAATGTGCTGAAGAAGAAAGTACTTGTGACATTGTTGTGACTTATTGGCACCCCCATAGTGATTCGGTGCCCAGGGAATTGCACCTCCTTGCCCCTCCCTTGTTACGCCCTTGCCCACCTACTGTGCTTGTGGAGAGACAAAATTTGTGGATCATAGCCTCATATGTTAAATGGGAAGTTACACTTTAATGAGGCACAATTCAGTGAAAGACTCTGAGGCACAGATATCAGAGAGGTGTGTCAAGATGTTCAGACAGAACCCACAGTTCTGCCAATCAACGAAAACGATTTTGAAAGAAAAGTCAACACTGCTGACAATGCAAGGTTGGATATTTTTGCAAGAGGACTGTGGAATGGCTGCGAGAAAACATTCTTTGACATAAGGATCACGCATTCTACCTCACAGTCTTATTCAGGTAAGACCCTTGCACAGATGTACCAACAACATGAAAAAGAAAAGCAGGATAGGTACAACCAAAGAGTGATTAACATAGCAAAGTCTTTATTCATTCAACCCCTTGTCTTCACAACAAGTGGTGGGATGGCACCAGAATCAGCAAAAGACTAGCAGAAAAGATAGCTAAAAATGGAGACAGCAATCGGCATTATGCATCTGTCATGACTTATGTTAGAGCAAAGTTCAGGTTTGCCCTTTTGAGGAGCACTCTTGCTGCAATACGAAGCTTTCAAGGCAAATGAAGTGATGTTCATCTCCAGGATCTCACATATATTGACTTCAGTTTAATTCCTAAGCTCAAAATCATGTAAAGCTGAATTCAGTGGCCCACAATCATGTTACCGTGTTTTTCAGACCATTAGGCACACCAGATTATAAGGCGCAGCATCAAAAATTGAATGCTAGCTGTTCTTTTTTCATACATAAGGTGCATTAAATGAAGCAAAACTCAGATAACATAGGCGTGAGTTTTGTCAGACTGATTAAACTCCCTTGGATTACCGCACATAAAAGGGAGTCACACATGCCTAATCTGCTCTGAGACCAGGGGTGGGCAATTAATTTGGCTCAGGCGCCACTTTGCTAATAGTTTGTTTGGTGAAGGGCCGCACTTCCTAATCTAATGGAAGTAGAAGTAGGTCCAGGTTCAAGTTAGCTTCAGCATTAACAATTACAGTGATAAGTTCATGGAAATTTCAGATTTGAATGTTTTTTCTGAATGATACCGTGGGCCAAATGTGGCCCGCAGGCCGCTAATTGCTTAC
>Ga0210059_1011362_pt1 | contig 13628 bp, 9 predicted proteins | sample Ectturendosymbi2_FD_188042 | JGI IMG/M metagenome (GOLD analysis project Ga0210059, IMG submission 188042) | Ecteinascidia turbinata endosymbiont from Florida, USA - Sample 2 (SPAdes) (version 2) | ecosystem: Host-associated > Tunicates > Ascidians > Unclassified | place: Key West, Florida...
AAATGGACTTCATGTGCTTTTCCAATAAAATCTTTATAAAAATTTATGTGTTGTTTGAATGTCTGGCCCTCAGCATCATTACAATTGTACATTGTGGCCCATTGCGATAAACAGTTGCACGCCCCTGGCCCAGAGCTTTTTGTCCACACCCATAGCTTGCTGATTGGATGGCTATCCTGTTGTGGTTACTTTTGTATTTGACATGCAAGGTTCCTACAACATTTTGAAAATACATTTCCTGACTTTTTAAACTTATCTGAATGGCATATCTGATTAAGAAGATGATAGTAGAATGATCAAGCTTGAACAAAACATTATGGAAATGCGTGTCAGACGATTAAGTCTGGAAGGTTATTCTTTATTCAGTTCGTACTAACAGACCAGAAATAAGATTTTGCAGACTTTTCCAGGCTTGGAAATTAACTGAACTTTTTCCATGCTCCTGGACATGGAATATTTGCAACGCAGCTGCATTAAGAATACCGCTTACCACGTACCGCTTTAGAAGCGAGGATATTAACTAAACATCACTGCTAGCCATGATAGAAAATGCTGTATTGAAGCCATATAAATTTAAAAACAGCACACGTTGCATTCACTGCGAGCACAAAATCTTGTTTGTGCATAATTGTACTATCTAGCACACCTGCTTACAGTTTGCTACTGAAACCAAGAACATCCGGTGATGTAATAGGGCCAGCAGACACAATACCAACGGGAAAACTGCTTCCAAGTATGAGCATTGTTCGGAGCGCACGTCACGCAGCGCATAAGCTTCCTCACCGCTTTCTTTCGGCATTTCTCTTCGAACTTCTGCTGCAACTTGAGACATTTCTGTTCGTGATCGTGTCGCATTTCATCGAAACGTTGCGACAATAGTATTTTTGCGCCTGAAACACAAAAAAAAACCTGGAGCATGCTCGAAACTTTTGCCGATAAATCGCTACGCGTATATGTTCATCACCAAACAACTTGCAAGGATATTGATTTCACGCAACTGTCTTGCAGTCGCCTGGCAGAAGTGAGAACGCAATAACAAATACACCACGTCAAATTAGGGAATTTTCGTGAGCATATAATTTTGTAGAAAACACTTTATTAAATATAAACTACTGGTGACAGTAGCAATTTCCTTGCACAAATTTTATGAAACTTCGCGAACGTCAGAGGTTTGTTGCGCATGCGGTATGTCATCGATTGTTACGACATCAGATTGTAAAAAGGTTTTTGAGCTTATACTAGAATTGTTGTTTATGTGAATGCCGTAACGGCTGACAATTGTTAGATAACATTTTGATGAATTTGGTGTTCAATTAAACATGGCATGCATCTAATAAATTAGTTGGATGAAAAAATACACCGTCCTTAGAAGGGTCTTTTTCGGGGGAGTAGTGCTGGAATGGACCTTGCCTAGGTCCAACCGGTAATGTTTGGATGTGCAAAGCGAATGTATCTGTTTACGTCTACCAAGTGGAGTCGGTGGGAAATTTTGCAAGAAGGTCCTGCGACGGTCGATCGTATAACGTCATAAACTATGAGGAGGCGTTGAAAATGGATCTTGCGCCGGTCCTGGTCACAGAGCACCGATAATGCCAGCCAGAATGAAATTAAATGGAAATTTCAGTGACCCAAACGTCGAACGGTTGCATTCAGTCACAATAAATCGTGTGATGAGCACGAGTGACGCTGTTGACCTTGGTCGTCCCTGTAACAGCCTATTTGAATTTCACCGATTCGTTTTCATAGTGGTGTAATTTTGTCTAAAATGGTGTAATTTAGACCTTCATATGGTGTGTAGATAATGACGTAACATTTCAATGCTTGTGACTTCACAGTTGCCAATTCAAACCACAAAAATTTTATATAGTTTTTTTGACGTGCACTTGTGCCCCCGAACTTTGAAAAAGGTTCCGCCACCCATGGGAACAACCGGGCAATTCCCTCCCCCCGAAATTTTCAATAAATCATTTAAAGCACCAAAAACTTGAGTTGGTAGGTAAAACAAGTTGCAATCATATTTCCTCCCCAGAAAACATCAATTGGGTGCTGCCCTGATGTGGTCATTAGGCATTTAACACACAGGTTGGGTCACGGAATATAATGGGTTTGTTCCACAATATGTGAAAAAAAGAAATTTAAACTCCCGACGGAGCACCACGCCATTCATTGCAGACAAATGTGTTTGAGAATCTGTCTTGGGAAAAGAAAACGGTGAAAAAAGATTCTTGCACAGCAGCGCGGCAGCTTATCGGCCTGGTGCGCACGTCGTACATTCTTGAGAAACAAGCAGCCGAAGCAGTGAAGCAAGACAACGTCAACTTACCACTGAAGACGTGCGTGGCAAGGTCGGGTTGGTTCACGTGGCTGTAAACAATAACCTGGTTTTCTGTTTTGTGGAGTTGTTTGAAGTACCCTGGAAAACGACGCCACTATTTTGTTTGTAGATCTTTTGCGCTTGGACCAAATGCGACGATAACTAAGGGTAGGACTTGTGAAAAACCTTCAATAAAAATTCAATAAGTTCTGTTACGAGCTAGCACACTACAGCCTACCTGTAGCAATTACCCGAATTTTCATTAAGAAAGCGTTTAAAAGCTACAGATCACTGACAGCAACTGCACAAAGGAAAATATTTTCAATCCAATACAATGTTCCGTGTAAAAACCCAAAAATAGCGTTCGTTTTGCTTACTACATGCCAGACCCGCAACCTGGGGGGTCAACCAGGCAATTCCCAAAATTTCAAAAACATGTTAATTGTTGATACAACAAGAGACGGCACTAGCTCAGTGGTAAAGTGCCCGCCTCTCAATTGGAAGGTTGGGTGTTCGATCTACGGCCACTGAGTGAACAGCCGTAGCACTCCTTGGGCAAGAGTGTTCACCCAAAATCGCCCTGGCAGGGGGCAAATTTCAGGCTTCGGCCTGCCGCTAACTGCCGTCACCAAAAATTCGAATTAAACAAGAGGTTACAATCATTGCGCCTACCCGGAAAAGCAACAGGTTACAATCGTTTTTCTTCCCCATAAAAATATCGGTTGCGGCGGAGGACTGTTGGCATGTGAATAAAGTGCGCTTCCAAAAGCATTTCTTTGTATGACTGTAGAAGTTACATGCAGTGCAATAGTGCAAAGTCCACTCACAGTCAAATGCTTTATCCGCACAATCGCTGCCGTCCACTGCAATCAGCACCTTCATGTCAAAACAAGTCATGTGGCTGCAGAACCACGGTATTTAACGCTTACTGCTACAGTGTACCTGCAGAAACACAAGGACGTCACATGACGTGAGGTTTAATGCGGTTGAACAAAACGCTCTGTGAATACACAACGCCTCGACACGCACTGACAAAGCATCATTCAAGATGTGGTGCTCCTAGACAATACGCAGCTATAGGCAATGCACAGCTATACAACACAAAAACAACAGATGGTAATGAAACGCGTTGACATTCGTTCACGATTTTCAAACAATAAAGCAACCGTTCCTTCAGAAAAAGGACCCAAACCATCCACCGAAATAACCGAGCATCTTTATACAAAGGCAATGCGTTGGCATTAAAATGCGCAGAGGCGGAAAACAAACCGTCCGGGAGACGCGATTTCCCGGATTGCAAGCAAACCAAGCATTTCAAAGGAAACGCCGATATTATCAGCGAGTGTGGTGCACAGCACATCGTCTCAAGCACTTCGGCTAATGCGGGTGCGATGGAAGGTTTCGTTGCACACGAGGGAGCGCTGCAGAACCGTCATCCAACATCGCGCGGGGCAATCAGAAGTGACAAACAAGGACGGGTATTTTGGTATGGTGAAGCACATAGTCGCTGACAGATCCAAGGATAGTGCGTCGGATCACACCGAGACCCCTGGAACCTGTGACGATGAGGTCGGCTTGCTCTTTTTCCGCGCGTTCCACAATGCTGTGCCCAGCACTTCCGTCCCGTGTCTCCACTATCACCGTCCAGTGGGTCTGCAGAGAACCACAACTGATGAGTACAAAAACAAACTAAATAAAATATGAAACGTTAAACGTATGTGTTTTGTCTTGTTTGTATTTTGCTTTCTACTGTCGCGGAAATAAGCAAATCACAATTGCAGACCCTGTGCTGGCTTGGCTTTGTTGGCATTATCGAATAAACATACAGAACGTCGACAAGACTTCACAAATCACAATTTTTGAAACGCACCGCTTTCTCGCGGCACTTCTCCTCCAGCTTTTCCTCTAACAGCTGGCACTTGCGATTATGTTCGACGATCATCCGTTGCATCTCCTCTGCCATTAAGGCGGCCACTCCTAAAACAGCACACGAGAATCTGCATCGTCGAATAGTGAAGTCGGAACGAGCGACAAACAGCGTGACTCATTCAGCTTACGTTTCGAAGTCAATGAACGGCAGAGATAAAAAAATGAAAAACTGCGAAACAAAAATAACTGAAAAAGAAGTCGCAAACCTAATTCATCACCTCCGAAAGCCGTTGTCGGAATGTCAGGCTTGTGGGCGTGGCTGTATACGATTACTTTGTACGCTTCCTTGTGGATGTTGGTGAAGTACCCTGAGAAAATATAAAGCAAGTTTGTTGTGCTTGCGCTGTAGGGGTTAACAAGGGGGGCGGGGGCGGAAAACCTATCGGTTGCGAGGGCGCGCAGCACAGTCACGTGCCTTCGCTTGCTCTCACCATCTTTTTCATCACTGAACGAGTAGGTTGTCCGAGCGCGGTGCAAGCTTATGACGTAATAAAATAATGTGATATAAATCATGCCACTCGTGTTTTAAAGGTATTTATTGTCCTGGCAAGATGCAAACAACACAACTTACAATCTAAAGCATTTTCCGCATTTTCGCTTCCATCAGTCGCAACCAGCACATTCATTTTATTCGACACTAGTTGTGAACAGATGACCGAAAAAAATGGGTTCCAGTGAAAATTGTAACACTGTAACAAATGTTATAATGCATGAGTGTCCTTAATTCGGAAAACGTAACCAGCAATACGAGCAACAAATTTACAAGTCCTGTTGTGCCCACATGTGATGGTAATATGAAGAGGCGCGTGATACTAATTAATAATGCCGAACTGCTGGCAGAAACTCCAACATTCAGGATATAACGATCGTAAATCATCTCGTTGCCAGCAAACAATCGACAGTTCAACAGAGAATTACTATTGCACAAAGTTGTTGTTATTATTATTGCCGCTTATGCAGGAACCAGCTCCAGATCAATTTTATTAAATGTGGCAATTGCGAATTGTAGTTGCGTTTCTAAAATAAGGAAAATTGTGTTTTATAAAAGGGTGTCTGTGATTTCATCCATACCAATGCACTTGGCGCTGGCAAAAAGACATGGAAACGTTGCGACCCTTTTAGGGACATAAAATTTGAATTGAATTAACCCCACTATTTCACCAATGAGTTCATTTTGATGGTTCAAGCACAATGTGTTTGGATGTTTGCAAAACTGATGACACCTTCCAAGCAAAGGTAACTCTCTGTTGCAAAGGAAAGTACAGGCCTGCCAATCTGTCCTCACCAAAAAATAAGCCAAAAAGCGATTAGCAGTCATGAAATATATAAAACATGGATAACTTAATAGAAGATACAGTTCTCCGAATCTTCAGAAGCATTTTCTTCTCCAGTGATTACATTGCGAACCGAGCATTTTTAAGAGTACAGTAAAATCTTCAACAGATTTTTATATCAAGAGTGAGATTCGCTTTAAACCTAAAAAATACTTAAGCTGTGTCTGGAGGTATATTGTCTGAAAATTCCTCGTTTACCCAAGCAACAAAAACACTTTTCTATATTGCACGTTTATCTCATGCGTATGTCTTACTTTAAGAAAACTGCCCATGGCTTTACGCCAGCGCTGCACCTTTTCCTCAAGGTCTGCACGCCACCTAAATCTTTTCAATGTTTTGACGTTTGGATAAACATTGGTTCGAAGTCTACACGGAAGAGTGGAAGTTCGTACCCTGCATGGTCATGGGCCCTCGTCAGAAGAGATTTGAAATTGAATATGAACGACAGACAACGCTTTTAAGGCCAAGCCTTTCCAACCAAAAGCAAGAAAAAGCCAGCTTTCGTCTGTAGACTGTACTTAAAGTAGGCATGCCGTAGTCTACAGTCTATGTGGATTCTCACAATGCGCAACATTCATACGGTCAATATATCCCATAATGCAACAACAACGTTAGCAACTGCCCCTAATGCAACAACGTTAGCAACTGCCTCTAATGCAACAACAACAACCTTAGCAACTGTCTCTGCTGCAACAGCAACACGAGCAACTGCCTCTGTTGCAACAATAACATCAGCAACTGCCTCCATTCAGCAAATACCGGGCCAGGCCAACTAGTGTCTTTCAAAGTTCTAGCCCAGTTGCGCACTACAAGCGTTTTTGAATGAACCTAGTGTTGCGCTGTATCATCAAACTTCAGCATTGATTGATATAACCGTATTAGTACAGGCCACTTGTTTCTACACGCTGTCGCCTCAGACTCATAACTAAGCTGCTGCACACCACCATAGCGCGATGCGAACCGCTCGCACCAACGAAACTGTCGCTGCTGATATACTTGTCAGGCTGCGGTGCGCACGTGACAAAACACACGCTGTGAAGCGGGCTTCGCGATCTAGGCGCGCATGCTTGCGGCTGCCAAGCGATGCGGTGCGCCGTCACGAGTTTGTAATTGACTCCGTAGTTTTGGCGTTTACTCTTGACCGTTCCCATACTATGCTCCGCAAAAGCTTTCGAGACCACGTGATCCTGGAATTATGTAAGCCGCGTCTGCCTCAGAGCGTAGTATTGGCGTGAGATGCACGGTGGGGCGTGTGCTTAATTAATCATATCAGCGAAAATCAACAATCCGTGTTTCACTTCATTTGTGCATGCGCACGAACAGGTGGACAGTGGTTTAGAAATCAACAAATGGAAAAAACGTGATACCTGGTTTGTTTACAGTTTTCGTTAGGCTGCACCTGACGGTTGCGTCAACGACAAACTATTTCAGGTAAAAATTAAAGAAAAAACACCGAAAATCGGAAGCTCTTTGAGTAATTAAGGTTACCGACCCTGTCCAGGATGCTCCGCAGTCTCCCGCACTTCCACTGCTGAACAAACGGCATTTTTACAAAGCTTTTTAGCAGCAGGCCAATGTTAATTGCTAGGTTATCTTTCTGTGTAAACGCATATGGATGAGCTAGCACCAAATATACGTGTGTTTTTAAGCTTTCATGACGGATGTGAGTGTGATCACATCAATAAACGTATATCAGAAAATTACAGAATGTGCAGCCACTTGAGCTATTTGCTACTAGCTAGACATCAGTTTTACGAAAGCATTCCCCATTCCGGGTAGAATACAGGCCTGTAGTCATTGGGGCATTCGAGAGCAGTTCACCCCAATATTTTGTGCCTCTCCAAGTTTAGTTGTGCCCAGAAAAAAGTTTTTTAAACATATAATAAAAACAAAAATCTTGCTCCCCTTAAAACATATTTTCCCTCCAAACCTTGAACCCTGGCTACGGGCCTGGTTGAATATATATTAAAACTTTAATTCCGGTCCACGACATTGGCGTTACGGCGGTGTGTAACACGTGGAGACAAACACAAGTTTGTCCACCTCGCAAATGATGCGTCTAAATAACGTGTGCGCCTTTATGTGTCCCCTGTGGAGGAGGTGTTGCTGGCTACAGAAATTTTGTTTACAAAAACCTGGCGAAATTTCCTTCAAATTTTCTGAATTGCAGAAAATACTTTTATAATGTCGCAAAGTTTTGGAGTAACTGGTTGATGAATTGCTGCTGGTGAGGGTCACACGAATTGTGAAGTTGAACGATTAAACGTGGAAATTTAAGATATGCTATGGTATAAACGTGCGTAAATGGCCATTTATAGTGATGTTGCAACTCCTAAAAGTGAATAACTTTTTCGCTCTTTTGGGGAATAATTATGAAAATCCAACAATTATGAGGCAATTTAGGCAATGCACACCTACTTTGCACGAAAAAGGTTGGCCATAGCCTGTATCAGAAACCGGGCAAATGCAAAATTTTCTAGGAAAATGGCTACTGACCCCTTCCGGAAAAAGCCTTTCACTACTTCAACGGAGATCTTTAAACCTTGCAATCAATATGCTCTTTCCGATTTTGCATTTTGATTCCATATTGGCAGTTTTGGACTCCTAGGTTGACGAACCTGAGGTTCATGCCCGCTTCATGTGACCATTGGCTCAAGGGCAGTGTGCCGACGAACAGTTGTGTTGTTTGCAGCTTCAGTGAACTAAATTTATTGGAGTTGTTGATGGCCTATGCAGAAATTATTTGGGCCATAGTTTATTTTTTTATTCAGAGAAAATTATTCAGAAACAAAATTATTCAGAGTTGCATTTGTATAGCAGAGCTGTAAAACCGGAGACATTGGGAAAACCCGTGGACGCGGCTTAGCTTGTTATAGCTAGCAGTTCCCAAGGTTATTTATTCCCAAGCTAAAACATTTAGTATGTCTGCAACGGAATTGCTACGCTGCCTTGAAGCTGCTCTTGGTCATGTGCGGGAACCAAACTTTGATTCTCATTCTTTGTAAACGTGTCAAGAGCCTGCGAGTGGTGTGCTATGAAACATTCTATCTCTCCATGCCGATTGCCGAAGTACCGTTGCACAAGTCACGCTTGAGTTCTGGTGTTTATGCACTTGACGGTGATTCCCTCTGCGGTACTTCCCGAAACTTCTTGTCTTTTCTGAAAACTTCATATTCGGTATACACTACAGCAGGGGGAGCCAACAGGTCGACCGCCCAGTCTCAGTTGGTCGATCGCGCCTGATTTTGCATTGCGTTTGCAAGATACCTAAAGAGAACATTTTTCAATCAATATTCCAGAAAGTGCTATTGTGATATTGTGAAGCACTAAGTTAACCGAAACATGAAAATACGGCTCTCGATGGTACATGTTTGGTAAATACAAATTCATTTCCAGGAAAAACGTTGCATTTTATGCTATTTTGTACTTGTGACTTGATTACCGATCGGTCGGTCGCGAGTCATCAAGACATTTACTAGTCGATCCCAGTCGAAGACAAGTTGGCCATCCTACTCTGCAGTATCTCAGCACGTTCTTGCACCCAGTTCCATTTGATTTCAGGGCAGATATCCTTTCACTTATAGCAACAAAATAATTTTGCTCGACAGTCCATTCGCTCAATCGACAAACTACGACCCGCGAAGCCATTTGCCAATGATAAAAAATAACATACAGTATTTGCAAAAGAATTGGTGATTTGGTAGAATGTATGTAAAATATTAGAAAGATTTCCGGCCTTAAAATTGTTGTAGAATAGCTTATGTGGCCCTCTGACAAAAAGTTTGGACACCCTAGCTTAACCGATTCCCTGGTTTATACTGCACCTTTCACCGTGTGCTACAATCACGCGCGAGATCTTTGGAATGCCATTGTAAAGTCTGAATTTAGATTGGATCTACTCGTGACTGTTTATATCAATCGTGCGCAGTCCACAACAGCCTGCATGAGGTCAAAACATTACACCCCAAAAATTCGAAAGCTGCTTTTGTTCATGTTCCGAACGATGCGGTTACGGCGTGACAAGGGCTTATCATCATTAACTCTGTATATGTCGGCGAACGCTGATTTTCTGCAGAGCCTTTTGTTTGCAAAGATTTGCTTTTCCAACGCTCCAACGCCAGCAGTGGTAATAGCAGCATCTCAAATCTTACGTTTTAGCACCTGAAACGTTACGCTTGTAGACATAAGCACCTGTAGCACACACTTTCCAATTAACAAAAAGAATGGCACATGTTTGCAACAAATGGTTGTTTTGTATCTGTTTGACTTTGTCATGATGTCATGTTTAAACCAGCTGGTTTTGCTTGCGAAATGGAATTATCAACGAGCAAGTCTGACTTAACGCGATACTAGAATTCCTAATGTTATACAACTGAGGGACAGCTTGTAACAACGTTCTGCCATCCGTTTGTTTTCCCAATGGCGCGACACCAGGAAGTTTTGACGCGATGATTCAAGCCCTGAACCTTCACGAATGATGAAATGAAACCAACTGCCTGCGCACGTTTCTACTAACCTTTACTTTTTCATAATATAAGTATTTTTCGTGCGTCATGCAGACGTTTCCAGCAGCGGGACAAAAACAAGCAAAACAATAATTGACTTTTTTAGGACAGCTTTTGTGTTACTTTGCTCCCTGCTTGTCATTACAATGCAAAATATTTTTCACGTGAGGCTACCATCGTAGTCTATCTTGAAATGCTATGTAACAGCGTCTTCTTTGACACAATTACAGTAGTTTCGCTAAAACATCATGCAAATTCTGTCCATGATTTTGGAAGGCCCGAAATACAATATCAGTATAAGGCGTGTGTAGGTAAACTAGTCACAAATCAGGCCATTGGTGCTTTGTACGCAATTTTTTAGAAATGTGCGTGGCAAGTTGTGATCGACTTGGGCCAATGCATCTCGCCTTACTCGACACTCGACACTACAAGTTTTTTGACTTTCGTGTTAAGCAAGCAGTGCATTCCTTGTCTTTCTGAGCAATTTACCCGATGTTTTGAAAAGCTTCGACGAAGCAAGCCTATTTCACATATGAGCTGATACTTGTGACGCCGCGTCACACAGCGCCAATATATACGAAATCATCTAATTGTGCAGCGCATTCCCATTCAGACGCGCAGTGCAGTACAAGCAATAACAGTGAACCAGGTTGAGCGGGGAATCTGTTATTGTTTGTACTGCCGAAACATCACGGGCCCTACATTCTGAGTTCGCGCCTCAAAAAAGCGACCGTTACATACTTGACGGCATAATTAAGTCAATTTCATTCGGACCAACTCGCCATACGTAAACTCAGCCGAAACTCTGCAAAATATAGAGGCGAGGGAGTCTGTTGTTTTCATTACGCACCGGCTTACGCTACATCAAACTGAAGCCAGCTTCACTACTACCAGAATGAAGGATTACAACTACGAGCACTCATGGGCGTCGGAAAGGGGGCTAAGGGACCAAGGCCCCATGGATTTTGAAATGTGATATTTTCTTATTGACATTTTAGTAGAGAAATGTTTTTCTCTTAGTGTTGAGTTGGTAAAATGAAACTTAATATCTGCTGCGCCACCGGGAAAAAATACTTTTGGCAACCCCCTGGAAATATCCACTATTTCCCTCCCTGGAAAAAATCCTTCCAACCCCCATGCAACCACTCATGCTGCATTTTCTCTTCAGCTCTAACTAAACCCGTTTTCCTTAGCAATTAACAACCCATTTCGTTATAACGGCAGTTCACCAGGCAATTGTGACAAAATCATTTAGTGTCGTTGTATTTTTCCTCATGCCAAGCAAATTTTGCAAGACTTAATCGCCCCTGTTCATTCACCCGCAGATGTTTCGAACCTGCAAATACACACGCAAGAAAACTAAATTTGTACTTTTCCTTTGCAATTCAGGATTGACGAAGCTTTTGCAGTTGGTCGTACCTTGTTCAAGTGATTAGTTTCCGCAAAGCTGACACAGTCGAATAAATCAACAAATAAGAAATCGATTTCACGTAAGTGTACGCATCCTCAGTCCTGAAATGTTCAAGTGAAAGCTTACGAGTGTAATGCTGAAGGAAGAAAGCCAGATCAGAGGAAACAAGCTAACTCAAGACTAAAACGAATCACTCAAAATATAGGCTGCGACATACATCGGATGTATGTAACCATGCATGGGCATCGAAAGGATTTTCTCCAGAGGGGGGCCAATAGTGGATTTTTCCATAGGTAGTCGAAAAGAGTTTTCCAAAGGGGGACCAAAAGTGACGAAATTTTATTTTTTCTCTCGAAACAAAGAAAATAACTTTTTTGCAAAAATTCCAATCGGAAAATGTCAAATTTCAAAATCCAGGGGAGGACCACAGCCCCTGCCCGCCATCCGACGCCCATGTATGTAACTTAAAATACAATAGTGTTCATCATGTTAAAGCATTATCCTCTAACGTGGTTTTCCATGTTTTCCTGATTGCGTGAGTTTGATTGATATGAACTTAATCCGTGCAAACGATTACCGTGTTATTGCGTGTAACTGTGTTCGCGATTCGACTGAGTTGGGTGACTTAAACAGGGCCTCACTGATATAATTGACCACAGCATTACCCCCAGAGTATTTAGCAACTGGAAAAATAGGCGGTTCTCATAAAACTGGTTTCACTAAAACCGAATAACTATGTGAAGCCAAATGGAGCAGCAAAAATACAGCTACGAGCAACGCGCCTGTGACTCAACCGCAGGGACCAGTGGGGGATGCACAAGCAGAAAGGCGGCGTTGAGGTCGTAAGGTTGACTGACGTACTCTAGCAAGGGCTTTACAGTACATAGTACACATAGAAAAGGAAGTCACAAAAGTCGGTAACTAAAAGCTAGATGTGTGGTAAAAAAGGGATCAAGAAATGGGGCATTGCGAAATGAATTATTTCACACGAGCTAGGTTCATCCTTTAGTTTAAACGTTACTTCGTATGTTCAGATTGTTAAGCCATTTATCTTCACAGGTATCCAAAGAGTCATAAATGCGTTGTTCTACAAAATTAACTATGTAAGAGTCATAAATAAGTGGGTTATTTAGAATGCCATGAAGCACTGTAAAGTTCCTCGTTAAGACCATTTGGTCGCTGTCATCACTTTTATCTGGTTTGTTCCAAGCACATGGGTGCTCTGGCCCTCATTTGGAAAACTTTTTTGCTGTTTGTCCAGCATACTGCTGATTGCACATCACACAAGTCGCTGCATAAACACCATAGCTCTCAAATGTCAAGTTTTGTTTCAAGGGGAATATTTCATTTTTCCTGGATATGTAAAACAGCTGAGACCATATGCTTTTGATGCGTTTTCCATGTCAGCCGCAAAGTGCATAGCGCATGCGAAATCCTGACGAACCTTCGATTTTGTTTATTTTGTTTATGGCAAAGTGCTCGTAACTCGTAAGTTTTTGTTCAGTCGTGATAGGTATCTTTCAGGTAATCGTTGCTTTCGTAAATAAGCGTTATTTTGATGGAGTTAGCAGGTTGGGAAATGATGCTCACACCTGTGGGTCATGTTTCCTGCCACATTTGGGGGACGCGCAGCCTTTCTTGCCATTTTGATGCCACTGCTACCATACCATTTGTCAATGTCAGCAGGAAAGATCGAGCGGATCGCTTTTTGTTAAAAGTCGGCCTAGGTTGGTGAGTTAATCTTCTTTCCTTGGGTGGATTCGCCTCAATCTTATTAACTCTCCAAATAAGAGTGGCTTACACGTTGCGTTTGAGTGATGTAATTTACCGTTAATGAACTGTATTTCATCCGCTGTAGGTTTACAAAGTCTTTAGTGACAAACCCAAATTCATCTTCAGCAATTATGCAATGGTTAACGTTGAGGAATTCTGCTTCGCTTGTCTGGTCAGCCATGCAGGCTTGGGGAACGTTACTGTAGTTCCAAACGTTAGGCAAACCAGCGAAACCTTGACAGGTTACTCAGTGCTATGGCAAGGGTAAGTGAGGCCCCCCCCGAAATTTCACGTGGGGCCCCCCATACGCTATTGGCCTATTATTATGAATTGCAGTAAAAAGTCGTAACCTCTCTGGCAGT
>Ga0210059_1011363_pt1 | contig 13627 bp, 8 predicted proteins | sample Ectturendosymbi2_FD_188042 | JGI IMG/M metagenome (GOLD analysis project Ga0210059, IMG submission 188042) | Ecteinascidia turbinata endosymbiont from Florida, USA - Sample 2 (SPAdes) (version 2) | ecosystem: Host-associated > Tunicates > Ascidians > Unclassified | place: Key West, Florida...
AAAAGTTATGATGTTAGTTAGTAAAAATATTAGACTAATTAGCTAATTAGATAATTAATTAATTTGTTTATTTTAGATCATAACTTTTGAACCAAAAACACTAGAAAGTCGATCAAAGGCTCAAAAGACTCAGACTCGAGTCTAGATTCCAATGAAAACTTCAGCGAAACACTTTGGCCTAGCGGTTGGGCCCCAGGCCGGGCAACATGTGCAAAATGACCCTAAAACTACTTCACTTATGACGTCAGTCACAAAAAATCCGCACCCCCGAACCAAAAAATATTTTCGAGTGTAATCTACTAGACTGGCCGATTCTTTTGAGCCATTCAACAGCTCTCTAGCGCAATCGGTGGAAGAGCTAGGGCGTTGGCAAGGCAACCGAAAACTGCTGTTTTTTCGGCCGAAATCGAAGTACAAATATATCGCATGCTGGCTCTCAAAGTGTTAAGAACTTCCTTAGAGTCTAAGGAAGTTACGAGCTCTGCTTTCATGACTTTGGGAAGTTACGAGCTCTGCTTTCAACTAAACAAGCTAAGGAAGTTACGAGCTCTGCTTTCATGACTTTGCAATGGTTCAGACTTATGCATATTTGTGTTCAAGTAATAAATCTTCACAAAGATGACGCAGTCAAATCAATCAGCATAATTCTTTAAAAAGGAAATCAATTTAATATAACTCTACACATCTTTCTGCCGGAAATTATGCAAGCAACTGCTTATGGGTGAAATGTTGGAAGTCTAAAGCAAAGGCAGGGAAAACAAGCGAAGTCAAGACCAAAATTAATAAATCGAAACATAAGCTGTGGCAAGTAAACTGGAAAATACGCTGTTTTCATATAATTCCTTTCACTAAAACTGAAAAACTACCTAGTGCCAATCACAGAGCAACAAAAACAGCTATGAGCAACACGACAGTGACTCAAACACAGAGCAGGCAGTGGGGTGATTAATATCAAACGTGGTCTTGAAGCACTTGTGGTTAAAGGATGGCCATCAAATGGACAATGTAGGAGAGGCATAAAAATTGGTAAATGAAAAACTGGATGTGTGGTAAAGAGGATCAAACAAATGGACAAAGTACGTCAAAAAAGAGACAATATTATTTTACACAAGGGAGTATCATGCTTTGAATACCATTTCAATTAGTGCATTTGGTTAAAAGCCATTTATCTTCACAGGCATCCAAAGAGATAAATTGCATTGTTCTACAAAAGTAACATTGTAAGAGTCATAAATGGGTGTTTTGTTCAGGATGCAGTGCAACACTGTACAAGTAGGGCATAATAAGGTCATTTAATCAATGTCATCTCTATCTCCTACTTTGATCCAAGTACTTCAGTGTAATAACCATCTTGTGGAAAATTTGTTTACAGTTTGGCCAACATACTGTTGATTGCATATCACACAAGTTGCCAAGTAAAGACCATAATTTACACATGTCAGGATTTGATTTAAAGGAAGTTTTGTTGTTTCCTGGTTATGTGCAATGGTTGGGTTCCTAATCATGGATTTGTTGTTTTCCATAGCAACCACCAAATGCACAGTGCTTGGAAGGCCCTGTGAAACCTTCAGTTTGTGTTTGTGTTACATAAAGCAAGGTGCTTGTAATTGGTTAGTTTTCGTTCAATTGTGATGTGTCTTTTTTAGGCAATCTTTGCCTTCATGTTTAAGGATTTTTCTTTCTTTGACAGAGTTAGCAGGTGGGGAAATTAGGTAGCCCAAATCTATTCAATATCTTTCTTGTCACATTGTGGGAGGCAGTCCTACACTTTTTGATGCTATTGATGTCATGTCCACAGAAAGTTTGAGCAGATCACTTTCTTTTATTCAGTTTAGGCTGGTGAGGTAATTTTTCCTTTTGCTGAGTCATCTCGATCTTATTGCTTCTCCAAATAAGATTGACTTAAATGTTGAATTTCTTTTGGTAGTGTGCTTTGCTGTTAATGAAGGCAAGTGGTTTTGAAAAGTGTTTAGTGACAAATAAAAAAATATTTTCAATAGTTATGCAGTGATATATACATCAAGGAATTCTACTTTACCAATCTGGTCAGACTTGCAGGCTTGGCAAAATGTTAGTTACATGACACTGTGGGCAAATGCTGAAGTTAATGCCTGTCAGATGTGTCCATTACAGATTTCTGATGCAGATATCCAAATTATGTCACTGATAAATTGATGATTATGTGGAAAGTTCCACCTCACTAAGCACATCAGTAATTAGCTGTAGGATGAAATGCACAGTACAGATTGGCTGCCATATTGTGTGACAATATTGTTACTTAACAATGTTGGACAAAATACATTACTGAGCATATTCTTGAGGCAAACTTTGAACAATTATTTTGCAGGCCTTGGTGTTGAATATAGAATGCTTCTCCCTGCACTGTCCAGAGCTTTAGTTGCAGTAGTGCCTCTACACAAGTGCTTTCACATCTGCTGCCACAACGTATAGCAGAGGCCTTTGCTTTTAAATTCTTAAGTTTTTTTATGAGGGTCTTTCCAGTTGAGTGGATATCCAATGTATTGACGGCTATCTTGGCAAAAGTTACCTGGGTCATTTTTTCAAAAGCTTACACCAATAGGTTGCAAAGTTTGTGCCAAGTTTTAGAACATTTAGACTATTTTAAAATTCAATTCCATTATTTTGCTAATAATATACAGTAGTCCCCACTTAGTAAGCTCACCCACTTAATAAGCCCAAAATTGCTCCATTTATTCCTGTAATTAGAAAAACTGCTTTGTAAACTCAAAAATCCTGCATAATAAACTCACGTTTCAAACACATTTGCTTAAAATTTAGTGAAAAAGCATTGTAACTCACACTTGTTTGTCTTGCTTTTGACAGTTCTACACTTTGTTACACTGCTGACCTAGTTACTTGCAGACATAGTCTTGTCTGAGAAACTTGAGATTTTAGAAAATTGCCTAGCGCTGCCAAAATACAGTCACAGTGCTGCCGCCAAACAACTCAACATCTCTCATGGCTGCCGAGGATTTGACAAAATGCATGAATTTGAAAACTTGAACTGCCATGTTCCACAGTTTCTATGCCAACAACAACCAATGAGGCAACATACTTCTGATGCTTTTGCACAGAAATGAATATTGTTTTACCATAATAAACAAAAAAATTGCTCCTTACCTTTAACTGTTGTGTACAGTGCTAACCCTTTAGGGACCGCAAAAACCTTTGACTATTTCAGCCCTAACTCGCCAGCCGATAGAGCTAGAGAGGTGTTCAAACCCTCCAAAGATGGAGAAAGTCTTCTAGTTTACATTTTCAAAAATGGGAAATTTTGGATTTTTTTGTGGGTAACATCATAAGTACATCGGTTACTTGAGCAGAGTTGAGGCATCTCTGTGTTGATGTATTCAAATTAACACCTTCGGTGCAGATTGACATATATATATGTATGTCATTCACTCAAACGCGCCGAGTGTGGAATGACATATGTCACAATATGTTGTGAAAATGACAACGTGGTAACTTTTTTCATACTTAACGAAAATTTTAACAAGCGTTCTTCATATATACCTAGACACATTAATCCTGAAACTTTCATGCAAATTGACCAAAAACCCTTTGAGTTTCTAAGTTTTGCATCACACCAGACACCACCCAACTAGGCCTAGGCCACAAAACTTTCTCAAAAAAGTTAGGTGCTAACTGTTGTTGCATAAAACACAATAACTTTTGTTCTAGTCATTTGTTTGCAATGAAAGTTTTCGATAATGTTCTCCATAGCTACCCACATAACCCCTAAAATTTCAGGTAAAATGAGTCCAAACCATTTTAGATATGCAGTTCCACATCCAGCAACATTTTGCTAGACCTATGCTACAACACTTTTTACAAAACACCTAGGTCCTGACAGTTGTTGCTTGTAACAGGACACTTTTCTATACTCCTGATTTTGCAAAAAAAATCCACTAATGTTCTTCATACCTATGTGCATCATCACTGAAAATTTGAATTCATTTTGCCAAAAACCTTCAGAGTGTCGTGTAGGCTACAAAACTTTATCCTATTCAGCATGTTTAAGAAGTTGTTCATACAGCAGACAAACTTTTTTCAAACCAGTTTTTTTGCAACAAAAATTTACAAGGATGTTCTTCCAATATGGATGCATTTTTCCTGAAAAGTTTAGGTATATCCTTCAAGAGTTTCAGAGTTACTGATTTCAGAATCGATCAACAAGACTCCTGCTCACCGCCCATCTGACTGTTATTGCCATGCGTGGCTGGCAATGTGAAACTTTGGTTCAGTAAATTGTTGCATTTAATGCAATAACTTTTCTCATGCTTGGTCTTTGTAACCAAATTATATATGAATGTTCTTCTTGTGTAAATGCATCTTCCCTGAAAATTTGAGGTCAATTGGATAAGCAATTTTTGAGTTATTCAATTTTGAGTCAAGCAGTTGGGTAAAAACTTCCCAAAATCCACCCCGAACCAGCTGAATATTTGTGTAGAATTCATGCCTCATCAAAAGTGTTAATATGGGTCAGTAAACTACTCTAAGAGTATATTGTTCATATTCAGGATTTTTCATGGTATTGGTTGTCATAATCTTCTATTATTTCAAAGTTCTTGACACTTCTACCGTTAAAGTCATGCAAATGTAATTTTGACATTAATTTAACATGGTGGAGTCTTCCAAAATCCAATTCCAATGGAAAATTGTTTTATGCTGTAAATGCTGGCAAATATGTCTAAGTTTTTTGCAACAATTTGACAAGTTGAAGGTATGTTTTAAAAATGCACTGATGCTGACAAGTGGGCTACATATTTTGAATGTTAAAATATAGTAGTCCCCGAATACTAAGTCCACCTTGGGACCAGAAAATTTTGGGCTTATTAACCGGGGAACAAATTTTCCCCAGCTTTCATGCGCTTAAATGAGTATGGCCAACTATACTATTGCTAAATCTATTAAATGCCTTCTACCACGCCCACTCCCATAGAGGCAGAGACAAAGTGAATTCCATACAAGATGACAAATTGTGTTTTAAGCAGGCAGATTTTCCAATGAAAGATCATTAAAACTGCTTTCAATGCCCATGCTTCAATAAAAGTGGCTGACCAAAATAAAAAAGTAATAACAGGTTTATGTTAGCTGAAAAGAACAGCTTCTGTACAACAGTGGCTTTATCGATTTCACATGCACTACACATCCTCAGTCCTAAAATCTTACATGAAATTGATTTCCTATCAAATAAAAAATTTGCTGATGGATTCACTTGTTTGTTACCTTTTTTACCTTTTTACTTCTCACCTTTTTTCACTAGTAACTTCATAACAATAAATGTGAAATATATTGCAGGATAAACACAGTTGTGATGAATCACGCATGATGAATGTGCAACAGCATAATTTAGCTTCTATTAAAGTGATTAAAATTTTGTGTTTTGTCCAAAAACATAGGACACATTGAAGTAACTATCAAAAAATCTAAGCTTCAGCAACTGTAGTTGATAAACCCAATTCAATGTACTGAAAAAGGTTGAGCAATTAAGAAAAGTTTTGTCTTTTGTTTGCCATTTTGCCACCCGTGTTTCCAATCGCCCTTAAATTTCAATCAACTATGCAGTCTACTACAAAGAATTATTCAGTCTACAATGAATATGTCTATTGGCAAATTTTTAAAAAATACGTGAGAACAGAAAATTTCATTTTAGAATACAAACCAGCAGTAAGCGTTTTTCATTCAAAGGATTGAAATCCAGTAAGCTACGTTGTATGTCAACACCTTGAGAGCCAGGGTATGACATATTCGTACTTTGAAATCAGCCTAAAACAAGCAGTTGTCGGTTGCCTTACCAACACCATAGCTCCTCAGTCGATTCACTAGAGAGCTGTTCAAACCCTCAAAATATTGGCCTAAAAGTCTTCCACTTACGATGTCACTCATAAAAAATCCACACCCCCAAACCAAAAAAAAATTTTTTTGCTGAGTCTTTTGAGCCTTTGAACTGCTCTATACCTCTTTCGGCACCAGAGTTACGCTTGTGCAAAGCCTTGTGCGATCTGGTTGTTTTGGCGCGAACCACTTGATTTAGACCATCTCTGAAAGTGTTAACTTGTATGGTTTTACTCTTTCTTTCATTAGTTGCTGATAAAAGAAGATCAAACAGGGTGAACTAGGTGAAGTATACTTGCAGCTTGGCGTACAGATCTAAAGCAACCAAAGTTTCCATTTATTGCTGGGCACTAGGTATGCGCTACACATCAGATATGCACTTATACACCAAGCAGTATTATAATTTCAACTGGTTTGGAATTACTTGAACTGTGGACAAACATTTTTAATGCCAGTAACTATTCAATGAATAACATGACTAATTATTGTGATTTACGAAAAAATGATACGATATTCAAATACAAGCTATTGTGCATGCATCTGCTAGTTACTTAACCCGTACACGTTGCGGGTACCCGCATTTGCGTGGCGGCTGCAGGAACCCGCACTGCTTTGCATGCGGACAGGGTGCAGGATGAACTTGCGGCGGAACAGGTGCAGGGCGGGTTGAGAAATTCTTTGTACAGGTAACTGAGTGTTTAGCCAAAGCGCATGAACTTAATCAGCTCAAAAATTGCAAAACACATGGATGTACTGTACTAGAGTTGTTTGCCAGCATTGTGTTTAGGACAGCAGGCCCGCAGCAATTATTATATTATGATGTAACAACCCATTGTTGTGAAGCATTAGCAGAGGCTCTTGCCATATGGTGGGCAAATTAACATTATCCAATGCTACTGTCGTACTTGGTGAGGAATAATTAAGTCAAGGCTCGAGTCCGAGAAACTAGGCTCGAGTCTGAGAAACTAGGCTCGAGCCCGAGTCTTATGAGCCTCTGATCGACTTTCTGGCGTTTCTGGATCAAAAGTTATGATTTAAGATAAACAAATTAATTAATTATCTAATTAGGCAATTAGTCAAACATATTTACTAGTTTAGATCATAACTTTTGAACCTGAAACCCCAGCAGGTCATCCAAAGCATCAAAAGACTCGGATTGTAGCCTAGTTTCCAGTAAAAACTTCAGTGAAATACTAGCACCTAACGGTTGGCACCCAGGGCCAGGCAAAGTGGGCCAAGGTGGCTTAAAAATCCTCCACTTATGACATCACTCACAAAAAAACCCGCACCCCCAAGTAAAAAAAAATTTTTCAAGTGCAGACTAGAACACTTGCCGCGTCTTTTGACGCTTCGACCAGGTCCGTAACCCAAACAGGAGCGGAGACATTCCCGTGCAAAGCCAAGTGCGTTTAGGCGTTTTTTTACCTAAAATCCCCGAAAGCGGCCGGACGCCAAAGTGTCAAAGATAAATTCATATAAGTGTGAAGATTAGTAAGGAATAAATCAACAATTAAGTGACACTCACGGCCTCACCATCTAAGCCGTATGGTAGCATCTATATTTTACTAGTCGAGTACCACATACATGCACACATCTGTTACAAGGAACATCAAAACTGCTAACTATTGTCCCCATTAAAAACTAAGTTGTTTTGCTTTCTCTATAGTCAAATTGTTAACAAAAACTTTTTTTTAATTTTGAGTAATGCCGTATGAACAGCATCAAAACACTTTATCTATAAATGGTTCCCCAAGGATACACAAACCTTTTAGGAGAAGATCTTATATGCTTTTCAGATTTCTTTCTTGTAGCAGGTGAATGTCGATTCCTTCCATGTACCCTTGATGAATTTTCATGAGATGATCGATGTGACCTTGACTTTTCTTTTGATAGGGATCTGTAATCAGAAAAGACATGTTTGTAATTTATAATCAAGAATGTAACATCCAAAACAAGAAACATTAAAAATTTTTCACCTTTTTCTTGTATGTTTGTTACTACTTGATGTTTGGCCAACATTTGTGACATCTTCCACCTTTGCACTGTTGTGAGACGACGACTCAGAATGCATGTGGGAACCAACAGTTGAGTAACTGTGGGGTCTTCCATGAAAGTTCTCTTTTTTGCATGAATTGCTGCAAATATTAAACTTTAACAACTACGTCAAAGACACTTTCATAACAAGTTTAAAAAAATGCTTTCATAGCAGCTACTTTCCTGCTTCTGACTTCTACTGAAATTATATCCAATGCAATTCACTGAAGCAGCTTTCTGACATCCAGCAATCAACAGATCAGCGTTTGCAGGTAAACTTGTTTTCACATACCATATTTACTCATTGTTAGCTGCCCTTGAAAGTAAGCCACATGAAATTGTGTTGAAATATTAATTGTATAGTTTCGTTTTGTCTGTTTTCTTCAACAGGAACACATGAAGCAAATTGGTTAAAGGCCTTCAATGTTACTTGCCACAAAAAAGAACAAGCATGATAAATAAAAATGAACAAGAAGTTTTTCAGAATAACAACACAACAAACCTTTCCTTTTCTTCACCACTCCGACAAGAAGTCGGTTGCTGTGTGATAGTTGAAACATCATCTCTTCTCAGTTTTTCAAAATTCACTTTACCAGATTCTTCAGAATCTTTTGTGTTATCATGAGCATCTGAAGTGCACTTGTCTGAAGAAGCCTTGACAGAATTAACTTTGTTCAAACAAGCACTGTCATTTGATCCAGGATCACCTTGTTGGAGTAGAAGTGAGTCAGATTTTTCCAGTGACAAACAAGCACCATGAGATGTAAGGATTTGGTCCTTTGATATTCTAGGCTTCTTTTTATCATCTTGGATTTTTGTGGTTGCAGTTTTAAAACTGTTTTTAAATAGAAGTTGACAGTTCCCTTTCAACTTGAAACCTTTGAAGCCTTGCAGTGAAACACCTTTAAAATTATTCTAGAAAAAATGGAAGCAAATTGATTGCCTAATCAGAAAATCAACTGAAGCAAGAATGTTGCTACCACTACATGCAACGTACAGGTAAAAATACTATAAATATAACTTACAGGTGCAACACAAAACTGCAAGTGAGCCCCACATCACAACTAACTTCACAAAAAAAACACAGGTTCACACTTACGGGAAACTTATGACCACTTCCAGACATTTTGCCATCAGTTTCGTAGGTGTTCTGCAGCCAAGATCCACAGCAATAAGATGTTACATGCCAGTCATGCTTAGCAACTCATTTACAGAACAATACCTTTTTAAAAAAATCAGACTTAATTTCCTTGAAAATGGAGATCACCAACACCCTCTGGCCATTTCTTTTATTATGCACAAATGCAAGGTTTGCAAAAAAGTAGGTGACCTGAGGCCCATTGCTGCAAGCTGCACCTTTCGATGCTTGGGTATCATAAATATGTATGAGACCCTACATTCCAAGGCTTGTCAGCTCCTTTTACCCTTGCAAGTTAGAGTTGGAATTCCTTGGGATATGAAGCTACTGTTTGCCATTCACCAGCTCATGCAACAACAGGAGAAATTAAACGCCTTATTAAAATTCAACATTAAAAATGCTTTTAACACCATTTCCTGTGATGTAGTCAGTTCACTTACACCTCCCAAAAATGTACTCTTTTTGCTATTCTGCAAAACCTTTCCCTTTTCCATGGAAAGTTTTGCTTGAATTTAGCCACTGGCATTCAGCAAGAAGACTGCTTTAGCCTAGTGACTAGGCACTAATCCTACTAGCTGTCCACAGGGTCACATCCAAAGACAAATCTGATCTAAACATTTGGTACAGGGTGACACAAAAATGGTCATCACCTAAACTCAAATAACTTTTGAAATAATTAATCAATTATTTTTATTTTTCACATTTACCAAGAAGAATTAACGTTCTAAGAGTCTACCAAATTTGACCTTGGAGATGCCATGGACTACTGAGCAAAAGATATTTATAGTTGAGGCATATTTTCGGCAGAAGTCTATCCACGCAGCTCAATTCCAACTCAAAGAACGGTTCGAATGTCGTGAATTTCCTGTCCACTCAATGATCAACAGATGGATTTTCTGTTGTTAGGTGACGTGAACTCTAAGAACAACATCTTCTGGGGTAGCACACTCGTTGAGCACTGTCTGCAGAGGCCATTACACTCTGTGAAGTGCACTGCCTGGGTTGCCATCTCCAAACATGGCATCATTGGATCATTCTGGTTCGAGGACGACAACAAGCGGTCTGTGACAATCAACACCGAGCGATATGTCCACGTGCTTGGCAAGTTCTGGACAGCAGTTGGTCAACATAGAGGGGTCGTCAGGGTCCTCCAGTGGTTCCAGCAGGATGGTGCCACCCCTACACTTCAAACAAATCATTGGCATGGCTACACCAGCGTTTCCTTGACTGACTGATCAGCTGCAGGTGTGACCTGCAGTGGTTGCCACATTCACTGGACTTGAACACTCCAGATTTTTAAATGTGGGGATACCTTAAGGACAGGGTGTATGGCAACAACCCCCAGACTATCCCTGACATGAAGGCAGCAATAAGAGCGATCCCAAGGGAGGTATGTGGGAGGGTCATCGAGAACTTTGCCCGCCGGATTTAAATGTGCCTGCAGCACCGTGGAGCTCATTTGGAGCACATTTTTTGAGCGCCAGTGAAACAAAGAGTTTTTGTAGTACAGACTTGAAATTTTGAAGATGTCTGCTACACAGGCTTGACCAAATGTAGCTGAAGTTTTGTGTCAATCTAAATAAAATTTTGGGAGTTTTTCGATTTTTGGTGATGACTATTTTTTGTGTCACCCTGTACTTGGATGGTGGTTGCATCTGTGGTGACACATTGTCTGTGCTTGAGAATGCTGTCTAATTCAGGGAATTGTCTTCAATTGGCTTGAAGGTCAACATTTCTAAATTTGAGCTGCTCATCAATACCCCCTGTGTCAGTGTGGGCTGCGGGAGGCAGCCTTGTGCATATACAGGGAAGAGAATCACACAGCACACCACATTGTTTATCACTGCGAAGCCTTCTGGACACGAAACTCCTTTGACAACTTGGTGTCTCTCAGCCAAGAGAGTGTACGTTGGCTGCAATGGCTGGGCTGACTTGTAGGTCGCTGATCATTCGAAAAAAGATCAATACCCCCTGACATAGCAAGGAGCATGAACCAAATGAGGTGTTCCAGCAATATTTTCCCTCAAAATCTCAAATGGAAGCAGTACTAAATAATCTACTGTAAGTAAATGGTACATGCTATAGCTGTGATTTCCTATCCACCGAATTGATATTGACTATAATGACAAAGATTCGTGAGATATACCTGCATCTATCCCACCACTTGAACAACTAAATTTCTGACTTTGTTTCTAAACTTTGATGATGTGACTACATGGGAGGCTTTCACAATTTAGCATGCTATACTCTAAGAACTAGGATGCCACACACCAACTTCATGGCATAGCAGAAGTTATGCATAACATGCTACACATGTTGAACTTGCCATAAGTAGGCTTATTACACCAGAAATATTTCATTATATACAGCATCGTATTAAAAAGTACCATAGACTCAGTTGGAAAATTATGGAAATTGACAAAATATTGCATGTGACATGCATTTTTGTGCATGGAAAAGCCACTAAGCATGTCAAACCAGACATGATTGATGTTCAGCCAGAAGGACATGGAAGGTACAGTAACTGGTGTGTGGTGGTAGGCTGGGAATAGTGCATAGAATTCAGACAAGGAGTTTCTCAAAGACGGTAACAGTGGAAATAAAAATTAGTGACTACATGGAATAGTGACAACCTTTTTTAATTATTAGACGCCTACCTGCTTTCCAAAACAGATGTTGTTTCAGCTGGTCTTGCTTAACAGTTAGGCCTCAAAACGCAAGTTTTAGGAATGTCGCCAGTGTACCTTCAAAAGCATTACAAAAACATGAAAGAATTTGACATGTGGCAGAAGGTAAAAGTTAACCAGAAACCTTTTGCATACATTTTCCATGGAATCTGGCATTGCTACAGACATTAATCTAGCAAAAGACTACGCTTGCTTATGCGGCATGCTCCTAGTAAAAACGTAGCCTTATACATTAACACGTATAGAGCCGGCCTACGTGATATGCGTACTTTGATTTCGGCCTAAAAAACAGCAATTTTCAGTTGCCTTACCAATGCCCTAGCTCCTCCGCCGCTTGCGCTAGAGAGCTGTTCAATGGCTCAAACGGATCGGCCAGTCTAGTAGATTGCACTCGAAAAAAAATTTTTTGCTTGGGGGGTGCGGGTTTTCTGTGAGTGACGACATAAGTGGAGGACTTTTAGGCCACCTTGGCCCACTTTGCCTGGCCCTGGGTGCCAACCGTTAGGTGCTAGTATTTCGCTGAAGTTTTTACTGGAAACTAGGCTACAATCCGAGTCTTTTGATACTTTGGATGACCTGCTGGGGTTTCGGGTTCAAAACTTATGTAAAAATATTTGACTAATTAGATAATTAATTGATTTTTTTATTTTAAATCATAAGTTCTAAACCAGGAACGCTAGAAAGTCGATCAAAGGCTCAAAAGACTCGGACTCGAGCCTAGTTTCCAATGAAAACTTCAGCAAAACACTTTGACCTAGCGGTTGGGCCCTAGGCCAGGTAACATGAGCCAAAATGACCCTACAACTACTTCACTTATGACGTCAGTCACAAAAAATCCACACCCCCCAACCAAAAATTTTTTTCGAGTGCCATCTACTAGACTGGCCTATCCGTTTGAGCCCTTGAACAACTCTCTAGCGCAATCGGCGGAGGAGCTAGGGCGTTGGTAAGGCAACCGAAAACTGCTGTTTTTTAGGCCGAAATCCAAGTGCGAATATACTGTAGGCCGGCTCTCAACGTGTTAAGATGTGCTTAAAATATGGGTGTGCAGTTCTGACAATGGGTTATAGTCAAATGGGATGAAAGAAAACAAAAATTTTAAGTGTATATTATCTCTAAAACAAGCTAAGATATTTTCTCTGTCTTTTGATGGTAGGTAACCCTATGTCAAAGTAAACTGTTGCATTATCCATAGAATTGGTAATTTTATCAAAATCATGTTTTTTGGCCATAACTGTTGAGCCAGAAACACTAGAAAGCCAATCAAAGGCTCAAAAGACTTGAATTATAGCCTAGTTTCCGCTAAAAACTTGAGTCCAAGTTTCCAATTTGGCTTTTGGATTGGGGACTATGGCCTTATTTTGGCCAAGGTCATAACTCACTTATGATGTCATCCACAAAAAACACAGATACCCAAAACTTCCAATTTTAAAAAACTTCAAACCAGAAGACTTGCCGCATCTTTTGAGGGTTTGAACTGCTCTCTAGCTCAATAGCCTGGCGAGTAATGGAATTGTGAAGTGACACAAGAAATGTGGTTCATGCGTACTGTCCCGACAGGGAAGGTGATAAATGTCTTGCGGTGCAAACTGTCAAAAAATATTTCATACCTGGTGGAGCAAATCTTTGTATTTTTTTCATCTGATAACTTTTACACAGCTAAATACAAATATTTTTGATCTGATCCTGCTCAACACTTTGAGAGCCGGGGTATGATATATTCGTACTTTGAAATCGGCCTATAACCAGCAGTTGTTGGTTTCCTTACCAATGCCATAGCTCTTCCACTGATTGTGCTAGAGAGCTGTTCGAACCCTTAAAGCATTCAGCAAGTCTTCTATCCTGCACTCTAAAAAAAATTTTTGGTTGAGGGTTGCAGATTTTTTGTGAGGGACGTCATAAGGGTCAA
>Ga0210059_1011364_pt1 | contig 13627 bp, 4 predicted proteins | sample Ectturendosymbi2_FD_188042 | JGI IMG/M metagenome (GOLD analysis project Ga0210059, IMG submission 188042) | Ecteinascidia turbinata endosymbiont from Florida, USA - Sample 2 (SPAdes) (version 2) | ecosystem: Host-associated > Tunicates > Ascidians > Unclassified | place: Key West, Florida...
TGCTTGCCAACGACACCACTTATGCGATGACGTTTTCAGCACACTTGCCGATGAATTTGGCGATTTCGGGGCTGTCATCCGCACAGCCCTAAAGGAAAGAAACCAAACAATTGACTGCAAAAAACATTGTTATATCCGCCTATCGCAAAGCGTTTTTGATATTTTGACGATGAATTTTTAAAGAAAAAACGGAGGAAATATGACCTTGAGTATTGTTTACTACCTGAATTTCTTGGATATTGAATTTTATAATTAAGTTTGACAATGCTTTCACTAGTACTTTGGCGATATTGGCGGCATTGGATTCATATCTGGTCGCCAATCTCGGGCTGCGAAAATACAGCCCTTGTTTATCTGCACCAGTGCAGCTTGCAACTGTAGGCTAAGCTGATGAGCTTTCTAGGGTAGGCGTTTGAAGATGTATGGCAGTAGTTGGTGGATCTGATTCTTGGACAACACAAGATGTGACTGGTTTAAAACATTGAAAAGTGAAAAATTTGAATCATGAGAAATCTGGCAAGCCTATAAGCATTCAAGTACTATAACTAGACCTTTAAGTTTTTGGTAAGGTGAACGTTGCAGCTGTAACTGATTCACGATACAAACTTTTACTGGAAAAGCATAACAATCCAGTTCAAAAAAACGACAAATCTTGTGTAAGATCATAAACTGTTCGAAATTTTTTGGAAAATTTAAATTTCATTTGAAGGAACATGATAGTACCAGCTCAAAGAAAGTGGCTCTAGCCTAGGTCTGCTGCCATGACACGGTTTCAATAAAATGCCAAGCTTTGCTTGTCAACAACAGCGCCTCATTAGTCGAGCGGAATGTTCCAAGCTTAGTGTGCGAGTGGTGCTGGGTTCTACTCTCGCCTTTGTAGCTTTGATGGCAGTGGTTTGGTTATGCGTCATACTTTTGATGGGACCGGTTTAATTCTTTTTTGTTCGTGTTTACACTTTAGGGTTTGGTTTCATTAAACTGAAGTGAATATTTTCTATGTATCAATAAGGACAACTGACAATTACGAGATTGACCATATGTTCAACCAGAGATGAAATTTCGCAGCCCTCCCGGCCAATTTCACCACGAGCCGCCACTGTTGAAAGGTATCACGAAAAAATTGTTGAAGCAGTCTGGAAGGGAAAATATTGCAAGAGCAATACTCTTGCAACGTAAACAACGCATCACCACTCATTCCCAGTCATGCCTTGGACTCAGTTAATCCAACATCTAACTTTTCAGGTTTTAACATAGAATTTCAGGTATAAACATCGAAAAACGACACAAGTCTATCTCCTGTCTTTTCAAAACTTTATATAACCTACAGAAAAAGACATGATTTTGTTTAATTTGAAATTAGAACATACAGATGTGTAATTTCAAGTTTTTTTGTTACGTGTGGTTTTGGTTACACACAAACAAAAGACAGAAATTGTTTTAGGTAAATCGTATTTCTAATGGGTTCGACGATATTTACCAAGGCTAGATTATCATGAAAGCTTAAGTTCACTTAACCTTCCCTGAATGTGAGTCACCCGGAATCTTAACACAGACAAACTTAATTGCAACTTCTTTATTTTTAGTAACGTGAAAAGTAACGTACTTGATTGTTACAGATCAGTCTTCGGTAAAGTTCAGATGTCAGACTTGTTTTTTAAGCCGAGCTTCATAGTCTGAAAAGATAATACGGTTGGATGTTTTTATCTTTGATGGCAATCATTCAAACCTTATCATCTTCTAGTTATGTTCTGTGAAGAAGAGTTTCACAGTTCTAGTATAGCACGATATAGTTGTCGTACTCTGAAAAAAACATAATACATGCATAACATGATTGTTTTGAGAAATGTTATTTCATATACATTGTCTTTACCTTTAATTGAATTGTCTTCGTTGTTTGATGGGGGAGTGAACAGAGTTTACCCCGTGAAATAAACAGGGTTTAGTTTCACGGATTCGATCTTTTTCTGAGGAAAACAAATTGCGGGCATAACGGCGTTACTTTACTATATACCGTGCACATTGTTCTCACCTTTTAGTGATCTTCTTCATGGTGGTAAGCAAAGCTTACAGGAGTAAACTGTCATAGCTGTTCACCGCGTTCAATCAGCACTACGTTAATTATACGGGCGAAAGAATATTTTTCTTGGAGTGAATAACTGGCATAGCTATTCACCTCGCATAACCAACACTACGTTAGTTACACGGCTCGACGAATCTTCTTCTTTGAGTGAATAACTGCCATAGCTATTCACCTCGTATAATCAACACTACGTTGATTATACGGGCGGACGAATCTTTTTCTTGAATGCTTCTCTTGAGGTCGTCTTGTTGCTTCGAGTTCATGCCGCAACACAAAGCTGGTTGGTGTTTTTTGGCTGCTTTTATAGCTGCTGAGTTATGTTTGTTCTTTGAAAACCCTTCGTTTCCATAGTCTAGAGCGGTCTTGTGACTCTCCTGCAGGTGGGCGTTTTATTGTTCTTTCTTTGTATTTTGTTGTGATTAAGCCTCAGTCATGTGCTGCTTGTGACATCGTGTCGCTTCCTCATGTCGGCGGATGTTGCCCACGGCAGCACATGATCTTTCTCTGTTCTTTATATTTCAGCTGTTATGGTTTACGTGCTTGGATGTCTACCACGCTTTCCTATGTTTTTTTGTGTTCCTACCGATAAACCTTTTCTTTATGTGGGTGTTTATTGTGTCTCGTGCTTTAGAAGGCTTATGGTTAAGCCTGTGTTTCTTCAGGTCATAACATAACCTCTTGTAACCTTTAGTTTATCATTGCTTCGATTATTCCTTCGTTTAGTGTCACGAGGTCTAGGTTTCTTGTTTACAAGTTCTTGGTTTTGTCCTGTTCTGAGTTTGTGGTTTCGTATATATTATTCAATGTGGGGTGTCTAGTTAAGGTTTCTTTGAAATTGTGTTTTGGGGACAAAGTTCCCACAACAGATGTGACTGCAAGTTTCTTTTCCAAACTGTTTGCCATGAAAAAGAACTCTTGCTATTAATGAAATATTCTACTTCTTTAAACTGAGATCGAAATTTTACAAGTTTCGTGATGCAACAAAGAGCATTGTCTGTCTTCAGTTATTAGCTTCGACATCTTGCAGAACACATGTAAATTGGAGGCATATGTGTTAACAACATTTTCTGTCATGCATTTGTCCTTTACGCACATTTATTTGCTATGGTTTTAGCGCGTTTCATACCCGAATTCCGTTTTCAGGTCGAAATTTGGTTCTTGATATTTTTTGGAAAGGAGAGGTTGAGAACAGTGGAGTAAGTGAAGGGAGAAAGGGGGCGAACCGCCTCCCTGGCAAGCTAAATGTAAAAAGAGGGATTTAGTATTTTTTTGGTTTTCAGTAGGGTGTTTTTTTGCGATTTTAGCAGTATTTTCCGGCAATTTCAGGTTTTAATATAGACAGCCACATCCGGATGAACTATCATTTCCCACCTTTTTTCCATTGTTGGCTCTAGTGGGTCCCATTCAGCTAAGTTTTCGCCCCATGGCTTAAACCTCTAGTTACGCAACTGGTTGAAGAATACGCTGAAGACACCGTGGGCTTGTTCACTGTGGAAGGAGCGAGACAATTTGGAGTGACTTAGTCACTGCCAAGTTGTTTGAACTGCTAAAGAAGTTGATGAGAGGATCAGTAGTCTACTCAACAAGCTTGCTCAGTTTTGTTTGATTTGTTGTCCTCGTGATTGCAGAACGAGCTGTCAAAGCAAATCGTAGAGTAGTAAATCAAAGACTGCTTATGGTTTTCAGTGGAACAGGAACTGCCAACCAATGATTCTAGACTTTCACAGTCTCCTTGCCATTGGAAGCTTTGGTGGGATTACCCCCCTCCAAGCAAAGTTTCAACCATATAAATCAGTGGAGTTTTTATCAAATTTTCAGAATGTCAAGCTACCCTGCACAAACGAGAAGCCCCCCACTGATGACTTTCTGTCGACGGTTCTGAACCCCCAGTCTTAAGTTTCTTACCACGAAGAATAGAAGACTCAGCAACAGTGATTTGGGTCTATCTAAACAAACAATGTGACTTTGTTAAAACCTTCTTCCAAGGAGAAAGCAGTGTGTGAAATTCCGAAACGTTTGGGCTATTTTTTCAAATGAACAAAATTCAGTTAAAAAAAGGTTTTGTTATTCGGTTTTCATGACATTAACATAAAACCAAAAAATGCATCACTGCGTAATCCAGTTGAAAAAACATCAGATTGTCGAGACAGCTGGACCAAAGAGGAAGCAAAGCAGGAAATTTACAGGATATTGGTAGGCTTCAATTATGCAGCTTTCGTAAAGTCTCGGGCTGATTCGTGTCACGTGGAAATCAACCGGGGTGTCCGCGGGACATGTTTCTATTTCTAAATGACAAAAAGTAGTGGTATACACGAAGCACATTTTCTAATCTGCCTTGCCGTCAGAGACGTTGTCAGTAGGTATAGGAAATTGCCATGCAGTATAGAAAAATCGTGCCGGTTTCGATGATTGACTTCCTCTCAGTTGGACGAATATATAACCTCGATTGGTCATCACCGGAAGCACCGCAGTTTTCCCAGGCAACTACAATTCCTAATTACTCTCGAGATTGCCGCCCAGTGAAAATTTCTTATTCTAGGCTATGGACGCCCACGTTTTTCATACTCGATTATTTTGGCTAAACAAAGTACTCATGGGTGTAACACTTACCTCGAAAGTATGGAAATCCATGACGAGAGCAGTGATCGTGAAATAGCAATAAGTCTGTTTTAAGCTGATCTATTTGTCTAGTGCGTAACTACAAGAAGAATGCTTCGACAAGTGTCAAGGAGACATTATACGCTGGAATAAAATCCGCGTCGAGATTTAGATTTGCAATACCATTATGCTCATGGCGTTATGTGGGAGACTGTTTGCCTCATTGTGGATTTCAAGGACTTTAGCTAAAAACGCCATTGCAGCACCAAATTTCACCCATCCTATGATTCGTATCTGTACGTAAAAATAAACGACACATACTAAGAAAAATGTACAGATATCAGATTTAATTTTCTTTTTATTTGGTTGCGTGTGAGGTCCCGTCTCCCTTGCCATCATTAGGCGCTGTTCGCAAGCATAGCCTACTTCTGAACTTAGGTTTTCAAATCCCAGCTATTTCCCTGACCAATTAAAACTCTTGGGTACGTCACTGTTAGACGTGCGAAGGTTTGTCAGAAAAAATGTATAAAAATAATGCAATGTTCCTCGCTTGCAGTTCCAATATAATTATAAAAATAGTAGTAGTTTATTGCAGACTCGTGGTCCATACAGACGCGATCATAGACAGAAGAGCACAAAAATGGTCAGCCACATAGTAGCGCATTACAGAATCGGTTTTGCTCATGACCAACATGCAGAGGAGCAAAGCACTTGATCGTCACCACAACTGTGTTGTCATTCACAAGAGCACGAAACATAGTTAGTCATACAGTGGTGCATAACAGAATCGGTGTTTGCACCAGGGATGTGGAAGCGGAAGCGGTGGAAGCGGCTCTTTTTCTACGGAAGCGGAAGCGCGAAAATTTACCGCTTCCACGTAGGTTATTTGACCTGAAGAGTAACTTGGCGAAAAAGTTTTGTCCGTTTGCTGATGTGGATTAAACGGTGAAGTTGCACTATAAGTCTGAATGAACGTACGGTGTCAGTAGTGCGAGAGAACGAAAAAAGCGTAACTAGCATCCATGGCGTTCTTCATAGAAGGCCAAGTCATTGTGCAGCTTACCGATTTCATCGGTCAACGGTCGTTTTCTTGTTTTTTGTTAGTTGAAGCGGAAGCGGTGGAAGCGGAAGCGATAGGTGTGGAAGCGGAAGCGGTTGACAAAATAGCCGCTTCTATATCCCTGGTTTGCACATGAACAACATTGAGAGGAGCAAAACGCTTTAACAGCATTTCGTAATTTTTGTATGCTTGGGTTGTATACATTGCGCATTCATTTTTTTACTACACAGAAGTAATACTGATGAGACGCGAAAACCGAAACAATTCACCAACAACTACTGTATTTGGTCTCCATCATACAGGAGCGTTAAATAATTGAGGAAAAATTAAGATTCGTAAAAAGCATCAGACATTTGAAGCGATCGAATAAAAAAGTTGGATGGAGATGCGCATCGTATAAAAAATCGATACAAATTGTTTCTCAGCAGGGCATCAAAGGTCTTGACACAATGGTTGTGGTGGTGCGAACACTTACATTTCTGGGTATGTAACGCATAATTCGATAGGCATTGTTATACGCAGCACGTAAGCGCTTCATACTGGTCTTTGTGTATTTGCTCCACAATTGGCAAGCATGCATTGGCATGAAATAGGCACGAAATAGAGCGTTTTTTACTGCAGGAGAGCTCTGATCAAAAGTGCCTCTGAGTGTGTTTGCTGCACAGTTATAGTGGGTTTACAACCTATCTTTGCTAATCAACGCATTAAGGTAGTTGACAAGTCTTGAAATACATTGCAACTTGGCGTATGATTTCACCAGTTGCTTGAACAGGTACAGTTTCAGAAGGCTGTTATCGCACACTGTGGTTGAGTTATTTTTCGATATACGGTTATTTTTTGCACAAAATCGCCAGTTTCCACCACTCTTAACAATGTGACTAAAGTTTTACAAATAAACTGATCTTACATAGTTGTTTCTTTTGGTTTACATTTCAGTCATTGCAAACAGATGTCTTTGTTTCTTTGCAAAAGCAGTTGGATGCTAAAAAAAAGAATTTAACTGTTTTTCATTTATCGAAAATTAGTTTGTGAAGTTGGTAGGGTTTAGTCATTATCCTGGGTATACCCAGTAAAACATATTCAATCTAGACCCCTCATTTCCAGAGCCGGCCCCGAAAGGATTGTACACCCTTCTGGAATTAAACGACTAATAAAGCTGATCGAATTTGCATTACATTCCTGAAATTGCAAGAGTTTGACATCATCAATTTACCTATTACGTTAAGGGATTTGATGCCTTGGTGACACCAGTGGCGGTTCTAAGGGGGGGACTGGGTGGGCCATGGCCCCAAAATTTTTGGCTGGATCCCTGCTTGGCCCTCCAGTTTTGTGCTTAATTACACGTTCAAGTTCGTTTGATTGATATATACAGCCGACAACTTTCAGCCAGCAAAATTTCAAACGATAATTTAGAAGCCCTCTTGCCTGCATTCAATATTTCCCAAATGCATGATAAGCTGGGTTGTTGGTTTTGACGAATGGGTAATGGGAGTCGTTTATGACGACACACATCAGTGGTTGCTCGGATCCTGCGTGAAATTTAGTCAGACCGCGGTTTTGGTGGTGAAAGGTTCAGTTCGAAACTAAGAAACAGTCGTTATAAATTCTCTCCGGCATTTCAGCTCTTTGACCCGGAGCTCAAACATTTCTATCAGAAGAACACTTGAAAAAGTTTGCAAATTCTTATTCAATTAGTGAAAATGATTTAAAACATGAAACACTTCGGCAAAGAATATGCTTCAGAAAGAGTCGCAGCTGCCTGCATTGCTCGAACAATTTATTTCATTTAAAGCCCCTTGCAAACGTGCGTTTGATTGTTTATACAAGTTGTTACAAATAGCTGCAACTCTTCCGGTCACCAGCGCTTCATGCGAGAGAATTTTTTCAAAAATGAAATTAGTGAAAACAGGTTACGAGCCGAAAAAACGATTTAGATGGCTTCGTTGCTGAATGTACAGTCGACATGATAGGATCAAGTTACACTGAGTTGATGTTGATATGAAATTCTGACGTAGACGGTGCAGGGATTTGTGTGAGAATCGTATTGCTCATTTTCTATTTGTCTAATTGTTTCTTTTGGTTTACTTGAGGTGGTGCGTGTTTCGCTTATGACAAGATAGTAATAAATCAGTGATTCTCAATCTTTTTTGGCCCATGAACCATCTTTTATAAAAGTATCCTATGGGCCACTTTGCTATGCTGACACCTCATGGACAACTAGTTGAAACTTGCGCATAGTTCAGTAAACGTTTTATCAAATATTTGTGGAACTCTCTGTCGATAGGTGAACCGCCTGGACACCGTTGGGAATCACTGCCATAAATTAACGCAAGGTTCAAAAGTCAGCTTTTGAGGATCAGTGAGAGAAAAATTTAGTGTGAATATTAAAATCAACGACTTTGTTAGGAATATCTGCTGAGCAAGTGTTATGCCTGCTGTTACATCTTGCTATCAGGTACACGCGCAAAACGCCAATACACACATACCTATCTGCGGCGCGGCTTTGCTAGTTTAGGTGCCACTGGTCGATTGGTGCCGAAGCCTCGCTGTTGTTAACTGCATAGCGCATTGAAAGGTCTTTACTCTATCCACGCTGCACATGGTATTACACTTGTGATGGTAGTGTAGTTGCATAACATTGTTATTGATAAATCACAGTGTTCGTAAGCTACCACAGAAAAGGATTAGTCATAGTCACTAATCTGTTGGCAGCATGTTTTTTTTAAATACTTGCTTTGTAGTAAGAATAGTTTGACGAAAATAGTTGACTATCAACAGCTTACTTGTCTTCTGTGTCAGGATAGCATTCGTAGTTGGAACCTTTTCGCTTTCATGTGAATTGCATTCACTTTCGTGCAGCTGTTTTCGTTCATGTGGAGCCGGCACCGGCACAATTATGTACGGGGAATGCTGTTTCGTTTTACATGTGTAGAGTCAGAGTGTAGTGCTGTGGGAGTTGCATGTTTAGCACAGAATATTCGACATAGCAGTGCAAGTGTTCGATTGCATCTAGTGGTGCTTAGGTGTTTCTAGTGAATAATAACGCTAAGTCATATTTAACGATATTCAGTCCAGTCGCACGGGGGCTTTGGTGGGCTTATCCCCCCAAAACAAAGTTCCAAGACCCCTAAAGTCGAATGCGAAATTTTGTAAATCAGTGGGGTTTTTGCCAATTTTCAGAATGTCAAGCAACCCTGCACAAACGTAAAACCCCCTACTGAAGACTTTCTGCCGACGGTTCTGATGACATTCACAAGCCTACGTTGGGTTTGATAGGGTTAATCATTCATTACAACGGAAAGTCACCATCCTGGAGAGACATTTGTCTTGGCCCCCCTACTTTTTTCCTTGACCCCGCAGTGGCCTCCCCACTTTTTTCTTTCTAGAATCGCCACTGTATGACACACAAATTGTATGCATTATTACGATGTATATCTTCATACAACTTATTTATTTGCCTACTTCAGTTGGCTGATGCTTCTTCATTTTTCCCATACACTATGAATTCTTGTTCAACATCGGCAGAGCTGGAGCATTCTTTATTTTGGTGTTAGTATTTTCAATGTTGCCTGCGTGTGTTTCTTAACATCTCCTCTGTGATGCTTTTAGAATAAATGCGTTTCACATTTATTGCGTATTCGATAACTCATGTGACGTTTACTTTGAATGTGGGGTAAACAAACGAATAACAAAGTTAATAGCCTGGGGTTTTTGCGGGACAAGTGTACTGGGTCGGGCATCAGAAAGCATAATGTAGACCGAAAATCTTTCTAAAACATTAGCGTGTGTTTGAAAGATGCAATGTCTACTTAAAACTGAAAATCTGCGTAACTATACTTTTCTTTCAAGTAGGATCGCTTCTTGGAGACCTTTTATACGATAAACGAGGCTGGACCTGCATAGAGTACCTTATACTGCGTAGCTTGTTTTACAATACGGTAAATGTCTACGTTGCAGATAAAGAGTGCACAACATATTTAATTTTTGATTCCACGATGCATACATGTCACTTATTATTGCAAATATTTTTTTCAGTATATTAGCTAACGCTGTTAATGTTCAGGCGCATGATCAACTTTGGTTCCTACAACAAGTTAGGCCTACCTCAATGGTTCTAGGACAGTGGTTCTCAAAGTGGGCGGTACCGCCCCCCTGGGGGCGGTGAAGCAGCAATGGACGATTGGGGGGCGATAGGAGACCTAGATAATAATTGCATTTCTGCTGTCTTACTAACTTTGAGTGACCAAATATCATAAAAAGCACTATGATCAACAAACATGTATGCATATAAGTTGTAAACAAAAACTTAGCGTTTTGGAAACAAAACAGAGGTGAAAAGCTAGGAGATAAATTGATGAACTGCACTTTCCATCACTACAGCTAAGCTGCACAGTAAAACTGTCCTCCTCTATAATGAAATGATTATGATTGGAATTTTCGTCAGCTGTACTTCTTGGCACGGGTAAACTGCTACTTAACAACGCCCGTTTCGTTACAGTGACTATCACCGGTCAGGTGTGAAAATGCACGCTTGCACTAAGGATCAGCCTGTAACCAAAAGCGTGAGCTAATTTTGGATGGAGTGGTTTAATGATCACAAATATAATAATAACCTTGTACGAGTTCAATTCGAAAGTAGAAAGGCAATTTATATGTTTCACAGATAGTGTTAGGTGCCAACAAGAGTAAGTTACCTAAAGGGAATCGAAAAGATCCCGGAAAACAGAAGTGTGTTTCAGAACGCACTTTAGCTTGAGCAGCGCCAAGCAAATCCAGCGAGAGAGAGATGATAGAGCCAGTGGACGACTGCAAGTGTCACGGTTAAGTTCAAATACTTTTAAAACCTGCAGATTAAATTTAATCCTGCACTGCTCCGAACTCAAAATTTACTAAAAATGTGGCAGAGTATTAATGGATTGATCAAAGGACACCAAAGGGTTTAGAAGTGTTATGATAAAGTTAGGCAATGCGGTGCACTCGGATCAGGGCCGGCCCTAGCAGATGCGGGGCCAAATGCAAGACCTAGGCGCGGGGCCCCTCTGAGCAGCGGTCTTATGCAAGAACCAGGCGCGGGGCCCAATACAAGACCTAGGCGCGGGGCCCCTGTGACCAGTGATCTATCCATAAAGAGTGGGACATGGTGGAACGCAGATATAACGTCCTAGCATTAGCATTGAGCACGTTTGACAACAGTCGATGATTAGAGGAAATTCACCATTTGTTCAAACGAGATAATTGTTTACTAACAATAAGATTTATAACCCGTTTCTACAATTCATGAACAACATGCCCAAACAGCATGGCGTGGGGCCTCCACAGGCGCTGGGCCCAACGCAGCTGCATCGGCCTAAGGCCGGGCCTGACTAGGATAACTGATGAAGAGAGTTTATACGCCTGTTGCTGCACACAGAAGGTGACTGTCAAAGGGTGTCACAGATACAGTATCTTGGCTGTCACAGTCCACAGATATCTTCACGAAGTTCAGTGAAGTTAATTTGCAATTGCAAGGAATAATATTAACCTCATTAAAGGCAAATCAGCAATCTCTACCTTTTTGTCCAAGTTTAATGCTGTTCAAACGAAATCGAGCCCGTCGTGAACTCTAACAGTTTCCAAATCATGAACTCTAACAGTTTCCAACTGCTAAATGAGTTAACTTACTACATTAAGTTTTATAGTAAAATGCATCTTTGCGCTCATTCTTGTTTTAATCATTTTCAAACATACCAAATGTACAGTACGAAATAAATGTGTTATGTGTGCTAGGCATGGTAGGGAGGCGATAGAAATTTGTTTGTTAAAAAAGGGGGCGCTAGCCAAAAAAAGATTGAGAAACACTGTTCTAGGACAACTGCCAACTGGCCAATTGCCAACCGGATAACTGCCAATTTGACAGTTGGCAACTAACACAACACAACTGCCAACTGGGCAATTGCCCTTGCTCTGCAAAACTGTCAAACACGTCTTTTTCACTGAGAAATTACGATTTGATTAAACATGGCATAGCGATTAACCTGAAATTTCTGGTGCGGAAAAAAATGGGAAAATGTACGACTCTCTTAAAAACAGATAAACTGCTTGAGTATTTGTCTGCCATTGTTAGCATTTATTTGTTAATAAAGCACCCGGTAAAATGTAACAGAGAAAAATGCGCAAAAAGAAAGTTGGTTTAAGGTTTTAAACCTGTTGAAGAATCTCCCGACTTAACAAATGTAATTATTGCATAAATCGAACAATGCATTATTACAGAATATCGTGAGATGTTGAAAGAAACAGAAGGTATATAAACATACAAGTTGGTAAATATATTGTTTACAAAACCAAAAACATTAATTTTTGTGCAAATACGCGAATTTCATTTCAAATAATGTTTATTAAGTACACTAATTCCAATTCAAATTCACGAATTTCAATTCAGACTTTCATAATCACAACGCGTAACTTTTTCTCATAATGATTTGCTTCAACTACAGAACACGACAAATTACGATTATGCAGTATATCAGTTGGTACTGTTGCAAAATTAAGAATATCCTAATCTAAAATCGTAAATTGTAGTATCAATCTATGCACTCATACATTGGAAAATCAACTCTGCAACCAACGAACATAGCATTGTGTTTTAAAGCGGAGTTTAAATGACGTTGAAGTGAAAACAAGTAGAGCTGGTTGCCTGAGCTTACATGTAGACGAAACGTCAGATTGGTACTTCCACTCAAAGACCATAAAACCAATTTGGTTTCTGTTGCAAGTTTTACGCACGAAGTTAAAATTTACGTCGAAAGATATTTTTTAAATGATATATTACTGTCTTGTATACAACCACCTGACGCATCGAAGAAACTTCTTTGAAGAGCTGACCAATCAACCAAAGCCAAGGTTTGAATTAATAATGCAGTGCGTAGTAATGTCTACTATTACTAGCATGTATCACATTATTACGTATGTAAAAAAACCAAGATGCTAAAAATAAATGAGATATATAAAGCAGAACTTGGAAAATCTATGCACTGTATTTATTGTGGTGGCCGGCCTCACAGACATATGATGAGCTGTTTATATTGATCTCCAGTGTCCAACCATACGCTGCACGAAGTACAACGTAATGCGAAATCCTGAATAACCAGCCCCAGTAACAACTTACGCAACACAGCAAATTTAATATACAGATACAGTGGCATAGGTAATGCTAGAGTCCAGAGAAAAATTCTTACTATACTTACATCAAATGTAGGACTTCTGCCCCACTACTGAAACCATTGTTTTGCGATGTTAACTTATATATAGCCTTGGAGTTTGCGCAGCGTAAGGTAATCTACAGTATTGTGCAAATTAATTGACTCACTTCAAATTTTGTTAATGAAAATAGTTTGAAAGTTTGTTTTGAATACATGTATCCTATGACCTCGTAATTGCTGTTTGCGTAAGTTTTAGTTAAAGTACTTTAATCTATTGTCACAAAAAATAATGTATCCTATGACGTCACAATTGCTGTTTGCGTAAGTTTTAGTTAAGGTACTTTAATCTATCTCAGTGTTTGCAGATTCGACATTAGCACGTGGTCAAAATTTGATGGCAGATCTTTCACCAAAAAAGCGTGCCAGTATTTTGGCTCTTCATGAGCATTGCCAGGCATCAACATGAGAAATTTCCAAGATTTATAAAGTGGGTGAAACCACCGTTGAAAGAATTATTAGGCAGTTTAAGGAAACAGGGTCATTAACTCCCAAACGAAAAGGGAAGTGTGGTCGAAAACGAAAAACCACCCCAAAAGATGATTCGTACCTCATAAGAAAAAGCAAACTTGACCCCCGAAAAACAAGCAGTGACCTACAAAAAGATTTGGCTTCATCAGGAGTTGAAATTAGTGCGTCTCTCATAAGAAGACG
>Ga0210059_1011365_pt1 | contig 13627 bp, 6 predicted proteins | sample Ectturendosymbi2_FD_188042 | JGI IMG/M metagenome (GOLD analysis project Ga0210059, IMG submission 188042) | Ecteinascidia turbinata endosymbiont from Florida, USA - Sample 2 (SPAdes) (version 2) | ecosystem: Host-associated > Tunicates > Ascidians > Unclassified | place: Key West, Florida...
ACCACCGCACCTGTGGCACCTGGTGCCACCACCGCACCTGTGGCACCTGGTGCCACCACCGCACCTGTGGCACCTGGTGCCACCACCGCACCTGTGGCACCTGGTGCCACCACCGTGCATGTTTCTCCAATCTCAACTGATGCAACAATGACTGTTGCTGTCACCACGCTTGGCAACGAGTCATCGTTAACTCAAGCTCCGATTGCTGCGACTGCCGAAACGGCAAATGCGACTAGTGTTGATGAAACAACAACAAGTGCGACGTGGACACCTCCAGCAGCAAAACCTGTTACTGATATACGTGAGAGGATTTTGAGTTTTTATTTAATGGATTATTTTATTCGAATAAGGTTGTAGGACTTGGATGCATAGTGCTACGTAAAATCGATTTTCTAGTAAATTTCCTTTATGGAGACTGGTTACTTGCACATTTTTGTATTAATTTTCAATCAATGGCAGAAAAATCTTTAATGGCCATTCTTCAGACTGCGCCTGGGCCTTTTTTCTGTCATAGACCGAAGTTTTTTAGAAATGACCAAAAGAATTTAAGTCAATTCAGTCAAAATGTCCGAAAAGTTAGGCTAGTACTGTTACGACACAAATGATCGAAATGTCTCAGGCAAAAAAAACAGGGCTGCACCACAAGTTAGGAAATGCTTTTAAGACAATATAATTGTACCTACCATATTCCCTATCACGTATGTCGTGACGTTGAGTCAGCGTGCCTGTTTTGATCAAGAGCGAACGCGAGGAAGGCACAACAACGCCTAATCAAGGATTTGTTTAAGGCAAAGGTGTGCACTGAGCAACCATGCAACACTGCCGAGCCAAATGCACATAATCAGATTGGTCCACGGGCTACAGCTGAATGTGTCAAGCTCTGCGGAGTAGACAACTCGCTGCACACCCACGGAAGATTGGCAATACCATTCTGGAATCTATACCTTTCCGCGGGCCACAAAACTTCATCTCCCGGGCCACGGGTTACACACCCCTTGTTTAAGGTATGGGTTGCATTTTCCTCAGCTTCGCCCTCTGAAAGCTTTCCCGTGACAAGGCAGAAAGAAGAGACGACCGGACACAGGGCTTCACCTCTCATGTTTGAACGAACTGAAGATAACTTTCCTGCCCCGCAATTTTTGTCGCACTAGGCGCTAGGCAAGCGCAGTATTGTGTCGGTGTGTAGGGTTTTTAGAATGCCCAGACGTTGAGCCGCACCGAGGAATCGCGCGCTGCTAAGGCTGCAGTGCTGGTTCTTTGCACCTGAAGCTACTTTTTGGTCGCCACGTCTGCATTGGCAAGGAAGCTAAGTTTATGTAAAAAGAAACTTACCAGATTTTAGTGTAAGAGCGCCTAGTTAGTGTTAAGCACCAGATTTTTTTGTACTTCGTAAACGTTGAAAATACGGCCGAATGTATGGCACTGTTGGAAAAAGTTTGAAATACTATGCTCACATTACTTGTCTTAAAAATGCAAGATTGGCTTATGGACACAGACAGTGTACGAGGCTTCCCGGTAAATTGTTAGTTTTTTATGATTGCCTTTAGAAAGCGGGTTTTCTACCAAGGTGCATTGTGGTGAGACATATTTTACGGCTTTAAACCATTAGTGAGCAAACTTCTCCGCGAGCGCATCCATGAAAAGCCAAGGGCCGCATTGTTTAAAATCAGTCGATGCGCCGTGAGTTAAGTTCTATATGTAGCATATAGAAAGCATTGTTAATGAAAACAAACAAATTCGCAATCCCGTTCAAGCAATTTAATGGGAAAAAGTGTTTCTGACCGCAATTCTGTTTTGTCATTTTTGCGAAATCTGGCACAAGGTTGCTGCTTGAAACTTTTATCACTGAACTAAATTTGTGTCTGACAACCTGGGTGGCCGCACAGAACCTTTCAGAAATGCATGAAGTTGTTCCAGCAATGTTTCAAAAAGAAAAACATTATCATCGTATTTTTCTGTTTTCATGGAAACTTTCATTGATTCCAATTTCTGCCAGATTTGTTAACATATGTGAATTACGAATATTACATCCCAGTAAACACGCAGTTTGATCAAATGTTACACGTGTGACTGTGGCACTATAGTAATATGTATAGAATTTGCACTTACAACTTAATTAAAAATAAAAGATCTAATGTATGGTGAAAGTTGTGAAATACAGAGAAACATGCGTTTAATTTTGATATACAATCGTTATTTCTGTAGCTTGTTGGATGGATTTTGCGAATGTCTGTCATGTGTAAATTGTGAAACCTTACCAGCTTTCATGTTGTTAGTTAAATTTCGTTGCCATTTTCTTTACAGAAATTTTTAGCCAAACAAAGAAGGACATTCCTTTTCCTTGTTCAGTTGAAGGTGGCTTCCAACTTGATTTCACTATCGGATACTTTGACTTAGATGCTATGGTGGATATTATTTGTGGCCCGTTACGAGGCCCTGACATTTGGTAGGTTGACTTGATATCATTCGTACTGGCTCATGTGTGATTGGATAACTTTAACTTTCTCGCACTTGGATGGTAAGCATTGGTCATGCGCGAACAGAACAGAAACTTTAAGCCGGGCGTTCTTCAGTCGTTAGTGACGTGCATGTGGCATGAGAGTTAGCGAATAATCATGCGAATATGAAATGAGGTAGACTTGGTGAAATCAAGTATGCGAGTATCTTGAACGTGCGCGCATTTTAACCATATTTTGGTGGCTTATGCGCGTACATTTGAGAAATTATCATGGGAAAGTCACTCATAACGTAATGTAGAGGTGAGGGCAGATTGATTTAGTACAAATCCAGGCCTTGTTAAGATTTTATTTCGTTCAGATGCGAGGTCAGTTCTCAACTTTTCTTTCCATAAATATATCTGCGGCAGATGAATCTTTATCAAGGGTTGTAGCATGGTATGCCAATGAAGTTGTATAAGATCTTTGCCCTTAGAAAGCTATAGCTTGCACAGTTCTTTCAGTTTGTCAATTTCTTTGCAGAAGCCTTGCATTCGATGTAATGGGCAATAAAAATGTATGCTTATCGGCAAATGCAAAAAATTGTTTAGAGCTATTACAGTATTATGAACATGACCGGATGAAATAATCTCCAAAATGCTACATGTTGCAAAGATAGATTACAGTCAATTAATTACTTCCATCGAACCTATTGACGATTTAAAAGGTTACCTCTACCAAGTGCGAAAATTAACCAACTGCAAGCAAGTGATTTATCTGTCTTCGTACAATTGTATCTATCTGGCCGTTCAGTCGGCAAGAGGCATTAAGTTCAGTTTTGTTAGTCATCTGTTCACGGCAACTGATGTATTTCCTGACCATTCTTTCAATATGCATGTTAAAATTTGCCTTTCAAATACCTAATCTCTATCTCTTTCCTCACTTAGCGGAATTTATGTGCCCATCATAGACCTTTTCAAGAGCATTAAGACGCAGTGGCGATGGCTAATTGAACCGGTAAAAATGTGTCAGGTAAAAACGCATTTGTAGTACGCTTAATATACAGTAAAGTATATTTAGTAGTACTGACGGTCTGGAGTGATATATCATGTTAGGCGATTACAAATCTCCATTTTTCTCCCACTATCTAACTAAGGTGATGTTCGCAAGTAATAGATGTTGATGCTTTGCTTCGTTCCTTTTTAATATTGACTGCATGTACCAAGTAATACTTGTAATGCGTTGTGCCCAAGTACGTCTGTACCTTTGCGTTCTTTTCATTGATACAGACCATGTGTCTGAACCAAACACTTGAATATAAATTTTGTTTTAATACGCTTTCAACGACTCAGTTCAGGAAGTTGGCACTACTTACCTTACACCCTTTGTCAGCCATTCGTCATTTCCCAACAAACCGTGTCTTTTTCCGAATGATGCATCAAGGGACGGATATTGTGACGAGGCTGCCACCAAATAATTAGGATTTCGAATGAAACAGCAAAATAGTTGTTTTGAAAGCAAAGCACTTGCGAAAACAATATTGGAAGAAGTCGTTGTAGCAATTCGGTTCATGTCATTGCGGAGGTATAATGCTCTTTTCAAAGTGAACCATACAGGATTTAACGTGCTTTTTTCCCGTGCTGCATATGTTTTCAGTATGCGGCGAGTTGTAGACTGACAGTCGAGTGTTATATTCAGGGAGATTCGCAAAACCCAGCTGTCAGACTCCGCAAGCACCACAGTTGTGGACAAACCTATAAAATACAAAGTCCGACTTCAAGTGTGTAGATCTTCTCGGAAATATATTGGTGATTTTGATTCCGATGATTCTCAAGATATACTTTGCCACCAAGGAGGGTGAGTTTTTTCCTTGCTTAAGATCGTTGGTTTGCTCTGTCTGGTTTAGTTCTGCTTGTTTTATGCTCTAAAGCTTCAGCCCTTTCATAGAAATGAAAACTAGGTTATTGAAAGAAAGTTGCAATACATTCGAAAACGGTCCAGAAATCCAAGACTCGTCAATGGATTGAAACGACGCTTGAAACTGAATTTAATATTTTGTTGTGACTGATTTGAAAAATGAAAGCTTATTTTAGCAGCTGACAAATATGTCAGATAATAGAGACAAATGCGTCATTTTCTGATTTTGCGATTGTCTACAAATGGGTGTAAATTGTTTAATGCAATTGTTCCAAACCGGGGATTCCCGAGTACCTGGGGTCCGAAATGCGATTTTCGAGGGTCAGAGTTTCTGTGTTCTTGGAGGTGAGAAACGAGATTTATGAAAGGTTGTAGATGCCGTTACTCACAAAACATTATCCAGCGTCATCATACCAGCTAGTGTTACTAATTTAACAATTGCTAAATGCGTGCACTGCTATTCCTGCTTCACGCTGCGGTTACCACGCTTAAGATGGTCGGTGATGCGATTGTAATCGCATTGTGCCGTTTTAAGTGTTTATGGCGAGATTATGCCGAGATTGTTGCTTGGTTTCATAGAACTAGAATGTTTCTAGTATTCTGAAAATGCAAAGTTACCAGAAATTGTGTGCAAAAGCCCTATATATTTTAGTACCCTTTGCAACAACATATTTGTGCGAATCTGGATTTTCCTCACTTTTCCTTTGAAAAGTAAGTGTCGGAATTGTTTGAACCCCTCGAATGATTTGTGCTTGTCTTTGGGTAATTGTATGCCAAGGTACAGGATAAACGGATAATTTCAGAGAAGCAGCAACAATAAGAGACTAGGTTTGTTTCTAAATGAGCAATAAGACATGAAAGTTTTGCCAGTAGTTCTACGACTGAGCGTTTTCGGTTGTGTCATCAGTATTACGAGTAGTAATCTAAAAAATGAAGATACCGCATAATCGGACTGTTTTTCTAATTTCAACGGAAACTTCGGAGCCTGACAGTTTACATCCGACTCCGCAACCCTGGTCGCTGTGTGTTCGATATGAGTCTTGCCTAAACAATTTGCGCGGGTGGGTGGTGCAGGTAACTTCTCAGATTGAATATTACTGCACGGGTGGTCGCGAACGCAGCAAGCAAATGCACTCAATGAATGATAAAATCACTAACCCACCTCTTCAGGGATGTTGCAATGCACAAGAACGTCCGGCACTGTTTTGTATCAACTCAATGATGGTTTTTTCGTAGTAAGGTGTATTTCGGATTTTGATGCTGGCATTACTGGTGCGCTGTTTGGAATAAACACGATATTTGCCAGTTTTTTTGGATTAATTACAGTGAAATACAATTAAGAACGTAAGTTTTAAGAAATCGTACCAGCGCCGTAGAACCTCGATTTTATGCGAATATTGCATTGTCTGCGTTCCGCGCGTAATCTTCATCTCGATTTTTCGCGGTTTTCTTTCAGCGATGGAACCAGCGAGTAACCTTTGCGATGTGCGCTTTTAGTATCAATAAAAACTGGTGGAGTTGTGCGTTTGTGAAAACGTGTTTTCACCCTTGAAACGCACAGCATTGGTTGTCTTTTGGTTAAAGCTGTCTTTGTTTTGTAACTGCCAAGATGCGTGGCGACTGATCTGACGTAGCTAGTATGATTGTAGCCAGACTTTGCTGTACAGCCACGGCCGACTCTTCTTTTCGCACGTGTTCTGCTTTTCAGCCGCTGTCGTTTATCTTATTTATTGTGGCGACTGTCGCAGTTACGGTAACAGCTTAAAAATACTTCCTTTTTGACCATCGTACTAGCAGATTGGTAGTTTTTTGGGGGAGAGAACAACGTCCCCGTTGTTAACTCAATGCTCAGTGCAGAGCAATGTTCCCTCTAAGGTGCGCAATACCACCAGACCAGCTGCGCAGTGAAATCTCATGTTCTTGCGCCCTTGCAACATTCCAAATGCCCTTGAAGCGCTGCACTGGTTGTGCGTCTACATCGTTCCGCAACTGCCTGCGCACTAAAAGAAATAAGTGAAATTTTCTTAAAAGGGAACACTGGTGAACGTTCAATGAAAAACAGAATTTATTCGCAGAATAATGTACGTCCGGCTAACCCACCCAAGGCCGTACGTCAACAACGCGCTGAAGGAGATAGTCCGCAACAAGGCGTTCTGCGCCGGCGACTTCGAGTCGATCATCGTCCTGGATGCGAACGGGGACCGCAAAGACGACTTGGTCTGCAAGTATCCCGACGACCGAAACTACAAGCAGGTGTTTAATCAGCGCAATTACTGAAAGACTTCTAACGGCGACCGTCGTCACAAGTCTACAGGAGACGCGGGTGCCTCGCTTGGTGGTTTCACGCATCGGTGCGTCTTCGAGACGTTTTTCTTCGAAAATCCGAGGGTTTTCTACCACAACTACATTGCATTGTGTGGAGTTCCCGATCAGGATGTTTCACGGTGAACTTCTCATTCAAAGCAGTGCAGCGACGATTCTGGTTTTAATGACTTTCAGTTAGAATCTTAAGAACTCAGTTGTGCGTTGGATAGGTTGGACTTTGTGGTCAGTTGTGATAAACATTTCCGAAATTTTCTTTGGAGATTTCGAACCTTCAATGGTAAGCGCGTCAATCACAGAAATGTTTAGTCTGAGAAGGACGGAAAGTTAAATGATCCGTTGGTTGTTACAGATGCGCATGCTGAGTTGGCTGGGTCAGGACGCCCGGGGTCTGAACTCGTTTGGTTTGGCTGCAAGCTGTCATGCGTTTTGATTTTTGTACAAAAAGTGGAAGAATTTTAAAGTGTCGCAAAAACTCGTTTGTTTTTGTATATCCTTCCAACGCACACTGTTCGTCGCAGCTAGAAATGGCTGTTTCTTGAAAACCTTTTGAATGGTATTCTTGGAAGGAATTTTGTGTCCTTGTTAATGTGTCTGTATTTTCATATCTCCGTTTTCATGAAACAATGTGACCATTTTCGTCACTTGTGTTCGGCATTGCTTTGGAGTGAGTCTAAGAAATACAAACATTCATCTCGCTTTGTTCGCATCTCAGCAACAAAGCTGGCATGCGGTATTTTAAGCCACATCTGTGGATTAGCTTAAAGTCAAGCACATGTTCCAGTGGTCCATAATTTTGTCGTGTGTGCGAAGGTCGTATGAAAAAAAATCTTATGATTGCATTTGTTGCACGTTGGTTTCGCATGCGTTCATCGTTTTTATTTATTTATTTTTTATTGCTATGTCAATGTATTATGTTTTTTTTACTGCAAAACGCAAACAGAAAGTTTTGAATTATAAAAAAGCGTTAGCTTTCAAGCTGCTGTTTCAATCATGATCGAGATCATCTCGTTCTTAACGCGTGTGATGCAACCTTCAATGTCGAAACGTTCTCGGATTCGGATTTCTTACCCTTTGACGGGAAATGTCAAACAACGTAAGCATTCAAAGTTGGAAAAAGCTATTTAAGGCCACTGTTGCACATGAGAAACAGTCATGAAGAAAAGCAACCATGGTAAATGCTGAAATGCAGACTTTGATAGACTTTGTTGGAAAGTAAAGTCATGTTTGCGCTGAAAGTACGCAACAAATAATGCATTTCAAATTGACAAAGCTTAAACAAACAGTACCGGTTGGCTGAAAGATCGTCAAAGCAGTCACTTAATCAAGCCCAGCCTAAATTTAATTGCTTTCAAATTGCTATAGTAGAACAGGTGAGGCGCAGAACACGAGCTCAAAACGAAAATAAAAACACAAAAATGTGCTCAGTTTAACGTAAACGGTTCAAAAACATCTTACCATTCACATTTTCATCTCAAGTATTGGGTCATTATCCAGCAAGCAGTCGCGATTTCACTTGATACGAAAGCATGTAATGGTAACATTTTAACCTTGTTACAAATACAACCCTTGCAAGAGGTCCTGAATATTGCAGCATTTTTTTACCATAATCGGTTCTAACACGTACGTATTTGATGAAAGTTTTCTGAAACTTCTGCCTTGGGCGGTGATCATATATATTGTACAGTTTTGAAAAAAGGTTATCAAAAGAAGCGGGCGGGATTATTATACTTGTGCACAGGGCGGATCCAGCCAGCAAATTCAGGGTGCGATTTTAGTCATATATGGTAATTAAGTCAAATTGCGGGTTCACTACTGTAAAAGAGATGAAGTAGGCTATATACTTCACAGCACTGCTGTGACAAAACAACAGCAAAATGGTTTTATATCGCGAATGATGTTTCCCGAATTGTACAAAATCCTACTGAATGAAGTTGCTTTCTTAGGTTTTAGGCAGGGCGATCCGGCCCTGCCAACTTTCCAAATGGCTACAAATCAGTAAATTTATAGACAGCGACTAAAAGGACAAGGGAAAGCACTTCTCTGATCAGGAAACAACAGAATATGAGCTCACTAAAAAACTAATTGCTTGTCCCATCGCTGCGTGTGCACTGCAATCGTTTTTCTCGACTACACGCAATTTGCCCGGTGTCAAGCACTAACTGTTTTAACTTTTCAGTACCTTACCAAAATCCATAAATTGACCTATTGTTCTTTGCGTACCACTTACTACCTAATAGAAATCACTTGCATTTAATAAGAAGAAAATAGCTTCACGATGTACACTACGGTCTTTTATGTGAAGTAAACAGACGCATGCACAATGCACGCGTCCAAAATAATATGCTGAATGATTCAACTTCGTTGCCTTGGGCAGAGGTGATCGGAGTCACTTTTTTTAATCCTGTTCCAAACAAAGTAACTCTTCCTCCGGAGCTCATGGGAAACTGATAAAACTTGAAAGCAGTGTCAATTTCCTCGGGCAAATCGACTGCTGCAGCTTTTTTGGCTTTACGCGGTGACAGGCATGTAACCAGCTTGGGACACCAGGAGGGGCCGCAGATTTTTCTGATGGGGTGAAAGTTTTTAAACTGTCCAACACATTTTTCCAGGGAGGCAAAAAATTCTAGGAGGTTTCGCCGCCCCCTGCTTATGGCCCTGCCTAGTGCCCAATAAGGGCAAGATATGTCATCAGGGTTTCCACACATTATCAAAAATATTTTCCGTTGCTAAACTAAAAGTCTTCAATAATATCATTTTTCGAAAATTTTACTCTTGGAACACAGTGCAAAAACATTTGGAGAACTGTCACCAGCGGTGAAGAACAAAATTTGAATAAACAAATGGTTGAGTTTAGAATTTCCATACTTTATGCACATTTTGGCCGAGTTCAATACTTCTTCAAGGTCTTGAAAAACGATTTCACAATTCAATACCATTTGGGAGCTATCCTGTTATGGTTTTAGTGCTGACAAGCAGTTAGTGATTTCTTGTCTACATTTCATGGGCTGTGCATTAAGCTCCAACCTTAACTGTAAACCCTAACCCGTTGTCTCTTCGTGTGTAATAATTGTCATGTGACCACTTCAATAAATCGTGCACAACTACAGGCAAAATAGCCCCATCACAGATTTTGCCTCATGAGGCAAAATGAACACTACCACACTTGAAACCAATATATAGAATTGTATCTTGTTGGCGCCCGAACTAAATCTTGTTCAATTCGAACCTGAACCAAGTCTTGTTAAACTTTTCCATGTAGCTATAAAACAAGAAGAACTACTGTTTTTTTTGCACATAATAGCCAGCACAAATAAAACGACAGGCTACATCGAAGCACTTCGTGCCACCCTATTCACACATTAAAATTATCTATTGCGAAATTGCAAGATAATAATGGCGTGTTTAGGAATAGTCTGAATGAAGTAAATTGCTATAGAGGAGACGTGGGACCAATGAGCCGAGGCATTTTTTACATTTCAGGTCATAAGTCGTAAATTTTAGCTGGGAAATCTCTAAGATTTAGCATGAATAACAATCATCTGTTCCTCGATCCACGTACAAAAAAAACAGTAGAATATAATTTCAAGAAGTGGTTGAAACTTTCATGTGAAACAAAACTTTTTTTGGTTCATTGGTCCCACATGTGTGGGATCAATGAACCACCTCTGAGAATCCTGTCATATTCAAGTCCAATACAGCGAATTCTTCAAAAAACAGAGATTTCAACATAGCCTCCTGCAAAATTTCTCGTTGCAGCGCAATTTATGCAATGTAACGATTTGCAATGAAAGAATGTAAGTAACGAAATGAAGCGGACTACGAAGTAACTACAGAGATATAAACTAGACTGTCACCCTGGGTTGGTTGCCACAAGTTGCAACTGTTTCTCAGTCTCAAGCACTTTTAAACTCTATACTGAGATATATCGGCATCAAATCTCGAAGCATCAGAAAGGCGCTTTGTGGGCTGCAACTGGCTCTGATAGCACAACAACAATTTCCGATCTTCTGTCAGAAATAAACTTCCCTGTCTGGAAACACAAAGCCGTTTCCAAGTTTGTTAAATTTTTTCAGAAACTTGTCTTCAAAGTCATCATCACTCATCAGGTACCCTTAGCACCAATTCTACAAGCAGTTTGATCTTTCCATATTTGGAATAAGCATTTACAATGCAGTAACAACCCGCCTCAATAATTTGGTCCGAAGATGCATTCAATACACAACCAATTTCCGGTTCCGTGACTGAGTAATCAATTGCTGTGTCACTGTCTTAATGTACTGAGTTTATAACATCGCTCGCATCGCTAGATACGAATAGCTGACGCCTCACGATTTTATATGCATCTGTGGCTTGTCTTCGACTGTGCGTGAAAACTTCCGCTTAGATCAGCCATGTCCAACTCGCGGGCCGTATGTAGCCCAGTTCAAGGTTTTGTGCGGTCCAATTTAGATTTTCGTTGCAGTGAAAGTATCCTATATGCTGACAACCTATCATTATTTTGATAATCTTGAAGCTGACTTTTTTGATGCGTGTGGTCTTCAATGCCAGTTTTATTACTTGCCATAGCAGTTAGGATTCAGACGCTTTCAGTACATCAGCTAGGACGGTAATACGGAACATCTAAGCCAGCTATGTCCAACCCAAATGTTTTTTTGAGCCAAAAATTATGTCACTATCTTAGCAGGGCCGCACATCGAATGTCACATTAATGAGGGCCGTACATTGAGTGGCTTACTTTGATCTTTGCAAACTAAATTTAGCTTAAAATCATTGCTTCGTATGCACTGCGCATAACTTGGTAAATCGACGGCGAATATCAACAAACGTCTATCTATACGTTTGGCAATGCATCTGTCTAGCAGCTATGAAATGTTTTCCCACAGAACCACGACCTTATTTTTTCGGTTTTTGGACCTATGTCGACGTAAGGTACTAAGTCAATACTATTATATTCCGAAAATTATTGCAGACTATATTGATACTCCATTGCATCGCTAAACGCTTTGAGGCCTTCTTGATCAAAAATCGTTTTTTGCTTTTACTGACTTTGGAAGAAGGCATGTCTATGCTAAACACATTAACAATATGCTAAGAAACCTTTGAACTGTCGGGTCATTGGTCCCGTTCTCACATGGTTCAAAGGTCCCTTCGGAAGCGATTTTTGCATCACGTGTCATAACAAAAAAAGTGTACAGTATCAATTTTCTACCTCTTGCAGTTTCAAAACTTTTTCCTTGATCATACCACATTTGCAAAAAATATATCGATACAAGCTGCCTGTTGTTTGCAAAAACAAAAAAAACGCAGGTACCAAAATTTTACTTTCTTCCTTCAAAATCAAAATTAGGACACAAAAATTGATTTAGCATCTATAAATCCTCTAAAACACATACTTGTGACAAGAAAGCATTCTCCATTTCACTACCAAAACCACAAGAACACACGCTCAGTAGGTGGCGAGAAAAAGCCTGCGGTCATTGAGCCCACCCTGGTCAAAGATCCCACATCTCCCCTACTGCTGGCTTGGCTGAAACTACACTGCTGTTGTTGAATTACAAAACTACATACAATACCAGCGTACGGAGGGGGGCACTGTGCAATGCTCCCCTCAGACCCTAAAAATTAAAAAATGTATAGACAGTATTCGGCAGTGGCGTAACTAAGGGGGGCAAAGGCCTCAATTTAAAATAAACTGACTTTGTTTTCTGGTCACTGATATACACACTACGCAAATTTTTTTATGACCATTGTACGTTTCCTCTGTTTGATTTTCATTTTACTATTTCATTCTTTCACTGACAAAATTGCTTCACACGTGGCAGTTAAGTAACTTGACACAGGTAACATTGAACACCAGAAAAAAGCTTCGGCTGGCGTGAGATTTAAGCCCACAAACTTCAATAAGCGTCTTCGATAAGCGATACATGTCTAAAACTTATAACATCCAAGCACGCATATAGGTTTATTTCATGAGCCTCAGACAACAAACGGTTGTTTTCTGTCTCATCGGCTAATAAGTCGTAAAGCATTATACTAAAACTTGCTTCCAGAATGCACAAAAATGCTTATTTTTAGGTGTAATTTTGCAAAATTTTCCCGGGGGCATGGCCCCAGACCCCTTAGATTGGTCGTGCCTTCGGCATTTCCCCTAAAGGTGACGAAACTTTGCCCTCCCTCGGAAATTTTCTGCGTACGCCACTGTACAGTACATACACCGTTGTCTTGTCCATTTCACTAAAAATATCAGTTTGTGAAAACATGGCATAGCGCAGAGGTAACTGAAGTACCTTCAAAATCAAAGGCCGATTCCTGTGGTGCGACAGTTGAGCATTGGCTATATGTGTCAGTCAGCACAGCGCCCACCAGATTGACATCGTACTGAACATGGGCATCGGAAGGGGGGCTGTCCCCTCGATTTTGAAATTTTCAGCAAAAAAGGTTGTTTCTTTAGTTTTGAGTGGGAAAAAACAAATTTTACCGCTTTTGGGACCCCGCTGGAAAACTTGGAAAAATGAAAAAATTTTGAAAAATATTCCTCTCCCTTCCAGGAAAAATCTTTGAAAAAAAATTTCCCATCCTTCCGACTCCCATTGTACTGAATAGCCTGCAATAAGTTTTTACTGTTCCAAAATAAGCACGAGAATAGAGCTAGCATATTAATCTCACAATTAGCCTGCCGGAGAAAATTAATATGTCATGTCCCCACTAAAAGCTATTGCCGGCTCCTGTAAAAATTTAAACCTTGAAGAGGAACTTTTGCCCACCTTGTTCCAATTCAAGCCGGGAATCGAACTATCATGATTCCCAGGGAGAGAATTAGTCTGTAGCCAATTTCGCAATGCCTTACCGACTGGACTAAAGAAGCGCCTCCGTAGTCCTTGCGGATCTAGGCATTTTAAGTTTCGACTTTTCACCCTCAGGCCTTCCCTGACCTCATACCACCCTTCTTG
>Ga0210059_1011366_pt1 | contig 13626 bp, 7 predicted proteins | sample Ectturendosymbi2_FD_188042 | JGI IMG/M metagenome (GOLD analysis project Ga0210059, IMG submission 188042) | Ecteinascidia turbinata endosymbiont from Florida, USA - Sample 2 (SPAdes) (version 2) | ecosystem: Host-associated > Tunicates > Ascidians > Unclassified | place: Key West, Florida...
CAGAAACTCTAGGGAGACCAAGCGAACATTAGCTTTCGTGAATGTCGTCCTTGTTATGTCTAAGATTCGAACCCACTTAGAAGTTTTCAGACGTAACTAAATGCGACTATCTAGAACTTAAAATTGTCTAGAAACTCGTCTACAACTATTATTCGTATTAGTAAAAGCATTAATTTCACTTGTCACAGGACGAATCACATGCAACATTGAAACAAAGATCCAAGAAAGTTTTGGCAAAACTGCAACCTGTTTAATGCCAAACTTGTTATAGAAATTCACCTTCTCTTGTTTCATCTTTTAGTTGTAGCTACCCTCTAATGCATGGGGACATTTCCACGCTAAATGTTATATAAGAGGTGGGGCTTAAAGAGAAGGGCAAATAACTGAGGGAGGCGTGGTAGAAAAAAGGTTTAAAAAATCGTCCCAGTTTTGCGATACTCAAAGTTCTGTGTGAATTAAAGCATTTGCGTGACTTTTGGGACTCAAAAGCGAAGATAATTTGTTTACGAACAAGAAAACCGTCTGTCATGCAAATGATATAATCTAAAGTTGCGGACTAAAATCATAAACACTGCCGAATTCAATTGCATAACATTGAAATAAGCTATATATGCACTTGCAAACTTCAAGCAGGCTATGGCTGACAAACAATTAATCCTAATCTACGGGTACTGAGTTTTGGCTATACTGAGCATACTTAAAATGTTGACTGAAAACGTACCCAGCTAGCAGCCTATACAATATACACCAGCATCATTAATTCTAATCTCAGTTATTTAGTGAACAGTGAGTTCGGTCTCACACGATTCCACCTTGTATTTTTGGAGCAGTCATAGTTTTAGTGGAAAATACACGTGAGCTTGGCTGTTGGTTTCTAGTTTCCAAATTCCGGTTGAACTCCGGTGATAAATGACTTTCTGTAGACTTCCAGGATTATTTTGTGGATAACAAACAGTCGTTGTTCACATACGACAAACATTGTGTTCAGCAGCTTGGCGTTCATAAAAGGTTTCTCCGTAAAGATGGAAGTTGCTTAACGTGCATCAGTCCATCCATGTTCGACCCAACAACTAAGAGACCCACTAACGACCGAGTCAATTGAAACTCAATTTGATCAATGACTCGGAAAACAATTTCAAGATAATTACACTTGAGAATTTCCTGTGCTAATGTGATGCGGCCCCTAACAAAACCGCAAGTGACAATCAGTTTAGAATAGCAATTCATGAGAGTTCCTAGCTCTAGAATCTGCCTCTGGAGGTAGTGAAATGCTAGATGTCGGTGAATTTTTTATCAATCCGTATTCTGTTCCGTAGAGACAGAACAATCGCAGCTGGTCCTACACACTGACACGTTTGTGATGTAATAAACGTCTTGAGAGCAAAGCGTCAGCATTCGTTGAACGTCAAGTTGGCCCATTTGCCTGGTTGTATGTATACGTCCAGAAATCATACTTTCACTTGATCAACGCATTCTGTGTAGTGATTGTTGTGAAAAAATGCATCATCCTATATGGAATATTTAGTACTAAATACAATATTGAACTGATTCTTATTACCAGTAGTGTTACAATGCATTTCAGCTACTAAAAAAAGTCCACTGTTCTCGCTGGCGTAACTAGAGGTTTGAGCCAGGGTGGGCAAAGCTTCGCTGAAGTGGGCCCACTAGCTACAACTCAGATAAAAGTTATGAAATGATAGTGAATCTTTCGATGTGGTGGATGTCTATACTCGCTAAACAACAACTTAAATGTCAACCAAAAGTAAGCCCAGTTTTTACATTTAGCTTGCCAGGGGGGGGAGGCTCGCCCCCCCCTGTCAGTTACGTCACTGACTCTACTGCCGCAGATGTCTAGGTACATCCAGCCAAGGCCTCCTAGAAAACAAGTCTATCCAGGAGGCCCTGGTCAAGCCCCCTATTGAAGACTTTCTCTGGCGAGAGTTCTGCAGTAATTCTTGACACACAAGGGCATAATAATCACCAACCCGTCCTCATTCTGTGTCCCTGGTTTTTCACCAAAGCTATCTGTCGATGGTTTTCATAATTCCGTGACATGCAGCGATATCTTGATAAATATCATTACCGGTTTCGCAGAATACAACAGCTAAAGATACGCCGACTTTCTGCTCATGAGCATTTCCAACTCGAATCTGATGAAAACGCCGGTCGCGCTGCACGTCTATCCTTGCAATCTGTAACTTTCTGAACGTTCTACTTTCAAAGCTACAGCCTTCACCAACCGCGTGGCAGTGAGCAAAGAATCAGCCCTCAGGCGCACGAAAGGCAAAGTCTGACAAATTTCCAGCACATGGTGCGTGCGTAATCTCAACCCTCCCATCGCAACCCAATCTCTTCAGACGGACGACTGCAGTTAAGCTTTCCAGTTGTAGTCGCCGAGGAATTTCAGGCACAAAATGTCACTCGCTCAAGAAACTTACGACTTCTTTACGAAAGACGAGCAGTGCAAGGCGAGGCGTGCGCGCCGTTAAAGTGGACTGCAAGGTGTGGAAGTAAGGAAAAAAGCGTAAATAACCTTGAATGACAAAGCGCAACTTTCGAAATCAATGTTGCATTGCATGGTGATACGCAGGAACTCACGTAAGCAGCCAGATTAGCAGCATTTCAAACAAACACGATTAAAAATCTAGCACGATGTTTGTTTGCAGCAACAGAAATAAGAAAATTCTGGAGGGAAACTGCGTTAAAGTCAACTTGAGTAAAGTATTGAACGCATATACAGTAAATGTTAGGTTAATCCACGCCTAACGACGACTTCGTCGGTTGAGAGAGTGATAGCTAAGTGCTTCCCCTGTACTGGTGAAGTGAGCACCTTTTCCGTTTCCACAGGATGTACATTTGCCTACCTGAAAAGGCATATTTAAGGTCAGCAATAGAAGGGGAAAATATATTTGTATATTATTTATTTTGAAATATTCTAAAATAGAAAATTTATATTAAAATTCAGTTTGTTATTTTACTCAGCATTTTTGTCATAATAAATTTTAGGGGTACATGGTCAGATAAAGGTTGGGGACCTTGGGTTGGATCAACAAAGCGAACAGACCAGGTCTGTGGACTAGTCGAAAAAGCTAAATCGCGGTAATACATCGCACCGCACTCACGCAAAGAGATCCCCTCCGAATATGCTGCAATGATGGGTTTTCAACAAGTAACGCGAAAGGAGTAACGATGTTCGTTGTGTGCAGGTTTGCTGCAGCAATCGATGTCAAATTGATACAAAACAGGAAGTTTGTTTGAAAAATGCGTAGCACTTTATATGAGGTCGCTTCGGACGGAAGTTAATCTCCACCACGTGCAATTCAGTTCAAACGAAGAAACGAATATGAATAAGCTGTGTATTGACTGAACCGAGCTTAACTGCATGATTCATTTGGGGGAGCAAAAAATTCTGTGCAACAATTTTTTTGCAGAAATAGCCTGCAAAAATGACGTCCAGTAGGACTCAGAAAAAATATAAAAGCCGTTCACTTGTCTTATTGGCTCCGGAGAAGACAAAGGTCAAGCTGGCGTCGGACTTCACTGAGGTACGTTTGAGGACAACACACGAAAAAAGTTTTCACAACAAAGCAAAGGAACAAAAAGAAATACATGTGCATGATTATTACGATTTTTGGATGAAGTGATCGCTTTTACGACAGTCAAGGCTATAACAGCAAGAATACACTCCTGCGAACAGCTAAACTTTCAGAGTATCACGCGAATTCGCAAGCAACCAAACTGGCAACGGCCAAACAAGGTCTATCGAAATCACAGCAACAACTTCGCGTACCCCATACCAATAAGGCTTCCACCCAAAAGAGTGCCGCAGTAAATTTTCCTCCCCAGCGGATGACAAAGGAGGCCGATAGAGCTGCACGTAAAGAACAACGTAGGGGGCAACGTGGTGAGCACGGGCAGGTGGGACGCGGGCGCCTCGGACAAAGGGTCCGATTCTGGCGGAGCCACGCCGTCCCTGACCACAACGCCAGCAACAACTCGATCGGATTCTTCCGGAGCTTCGATTCCGAAGTGTTTCCGCAGGAGCGCGTCTTTGCGCGAGAAGCGATGGTGCAGCCAGCGAAAAGTTGCGCGCTGCGACGAAGTCGGGACGTCGGAAATGGGGACGCGATCGAAGTGAATGAGAATGCGCGGCGCGTCGTCGACCAAGAAGCGCCACATGTTCGGGGCGGGAGAGCGGGCGGCAGCTGCGAAATCGACGGGAACAGTTGTTGATTACGTCAGATACCGAGGTCAGTAAACGGTAGCTTTGCGGTCCAGGGACGAACCAACCAACCGCAATTTCAAAAGATAAAAAAGGTTAATTTCAAAGAAAAACTCGTGACCAGAAGCAGACCGCAAGGGCACTCTCATTGCAGAGCTGTTACTTACGCGCTTTTGGATAGCTGGCAGTTTCGTATACGATTGTTATGTCATAGACAGCGTCAAGATACTGCTTCATGGTCGTCACGGCGCAATGAAAGGCTTTGATGCGAGGAGTAAGAACCTGGAAAGCGGGAAACGTACTTTCGCGCGATGCATTTGCACAACGTGGTTATAGAATGCGACGAAGGGGCGATACGTTTAGTAGCAACGGTATCAGTCGACAGTATAAACAAACGTTTTATGACAACGTCGCCTTCATTATCATGTACTATAAAACCAAAGATATTCCGCAGATAAATGCAACATGTACTGCTGTGAAGGTCAAAATTTGAAGAGAGAATTCAGTTGGATAAAAGATTCAGAAAAATAGCCCACCACAAACAACGATTACACACAAAATCATTTTTAGGCTGTTGAGAAATCTTTGAACGAACCAAACAAGTACCTGCGTCAGTGGCTTAACGTCGTTTTCTATTGCGTATGCTTGACTTTTCGCTAAAATTTGCATGCGCTTCGTAGAAAACCGTGTTCCCTCAGGAAAGACAACAAAGTACATGTCGACAGCGCTGCAAAACACACAAAACAGGTCAACAACAACGGACATCGACACAAATTCCAGCGAACAGCCTTGCAACAACTTATTTAAAAACAACCGCAAACCTGAAGCTAGAAGTTGGGTTGCAATAAAGTTAAATTTAGCGTGCAACACACCATCATCTAAAAAACTAAATCATATATTTTGTATTTCACTGGCGTTCGCGCAACACTGGCTTTACCGGCTCATGAGACGATGCAGTACACGTTTCATGCTTCGCTCGTTGTACGTTCCGTCGCGCTTCACAAAAACGCCTCCGTGGACCCCGAAAACGTATCCGTATAGAGGAAGGTACTTGATGGCATCTTTGAAAACGTACCTCAGGTTTCCTACCATTCCTTGTCTGACATAACAAAAGTACTTGCACGTATACTGTTGTGGTTTGTTTCTGTAGTTGTAGTAAACGAACATAGGGGCTTGCGACACAAGCCTTTAAAATAAGTAAATCAAACGGCAAAAGCACAAAAATATTTGCGCGAGGCCATTAATTGCAAAACCAGTCAAACCTACTTAACAGAGCGTGCATTGGTAGTGGTGGTTACTCGAAAACGAACTAGGCGACCGTTCAAAGCTCTGACTTGGTTACCGATTAAAAAAAGATGAAAACATACTATACAAGCGAGAATTTACCGCAAAATCGTCTGATACCCGGCCTTTGTTTACAATCTCAAAAACACTTACAAAGCTACAAGCTTGGAAATATCAAGGTGTCGTGAACTAACCGCGCAGCCACAACATCTGTGACGATCCAATCCATCGTGCACTGGTGATTGCATACAAGTATGACGTTCTCTTTTTCCTTTGGGATATCTCCGCTGATTCGAATGTCAGCACCTATTCAATTGTGGTTGAAGATCATGTTACTTGGAATCTATTTTAGTTAAAAGATGAAGAAAACGTGGAAGTTGATCGAACAGCCTATAATACAACAAACTGGTATCTGCATTGCAAAAACATCAACAAAACAAATTCATATCATACTTGCAATAAGTGAATGCCAAAATAGAAAGCACCTACTAGAATTTGTTGTTGCTCACTGACCTAGACACAAATTGCGTCTTAATTGGCTGTTGAAAATATGTCATGCTCACAAGCAGTATGCGAGACAGCATTAACTGAAAAATAATTTTTTTAAATGCTGTGGTATCAATAAACAGACAACCAACTCCGCTTCAGAGATACCTTTCAATCAATAAAATGTAATGGCAAGTCAAGCTGTGGGCAGTATAAATGAAAAAAATCATCTAAAATAGGGGTCACCAACTTATTTGAAACTGAGAGCTACTCCTTGGGTACTGATTAATGCGAAGGGCTACCTGTTTGGTACACATTTGCAGGGTTCCTTCCGAATCTGGAAAAGTATGGAAAAATTGTTGGTCATTTTCCAGTGTGGAAAAAATTTTTTTGGTCTGTTAGTATGTAAAAAGAAAATAATATTCCAGGCTTCATGCATTTTCATAATATCTTATTCAAGATTGATAATTTTACTTTCATCGTGTTAACTATTGCAGTGTCTGTAGGTGACTTGGGCATGTCATTGGGAAGTTTAAGTTTGGAAAAACACCGGAAAAAGTCTGGACATTTCTTTTCAAAATTGCATAGGAACCCTGCGCTTGGGAAATAAAACATCTGCTCGATTTGCCTTTCATTACGTTATTATTGCGATGCTCATCTATATGAAGACACTGCTCATGTTAATGCTACTTTTAAAACAGGCCCACAGGCAACCCACGAGGTCCTTGCGGGTGACTTGATGCCCGTGGGCACCATGTTGGTGACCCCTGATCTAAAGTATTTATGTGACTGTGCGATGAATACCACAACACAAGGTTACAATTTGCACTTGCTTGACACATACAGCGAAAGCTAAACAAACCTTTCCAAGCAATAAACCAACTTTTATCCAAGGAATTGCGATGTCTTGCTAGGAGAGAGTAATTTCTTTGGAGCAAGCTATGTCTACAAAGCTACATATAATACTTGCAGAAAAAATAATTAGTACCAGTCATGTGCTCAAAAAAGAAAAGGATGACTTTTTGATAGCTTCCCCAAAGAGTATCATCAACCATCTGGTAATATCTTCCAGGTAGCACAAGTGAAACCAATCTCCACCTGCAATAAAATTGTGAATGCACTTAGTTTGACCCTTGTAAATAGTTTACTGGCTAACTTGGACAACAAAATATCATCTTACTACACAAAAAAATTGTTAATTGTAAAGATATAAAGCTTTCAGATAGGCCATCACACCTTTTTAAAACATAACAGGTTTTTCACTATATCAGCTTTTTTGCTTGTTCCTAAAGGTCAAACATTTTGCACTCCCATTGTGCTAACATTGGAAAATTGAGTCTGAATAACTTTCTTCTGTTCACGTTTTACTACGAGGTTTCAACAATAGTGAAAAAACTGTTTTCATCATGTGGAAAAATGGAGAAAAAATTTTAACGCAAGTATTGCTCAAATATTGTTTAACACCCTGACAACATGCTGTGCCTCAAATCTTGAAAGGGCGCAAAGAAACAGAAGAGCGTATTCACAAGCCTGATGAATACAATCTAGAACTGAATGAAACCTACACCTAGTAAAATAGAAACCTGATTTGTGAAGGCATATCTCGTGCATATCACCAAGAAATGACCTATACATATGTAGTTACTGATTTCATATTTGGTAGAATCACAAGACAAGTCACAAGAAAGGATATACAAACTAAGTGTAATTATGAAATACAAGCAATTATTTACAAAAGTGTTTTTTTACTTCATATTAAAATTGTGTATGGTATAAGAATAAATTGTAGGAGATATATTTCATTACAAGAATTTGATTGCAACAGTTTTAATCACTGCTGCACTTGCAACCTGCGGGAAATAACACGCTGCTTGACTGACTGAACTAAATGCATGAAGTACTTAAATTAGTACCCCTTTGCTTTTTCTTTAAATATTCATGAAATTTGGAATATATATTCAAAAATTCAATAAAACTTTAGGCCTGGAACAGAAGCCTAATTTTCACACATGTTATAGCAACAAAAATGTTGACTTTTAGGAAAATACTACAAAAAATGCATGATTATTAAAACGCATTTATTTATACAGCTACGTATTAGATACAAGGTGTACTTACACCCAAAAAAAACAACTTCAAAACGATGCCACTTCAATAAATGTACTTTTTTTGGCATTTACCTATTCTTCATACAGAATGTTATAAATAGTACAGCACTGCTGAGCAAGTTTATAGTCCTACAAATGGTCTGTGAGCACTTCAGCATGAAGCTGTTGTTACTCTTTCCAAACATCCATTTTCCACTTGAGATATGTTTCAATGTAGGAAAGCCATTGCTTTCAGCTTTTGTATGTTATTTTTCACTTACGCAGGCCATTTTAAGTAAACCTTTGAGGGTCATCACTATTGGCTTTGCTAGTTGTTTTTGACCAGTAGTCCATCATTTTGCCAACCATGTAATAATGTATGATCTGATACCCCAAACCAGATTCTACCAAGCGCATGCACAAAATATTCTTGAAAAACATTTTGTCGCTTTGTCCGCAGGGTTGATCGACTTAAATCAAGCAATAAAAATTTAAAAAAATCAAGCAAAACATCATGTGCACTTTTGAAGCTTTCTGTGATTTATACGAAACATTTATTTAGCATTCTAACAGGTTTTCACTTATATTAGTAAAGAAGGCAGAGAGTTCATATGACAAACACAAGTTGAAAGTAACTAAAGTTTTATCATAGCTTCTGTGAGGTCACAGATTCTATGCCAACTAACTGCAAAAATGACATGTGGACTGAAATCACTAACCCTTGCAGATTCGGAAGTCAGAACTGTCAGAATGCCATAAGTTTGAACACATAGACTAGCACAAAGCCAGTTTTTTTCATCAGTCATAGACCAAAATTTTTTTAAATGACTAAAAAAAGGAAGTCAATTAAGTCACAATGTCTGAATAGAGTGAACACCACTATGTTGAGTTTAATACTACTATGGGACAAATGACTGAATTTGTCTCAGTGAAAAAATGACCAAAATGTCTCAGCAAAAAAAGTAAAGTTGCATCTAAATTCCATCAAACATGTAGGCTGTTGACTGCAGACATAGAATAGTTTTAGAACATATTTTTGATTCATAAAATAGATATATTATAGGTTTTTACCGTTTTATACATGTAAGTCATACGTTTGCAAAAGCTGAACTAGTGAAAGCTGCGTTACAATAATCAATTTTAACAATCAACTTCGCACCAAAAAATTGTCAAGCTTGTATTTGTGCACAACCTTCTTAACAAGCCACTAAGTATCCCTTAATTTGTGAAACTGATGGTTTGAGTATTGTCATTTCAATATATATTTGTTTTGGATACTGGCGTTATGAACCGATTTGGGATACTGTATCCACACAAAGTTCGAATGAAAGTTCAACTGCTTCTAGTTGCTTTACTTGAAGAAACAAAGCACAAAATAGTTATATTCAAGCAAACTTATCAAATTAAAAATTTAAGTGTTAGGTGGCACCTCCTACACACTAAATAAAAAAAACTAAATATAAAAAAAATCCAATTTTTTGAAAAAATCATGATTTTTATTAGCCCTGTTTGTCAGCTTCTTTTATCCTTCCAACTCCCATGGAATGTAAAGTTTCATAACTGCTTACCAGTGATACTGACTAACACTTGCACCCCTTTCATTTTGTTTAATATAAAATAAATATTCATATCGCTTTCTGATTGTTTGCTTTCTCTAAGTTTGACTAACCCATCTTGAACTATATTGCACTTGACTAAATTTGAAAAGTATGCTTTGTTTTTGCTTGTTTATTCTACACTTGCTATCATGGCTCTTGGTTGTGATGAAACTGCTGTGTACCAGGGTTTCGGAGTCAGAGGTAAAATGTCCCACTCCGACATTTCCAAAATTTCATGACTCTGATACCAACTCCTTAACATAATGTGAATGAAGTTCGGCTGTCAACAATTTTGTAGCAACTAGCAATCAATGGAAATCGAGGTACACAGCAAGAATTTTGTTTCAATAAAAGTTTCAAAAGAAATTGTACCATTTTAAAGGAATTCCCTACTTAAGAGTGTGATGTAAAAAATGATTCAATTGGACTTCCGCAGTCAGATAAAAACATCCAACTCCGACACCTGGTGTTCTCAGGAATCCGACACTGTCTCCACCCAAAAACCTCCAACTTCTTGCTGTTCCGACTCCGCAAACCTGCTGTGTGCTCAGTTTTTTACTTGACTATTAACTTTCAAGGCAGATTTAAAGGTATAGTTATATTAAAATATAGTTTTATTGATAGATATTAGTTAAATTGTCAGAATTACATTAATTTTGAAAACACAATTTAGGTTAGATTTTATAGCTTTCAATTCATGAGGTGAGCCTATTCATTTTTTTCATTTGGAACAGAAAACTACTGTAGGCTATATCCATTAACCCATATTATAAACTCATGTTTTTTTCAAAAATTGCAATCTAGCACAAGCTAGATAACATTACAACAGATAAAGACCTTGGCAATCAAATGTTAGTACAACATCAACTTGGAAATAGGTTGGCCAATTCGTGGCAATGTACTGACAACAAATATATGCATGAAAGCCATCGTTAGTGAGTTACATGCAAAAAAAATCTACTTTTATAAATGTGCTACCACTTTAGTTACCATCCAATGCATAGCCACAACATGGCAATGCTGTAATTGTAAGAACTGCTAAGAATTCACCCTAGCTCAAAATGACTTCGCAGACATGTTTTTTAATAGTTATTTTCCAATTTGGTATTCTTCTGAAAAACACAATGACTCAGCAGTTCTCATACTTACAGCATTGCCACCACCACATTATGACTATGCATGGTAGGTGAAGGTACCTTTGCTTATATATAAGGTGACAGTTTGTAATAATAGGCTACTGTGCTTGCAAAGTTAAATGCATGACCTTCATTGTTTTTATATTTTGGTGATGGTAATTGATGGCAGGCCGAAGCCTACAATTTCCTTCTTGCTGGGGCAATTAATTGAGGTGAACGCTTTTGCCCAAGGAGCACTATGGTGATTCACTCATCTGAACACCCAGCCTTATAATTGGGAGGCGGGCACTGTACATAACAACCACACTGAAAACTAAAGGTCAGGGTGGTCGATAGCCTCCAGACACTGTAATGGAGCTATCAGCCACCCCGACTTTATAGCTCATTTTATTTGCAGGAAAATTTGAAATTCTGCAAATTTTAATTGATAAAGATGCAGTTTTCATGAAAAAGCTGGTCAGCATCAGAAATAACTAAGGCAGTGACTAACTTTTCAGAGCAAACGTACGGTTCCCCTTGGGAATTGCATTACCGTGCACCTGCTATGCTCAACAACTTCATTGCATGCATGACATAAGAAAGGCAATTATGGAGCAGAGCTATACAGTAATTAACAAACCATACCACTGCCTGCGGATCATCTCTACACTATTATACTATGCTAGGGTTTTCAGATGTGATGTAGCCGTTGGTAACTGGCTACGAAAGAGTTGACTTTGCGTAGCTGTACTATAACCGACTACCTACTAGCCACTGCCTATAAATAACCTAGCTCTTGTCCGGGACACAGTGAAAAAGCACTCTATACGGTCACAACATACCCTGCATGAAGAATAAAATACGTCGGTGCAACACCAAACATGATCGTTGTAGCCACTACACCGCGTGCCGACTTGTAGCATTTTCGGAGAACGCTGAGGACAGTCATTGTTCGGCACTAACATCACATTCACAGTATCAGAGCTTTCAACATGTCGAATTGATAATGTAGGTAGTTAGATCCCAAAAACTACTCTGCGGAACAATGCGCCGACTGACCGAGCAGTTCTTAGAGCAGCTACACGTGCTTGACCCAAATTGTCCTCTATGATGAAAGGTGAAGAAAATAGCGGAGCTTCCGCGCGTTAGCGTCTGCAGCCTGCAACAGTCATCAGAGGAAGCAAGAGAACAAGAATAGCTTTGGAACTGGATGCGACTGTGAGCACTGAGCAGAACTAATGAGGCCAAGTCAAAATTGTTGAGTCAAGAGTCACGTCAAGTCACAAGCGCTTCAGATAAGAGGTGAGTCAAAGTCGTCCAAATTTTTTCTCGAGTCAAATCAGAGTCAAACAAGTCGAATCATAAAAACAATCGAGCGTCATCGAGTAACTGGTTGACAAGCTTGAGTCAATATGGAATCAAAAAAATTTTTTCATTTACTCATTTGGCATATGAGTAACTACCAGTGGTCCTAGAGCGTTTTTACCAGTATCTTAAGGGCGTTCAAGGCGTTGGCGTTTTAAGTTTTGCCCTGAAAATATTTGCAAATATTCTAATAAAGAATGACGGTTTGTCCTTGGTTTTTCCCTCAGTATCTTTATTCATATTCCAAGAAAACACTTTTGTGATTTAAAAGAAACCGTGCCTTGATGTAAGCGCTTTTATCATGGTTGAACAACTCATGGATTATGCGCCTGACCGGTGTGAAGCGAAATTTCTGACCTATTAATATTCGTCAGTTATTTTGCTTCTCTGAGTAAAGAAATAAAGTTTGACAATTACTTTTTTGATGTGTGTTGCGTAAATTAAAACTTTATGAATAGATGTCAACACGAGCCATAGCTTCCTAAAGCCAACCATTGCGAAATGCATTATCAATAGCTTAGCTGTCAGCATTTGCCTTTGGTAAGCTGGCAGCTGTGTAGGTAATGTTGTTGAACCCACGTTGATTGTAACCATAGTTTAGTAAGAAATTATTTAGGAAAATTAAGTTGTAGACCAGTGGCGTAACTAGAGGTTTTAGCCAGGGTGGGAAACGTAGCTGAAAGAGGCCAATGGCTACCGTAAGGGGCCCCTCGCCTCACTCAGAAAAAAGTAGAGAAATGGAAGTGTATCCGATTGTGGATTTCTATATATTATCTAACATCTCTCCTTTTCTTGGTACCACAGACGATCAGTTTGGTTTTAAAGCTGGTCACAGTACTGATCAATGTACGTTTTTGTTAAAGCAAACTGCCTCATACTTTGTAACCCATGGTTCATCTGTGCACGCTGTGTTTTTAGCAGTGATGTAGTCGAGACCGTAACCTCCGAGACCGAGACCTGGCTCAAATTTCGAGACGAGACAGAGACCGAGACTTTGTCACAAAAGCCGAGACCGAGACCGAGACCTGGAAGTTCCAGACCGAGACCGAGACTCGAGACCTCACATTTCTCTGATGGTAATTATGGTAATTAAAGCAAACTTCTTGAATAATGCTGCAACAAAACATCTGCCACATTGCCAAATATCAAGATAATAAAAATCATCCGAAATTTGTGCAAACGGCCAAATATTGCAAACTTTCATTTTCACTTTCCTCTTAGGAATTTACAACCTCAAACCTATGGCCTTATTTACCAATTCCATGAAGAAATGCATGGACATTTGAAAATGTTAACAGCGTTTAGAGCAGTGGTTCTTAACCGGGGGTACACGTACCACTTGGGGGTACGAGGAGCCAAAGCAGGGGGTACGAAGCACCAAAGTCTTCAGGGATGCACGCTCTGGAAATTTAAACCAGATTTTATTGAACATTCATCGTGATTCTCTGTAGTGTGACGTGCCATCATCC
>Ga0210059_1011368_pt1 | contig 13626 bp, 5 predicted proteins | sample Ectturendosymbi2_FD_188042 | JGI IMG/M metagenome (GOLD analysis project Ga0210059, IMG submission 188042) | Ecteinascidia turbinata endosymbiont from Florida, USA - Sample 2 (SPAdes) (version 2) | ecosystem: Host-associated > Tunicates > Ascidians > Unclassified | place: Key West, Florida...
CAAAAAAGGTGTTGCGACCAATTGACTGTGGTGCTTTCTTAATACAAGCTAACAGTAGATATTTGCCTTAGTTTTGCTGGACTGTCATGGTGATTATACGTTGCGGATGTTATATTTTTCGTGCAGTAGAAATAAAAAAAGTGACAAAAGATTAGCTTAATACTCAATGTTTTAGAACTTTAAACAACTACAGTGTCCTTCAAGTTTGAAAATAAGCTTTCTGTGAAGGTTTACAAATTCTGACATGTCACTTTAGTATGTTCAGTTGATTTGGGATGACAGATCTTTGTGTGAGGGGAATAGATAAGATACGTTTGGTGCCACAAGCTGTATGTACCATAATGGCCTTGGATAAAATCATTACTTTATTTGACGCAGTTTCCTCACACATCTAACGCGACTTAAAAATATTTTTTGATGAAAATGTTTGGTAAAGCGGATTTGAACATGCGGTTCTTTTTTCAATGAATATCAAAACTGTCATCACAGGTTGTCATTGCAATCTAAAACATCTGTTTCAAAATCTTCTTGCGGATAATAAAAGTTTCAGAACTGGATACACTTCAGATCAATAAAAGTGCAGTAAAAGTTGTACAAAGCGTTTGGCAGTTTTGCACAAGTTGTTTAGGAAATCAATGATTAGTTACTATTTAAGTAATTTTCACTGCAAACCTCCTTTTGCAGTCAAAATGAATACGAATTACGATTTACAAGGCGTATTGTAGTGTAAAATCGATTTTTTATAAAATCTTTGCAATAGATTCCTTGCTTGTTTCACATGTGGAGAGTAGTTACTTGAATACAGATATGTACAAGATTGAATCAGTGCAAAAAGATGAAAGCAGAGCCCAGTCGGCTGATTCCTCGAAAGATTAGAGCTTTTGATTGCAGTGAAAATAATAAGCATTTATTCGAATTTTGCTTTGGGATAAAATTTAATTTCGTGCTTGAATAAAGTATTGTAACAGCAATATTTATGAATCAAGCAAACGCACCCTTTACGTTAAGCTTAACGTATGAACCTTCAACGTAGCCTATCATAAATTTCGTTAAAAACTTTAACTCAGTGAAATATTACATCCGCTGCATACCATTTCTATGAAGCTGTTGCACAATTTCACCCCTCGTCTGAAATTTTTCACATTCGTCAGTAGCCGTACCTATTTGTGGTACAAAACGCACTCCCCGAGTGGTCCGAGGTGACTTTTAGCGAAACATGCAACGAAACAGTTATTGTGGTCATGAAACGGTACACGACTTCGCAATTGTCTCCAAGAAAACAAACACCCGGGAAAAAATCCGGGCATCAGTGTGAAGGGAATGCCACCAACGTGTGTTTGGAGAACTTTGGTATACGAACGTTATGCTTTATCTAGTTGACTTCTGCTTGCTCACTATCACAGTGACGTTCACACAAGTGACTGCAAGATTATGTCACCTTTGGTTGATGAAAAGTTCGATGTATCTACCGAAATGTTTGGAAGTCTTTCTTCCAAACGTTTTGTTCAAGATCTAAAGTAAGGCAACCGAATTGATCAACAAGTATCAACCACACAAAAACCTAAAATACTGTAAAATCTTCTGTTTTCCTCGAGCCATTTGTTTGCATTGCATATATCAGAATTTCGAGTATAACAACTTCAATAACCATCGGTGATCAAAATCGTGTTTATTAATCTTATCTACACATTTGCAACAAATCAATCCACGATAACTTTCGTCGAAATGTCATGTCAAAATTTTGGTGGGATGTATTTAGTTTGAACAATAATCCAACAATCTGGCGTGCCTGCATTTCCTGCGCAGTTTAAAGAATGCGAGCACTTTTCCCAACCATTAAGCACTTGACTTTATCCACCAAAAATTTTTGGGATGCGATAAAAACATTTGCACCATAAGCTCTTAAAAATGTTTGAAACTCCGGGTGCTACAGAAAAAAAGTGCAAGCAATGAAAATTGTTTCTTATGATCGGTCACTATTTTGTCCTTTCTTCAAAACGACTCGGCTGTTTTCGATGATAAACCAACAAAAGTAAATCAAACTTTCAGCATGCCGTTGATTGTTGATTACGAGAATTTTTTAAACCAAGTGGTTTCAACCACTTACTTAAGCCTAGGGTAAAAGCGTAACTGTATTCTTTCGGCAACCGAGAAACGCATAACATTTCGCACTTCATTGGCTGTAATCGAGATAAACGCCTGGTCTTCGTTTTGTCTTATAGGCTTTCTGCTTATCACCTGAATATCGTTCTTTTCAGAGTGGTTTGCCAAGATATGCAAAAGGCAAATTGGAAAAGAGACTGAGATTTATTAGCCATTACAACGTGCATAAGTAGAAACTAATAAGAATTTGCATTTAGCACTTTTAACAACTCTACATTTTGTGAATTGTAGTGAAAGTTTGTGGTGGCAGATTGAAGTATCGGTGGTTCGTTGAAGTCTTCAGTAATGCAGAAATCCAGCAGCTTTATTTGCAATAAACTACAGTGAAATCTGCTTCTAAGCTCTTTTGATTTGCTACAGTTCATGTTGAGAAACCTTTCTACATGGTTAGAACAAACATCTCTTTGAAATACAGAAGATTTATGAAAGGAAGTCCATGAACATTTTCTGCACTTTGCCCCAATCTGAAGTCGTGTGAAGTTAGTCAAAACAGAAATATAAATGAAGTGATTGGTTGCAACGTCTGATCAATAATGCTAACCGTTTGAAAACCTGAAGTATATTTCGCAAGAGTGCATCGTGATCTTACAGACGCAATGTGAGTTGACTACATTGAGTTTCTATACGGTCAAATACAAATCTCACAAATGATTGAAAGATGAAATCCAGTAACAAAGACCTGAAAAAGTGGTCAGGAAGCTTTGTTAGTACCACAGTACAGTAGTTAAATAAATTTTCGCTCACACGTCATTCATTCCAAAAAATGTATGTACATTTTTACAATATTCAATTATATTCAGATACAACCAGTTTTTTTACAGAATTTTGTTTTTATTTATTTTTAAACAGGTGTCAACCACGCCCATGCTACAAAATTCAATCTATTCATTGCTAAAGCGATTCTTTAAGGTTGAACTATACAAAATGATGACGGAAAGATGAGTGCCCTCATTTTTAGTCTAAGTTTTTGACGTCCTGGACCTAGGATTGTCTGCGTCTTACCCTGCTAGTGAACTGCATGTTTTCGAAAAATTGGAATCTTTCTAACAATTAACATTGTTTGGTGCAGATTTGGATAGCAGAAACAAGTTTCAAATTTGGTATTACTGCAAATAACAAAAGCAATGAAAGGTCTTTGCATAGTACCATCGTTGGCAATATTGGCGCATCTCCTTGTTGGATTGAATGCTCGGGTTGAAGAATGTAAAAATTCTGAGGCACCGGTAAGTAAACAAGGACACGTGAGCTATTATATCCCTAGCTATTGTACTCCCCACTTTGTTATGAATTCGTGATCACCACCCTTTCCCATGCATTTTTGCTTATTGGACAGATTTTGCATGCCCATTACCACTCTTGCGATATATTTATTTCAACGCTAGATGTGGCGTAAAATCATTTGTTCACCAACCCTTTGTCCGTCGTAAATGTATCTATCATTTGTGGAGAGTGATTTCCTGACTTTGTTTCTGACTGGCGATAGTAATTGCAGTTGATGCAGCGAGGCAAGTTGCTGCAAGATCGACAAACAGAGAATGACACTTTCAAACGAGAAATCACTAACCTTCGATCAACTTTGAAAAACAAACAAGAAGAGTTTGCCAAAAAAGAAGACCGAATAAACGCTAATGAGAGGGTAAGTGCTTTGTTCTCTTTGTGGAGCTGAAAGTAAAAAAGGAGTCTCAGTCTTCTGAATCTGATCTGAAAAATCAAGGATATATTTCGTATGTTCTTTCTGTGAATGCCAATCTGTGTTAACACTCGTGGAGGACACAGAAACGAATGCTAAGTAAAAGAAAATATTTGCAATCTCGCCACTCTGCTCTATATATTAAAAGTCTGTTCCCTGTAACATTTCATATTTCAAGCAACATTTTAATTCTAATTATTTCCAAGCATGAAGATTAAATTGTTCCGTAAAAGAATGGTGATTTACATCATATGGCGTCTAATTTTAAATCAAGTCAGTACTTGCATGAAATTTTTGCCAAGAGACAGTAACTAAACTGGTGGCACATTTTATTAAATGTTTTTCTTGCGCTTTTAGTGCCAACTGAAACCAATTAAAAATTCCGATGGTACCACAACATTAGGCTGTTGTTTGCCTCATCAATATTTGGATATCGAGGATCTAGGACACCCTCACTGCGAAAACTGTGCGGAAGGACGAACTAACCGACATCCAAACACTTTCCTGAACTGCTACTTTGACGTATCACCCAAGTACGTTGTGTTTATTCCTATAGACATTTTGCTATTTGTTTTTGAAAAACGTTTGGGTTTCAAAATATCATATAATTCAAAGAACTTGTAACTGGAAATCTTATACTGGAATCGTGACGAACGCATATGTAGACAATACCTGAATGGAATTGAAAATGACATCGAAAACTTAGACAAATTTCGAAAACGCTTCTTTGACATGATGTTGACGTTAATCTTGCTTCCATTATATAATTTCTTTAAATATCTTCAGAATACATATAACATGAATTTTTAAAGGCAATTTTTGTCACGTTTTGATGACTTCTTTCCCAAACTACCCTTGATTATTTTTAAAGCAGCCCCAAAACAAACGTGTTTTCTGCTGATAGGTTAATAGTAAATAAACGATGTTTGAATGAAAACGCACTTTTTAACAGAGTCACTTTTTAATAGGCTTGTTTCTAAGTTGAAACATCTTTGTGATTTGAAACGGAAACTGTGACTTCCAAACAATCTTTTGTCAATTCTGTGCTTCTGGAAGGAAACTGATATTTTTCTATTTTTCAGCCCTGGTTCACCTACACCGAATAAGACGAAGATGGATGCAGGTGATGTGCAGAAGGTAAATGTTTGTCGCCACTCAACCGCTGGTTTTCTCAAAAAATCTAGTGCCGCGGCAATCATATACATTAATTGTGATTATAATTTGTGCATGCAGATATCTGCAGACGTAACAGCAGTTGACCAGGATCACAACGTTACTGCTAAAATAGCAGAAGATGGCATAAATTACTCCAGAAACAGCAGCAAAGACAGTGTTGTTAACAGAACAAAAGTTGAAAGAGAAGATTCGATAAATCACAAGGCCGGTTTAAATGAAAGCAATTCTAACTCACACAATGAAAACGTAACTTTCGTCGATCGAAAAAACGGAACTGTGACCGACCTGCCCACAAGCGATCCTTCAGGTCATGAAAACGATACATGTGCTTTATTGTGTGTCTTTGGCATATCGCTGGCTATTCTTGCTCTTACTGTACTAATAGTGGTTGTTGCTATAAAATGGAAGCCGGCCAAAGGTTTTCGCCATAGGTATTCAGAACAAAAATACATGCCGCCAGTTTGGAGTTTGGCTGAAGCAGTTCGTGAGTGTGATAAAAATATGAGGATAAATGAAACCACAAATATTTATTGAATTTTCTGATTTACAGCCTAAATGTTGTTACCGACTGTACCATCTCAATTCGATAAACGATGGTACAAGTCAAAACCTTTGCTTTGAGCACAATTAAGACCCTTTCACTGCACGGTAATGACAATGTCATTTTGCAATTGAAGACTGCGATGAATTCTCGAATACCGGCAACAGTATTTTCTATCAGCTACAAACGTCTGAAAGATGAAAAATAACGTCTCAATCTCGTGTTTCAAACCGTATTTTCGCTTCGCTGTTTTTTACTTTATAACAACTACCTCAAAGTTTTAATCAAAGGTATTTCGAAATGTTTTCCAACAACGCAATGATTTTATGATGCTTATAACAGGGCTGCAATAATAATAATTCATTCTGTGTTCCCGTTAAGTGAAATGTTTCGTGTGCAAAATTGTCTTGGATTGTGTAATCGCAAATTCTGTGAATGCTCGAATGTTCGGTGGTAGTGGTTGTTTTCTTTCATTGGCGCATGCTGCGTTTCACACATTGGAATATACATTTCTTCATTTTTGCAAGCACGTCAATGTAGCTATGGCTAGGATAGGTACAGAATAAGTAAGGCAACTTTTAAGATGCTTTTGAACATGCACAATCCAAGATTATGGTTGACAAATTTAAATTAAATACTTGGGCGTGCGATATTTTACTTCGGGATAAACCAAGCAAAGACTTCAGACAATAATGAACAAAAATTTAGATTAGAGCAAGTTAAAAGGCAGGTTGTCAAAACATCAGCACAATATTTGCTTCAAAACATCAGCAAAATATTTGCTTTCTTTTTCTCTCTTTCTTTTTCTTTTTCTTTTTTTAAAGTGTTTGCTGTGTCAGTGCGTTGTGTCGCGTTAATAATGGTGCCGTTAACGAGGCCTTTCGAACTGTGACTGAATGTGTGCGACCTACACCAGTGGACAATCTTCCTATCGTCGCATGTGTCCAACCTGCCGAGGTTCTTCGCAAAGGAGCGACACTGTCTCTAGCACTCCGTTCCATAGAGCTTGGACATCTGCTTCACTCAGCGCTCACCTGTCCGAGTGGGAACGCACGGCGTCTCAATTTGAGGCACCCATTTGTATCCGCCACACAACAACTCATCAGTTCTTCTGACGACAACAACACAAGCGCGGCTGTCTGGGCCGATCACCGATGGAATACAGAATGGTTGGACAACACTACGAGACTCCGTACTTTCACTCCCGACACTTGCACGCACTCCTGTAAGTAGGGGCCTCTACAATAACCTACGAACCCAGTCCTTACAATAGCCTGTGCCAAGTCCAGCATGGGTGTGGCTTAACTGACTCCGCAACGGTGTGAGACATTTCCACTCCTATTTATACAAATGGCATTTGGCCCCTTCTGAGGCTCGTGAGTGTGATGCAGAAAGGCAAACCTTTGACCAGTTTGTCCTCCAATCATAGACCTCCCAATGGACTGCACGCCCTGACGGTTCTGGATGATGAGACAATTGATTGGCTGCTCAACATCTAGCCCGAGATCTAGTGCGGCCTAGGAGTGGACTTAAAGAACTCGCTCAAACAATGAAGAAGACAAAGAAGTACAACAAAGATGCGGTCACACAAAGCCTGGACTGTACAATTTTGTGACTGACCGTTGTGATTATGTTAACGCGACACAAGGCGTTGTGAAGTGTTGCTACGTTAAGTGCGAGCGAGCATTCCTCCGACCAAGCCTCGACTTGACCTTATAATATCTTAAAAGGAAGTTCAAGTTTCCCACTAACAGTGCATTTGTGTGTTCGTAAAACCTGTTTCTTTCTAATGAAGTAGTCACCGCTTATTAAGCCCACCTCGGTACCGGAAATTTTTGGCTTAAGCCGGTGGGCTTATTAACCGGGAAAAAATTTTCGCTACTCTCATGCACATGAATGAGCATGACAAACTGCACTATTGCTAAAAGTTCTTAATCTATTATAATAATAATAATAATATGTTTATCAAGACTCAAGGTCCATAATACAGACGAAATCTTACAACACATGAGCACAAATTGTGGTTAGCCATAGAGCATTGCAAAATCGGTGTTTGGACACGACCAACACTGATAGGAGCAAAACACTTTAACAGCGATCCAACTGTGGCGTCATTCACCCATCACATTTCAGCAAAAAAGAATTGCAGAAAGAAGTCACACAAAAATGAAAATTAAATTCTACAGTCGTATTACCGCAATATCTCATAGTGGGCCCCACGAACAAATTGTAAGTAAGAGTCGATCGCAAACTGACAAATGGTAGGAAGCACTGTTCTATGCCATGGATTAATTCTGCAATAAAGATTTTTTTGCATTTAAGCATATGGTTTTAATTTTTGGTTGTTCTTCAAAATGCCATGTTTGGAAAATATTTCTCAAAGAAGACAATACCTTCTCAGCTGCTCAAATGACACTTCAAGGAGCTATTAGATATTATCCAGCACGATAGCGTGATGTTACAAGTTTTTGCAACGTGCATGCAAGCACGGTACAAAAATAAATGTTCATAAAACTATCAGAAGAAATATGAAAAAGTCTATGATTCATCAGCAATCCTGAACCAATGATGCGACCACCTGCTTCTTGTCTGCGTTTCTATTTTTTATATCTAGGTTCAAGTTAGAAGGTTTAAAGGTAAAATGTCGCGAAAAGAGAAACAAATTGATGTTGGTGGATGCTACACCAAGATGGTTATCAAGAGTGATGTTTTCATAGTACGTTTTTATAACAAAAATAGAAACGTGGCTTTATGTCATCAGGCAAATGCAATCGAAATCAAGCATTAGTAAACAATAACTGTTCTTGAAACAGTGGCTCTATTGGATTTCATCTACAATGGTGATGAAGGTCGTCTTTCTGATGGCGTTAAACTCTAAAAAGCGGCGGAGTACTTTGAATACCTTTACAATCACAAAACAGTTTTTCTTATTCATATGAGCACTGCATCAACAAAAGGTACTGTAGACTTTTCAACAGGTTTTTGGATTTAAGCATTTATTTTCAAACAATTTTGCTACCAAGATTATTTTGACCAGCTTTTCATCAAAATCTTGAGGCAACATGTCAACACTTGATCAGAAAAGATTAGTTTTAGTAACTGAATATTGATGTAGCATTTTAAACCTATGAATGATCCCACCTACAGAACATTCATCAGCATGTGTGTCCAGTTTGTGGCAATGGAATAAAAATCAAGGAGTGAAATCACTGGAGTCGTTAGTAGAAGAAAACTAAGCATCTACAGAAACCATTAGCAAGAAATAACAATATTTGTAAAGCGGGTTTCCATTCTGTATAAAACATGCAAATTCCTCATTAAAACTAGTTAAATAGCCTTCCCCTTGTTTGCTTTGGAATCGTTTTAACAAAACTTTATTATTTTTATTTCTTCCAAATCAACCAAACCTGAAACGTTTTTAAATTGAAGTGCTGTCACATTGCTTATAACTTTTTCGAAGTTGTTATCGAAAACAGCGATTACGATCATTGCGATTAGCTTTGAAAAGTTCAAAGCAATTTTGTACTGAAGGACAGTACACGAGTGCAGGAAACATACAGGAGCTCATCACTCTGTGGCCAAAATTTTTTGTTCGTATCGATAGAGTGATTGCACCATTTCACACGATCACAAAAGGCTTTTTCGAGGGTACGGCAATCTGTTGATTAAAAGTTAATTGTCAAAAATAGGTTCAGTTTTTGTACTTAAGACCCTAGACTCCTAGCTTCAGAAACTTGAAGATCTGGTTGTGGAGTGGGAAAGTTGAAAAAATGTTGACTTATAAGTTTGGGTCAAATTCAGGGTGCTGTCCCTATGTTTGTCTTGAAATCAATTTTTTAAACATTTTTATTTGAGGATCATTTCCTCAGTTCCTGGGCCTTCCTCTCCAGCCAAGGTCAATTCCAACCATCTCAGTCAAAAAATCCTTTGAACAATGGGCAGAGGTGTCATTTGACCCAGGTGTGGTAGTTCGAGAGCTTAAATTGCGAGGTTAAAAACTCACTTCATTACCTGTGCCTTATGTCTGTGTTCAACAGTTACAATAACCTGGGGCGTAACGCCTACTAGCTTGGGCTGCCAGGCATGGGCGTCCGCAGAAATTTTTCCTGGGAGGGAAACGACGACATTTTGCTTATCCCTTACAGATTGCTGAAGATGCAATCAATGCATATGGACGTTCACAAAAGGTTTTGCCCTTTCTACACCACAAAGAAAATTCCCTATGTCACGGAAACAGTCACAAAAATTGCACTTTGTTGGTGCAGCAATGCTTGTTTTTCACTTATACTTCTTTCCACACAGTACAAAACTACGTGGCTTACCGTTATCAACGGTCACTGTCTCGTTACATTATCTGTCAAGATGTCTGCGTTCAACAGCAGCGTTGCAAGATCTTTGGCCAAACCTTCAGAAAAAAGCCCGAAAACGGCCAATAAAATTGCTAAAAGAAGCCAAACACTCAAGTGAAGCCGACCAAAGAAGTCAAACTCTTAACTTGATAAAGCCAAAAACAGCGTTTCAAAACAGCTTGCGCCCTAACAACTCAATTTCACACAAAAATACATCTTGTGTACTCAGTGCCTGCACATAAAGCAATTAAGTCAAAACCATGTTCAGAAGAAATTTATCTGTCCCATTCCCATCCCATAGCAATTTATGCCTGTCCCATCCCATGGAATTCCCATTACATTATTATAATATTAATATGGAATACAATACAATTAAAATTATTAAATTTATGAAAGTTTAAGTTTAGTATCTACAAAATAGGACTACATGTACAAAGAGACATGCAAAACGACAAAATTTATTGACTTTAAAATTCAGACGTATAGTCTAAGTATGACAATTCAGTAACATTCTGACACTCTCATTCTATTTCTGAGTCTCATGGGAAACACAAATGTGTGCTGTCCCATCCCATCCCATGGGAAGTTTCCCATGGGATTCCCATAGGAATGACATTCCCATGGACAAGCCTGGAAATCTCACAGTAAGAAACTACAGTCATGGCATGTTGCAAGATTATTTGGAATTTGAAGAAACACTTAAATGTAGTTAAGGTTAATGTAGTTAACGTAGGCAGCATTGAACACTGTTTTTGAAGATATATAGTGGCAACATAAAAATCACTGACAACACTGACCAGTAATACAGAAAGTAAGCAATATTAGGAATCAATATGAAGAGTCCCTTCGGTTACAATCCATACCTACCACATGGTTTCTTGCAAGCCATATCAATCATATCGTTTTTGCAAGCCACATCAACCACAAAAAGATATACGGACACACAGAACCGTCGCCGGAAAGTCTTCAATGGGGTCTTTACGTTTGTGCAGGGTCTTAACATTATGAAAATTTGATAAAAATTCCACCGATTTATATTGTTTTGTATTTCAGTTTGGGGGGTTGGAGCTTTGTTTGGGGGCTAAGCCCACCAAAGCCACCCGTGACGACGGGACTGCGTACACACACACAACGGCTTTGCCTGCAAGGTCTGCACCACGCTGCAAGCATGATCGCACACACTCACACTGTGTCGCTTTCTCCACGCAAGGCGACTCGCACACACAGTAAGAGCAACTTTGAAAAAAGTGTTGTCGTTGACAGTTTAGTCTTAAAATATGGAATTATTTTCCAAAAGGCCAACAGAAATATTTTCGGCCAAACGACCGTGAAAAGGCCAAATATCAGTCACAACCCAAAAAATGTACCTCCAACCATCCTGAAGTATGGCCAAATTTGCAAAATTTGGTCGCAAAACTGCCAATCTGGCAACCATGGGCGTTGGAAGGGGTGGAAGGTGGGCAAGCCCCCCCTGTATTTTGAACGTAAATGTTTTCTAAAGATATTTGGTTCCTTGGCCCATTATCCAAAGGGGAAAATGCCCGTTTTTCCTCCCTTGCGGACGCCCATGCTGCCAAGGACCAAAAATGCCAAATTGTACACCAAAATATCCCAAATAGCTTTAAAAAATGCCTAACAATCTGAAACAGATCGATGGCTGTCAGTTTTGAATTGTCTGGATGAGTAATGGCCAAAATGCAATGTTGCTATGGAACCAGGTCTTTAATTATTGCAAAAAAAATTGTTAATCTCCAAAAATACCATCTCCTCTTGTACAAAGTACTTAATAATAAGCTTTTTGAATTAATAAAATACAGGTATTAAATGACAAAGATGCAACATATTCATAAGTTAATACCTGCTCTTTATTGGTTCAAAAAGTATTTTTACTGAAATACTTTTCATAACAGACCGCATTCTTAACAGACCCATTATGAAGGTTGTCTGTTTTAAACAAGTCTGTTATGAACGTGGTCTGTTTCGAATGGTCTGTTGTGAGTAGTCAGTAATCAGCTGGTCTGTTTTGGAAAGGGAATCGCAGCTAATAAAGTAACGTTGCCATGTATAAGACCGTTACAAACGTCACTGACTCTTGAAAAACAAGATGGTTTTCTGGTTGCACTTGAAAAAAGGAACGGCGGTATCATCGTTCATTCAGCCTTAGCACTATATGCGTTCGTGATTGCGGAGGATTGACTAATATCAATGTTTGCCATACCCTGAAACCTGGAAGACAGAATCAAGAAATTGAAAATTACAAAGGCAAGGTCAACATTTTGTTTGGATAGCAGTGGTCTAAGTATCTTTTGATTGTAGCAGATGATCCCGGCCACACGTTTCAAAATCGCTTATATACCAAATATCTAAATCTAAACTAAATTATTTCTTCATCTTTTATTAAGAATCACTACTGACTCAAAGCCTGGACTCGGTTTTCTTCTTTTTTCAGCAGCATGATCAAGCTATACCAGAAAGAGAGTTTTGAGAAAGTCGTAGCAACGCTTGGCTAATTTCTATCAATGGATTTAGTCATGACGGTTGTTCCACGCCATTGGCTTCAAGCCTTTTGTTTCAAAGCCACTTGTCGATTTCGCGAAGTTTCTGGAGCGATTAGCGGCAGTGTTTTTACTGAATAGCAGTGCTATGAATAACATCCGTTGCGTCAGTCTTTGTAAAAGTAGACAACGCTGTTACTTTGGTTTCAGCTGACATCCAGAGCTAGGTGTACTTATTTCCAGTCTGGTAGGTTCATAGAGCTTCATTCTTGAAGAATAATTTTTTCGTCTAAGATTTTGTTTGATCTCCATTCCGCTCTCTGCGTTGTCTAAGTTGCCATGCGAGCATGTGTTTCCCTTGTTGACTGCTGCGTTGTGCTTGAATTTGCCGACCTCTGGTTGCTTGACAAAAAATTGAATACTTGTTGGCCGTGTCCTCGGGTGGGATTTTAACTTGCTTCTTCTGTGCGTTTGTGTAATTAAATCGGCATTTCTCCACGGTGTTTAGACAGCACAGCAGTTCACGTTCCGACTTAGCTGGGGTTAATAACTGAGCCATATAAGAGTTCTGCCTCTTAAGTTTTCAGCTGAGGCTAGTTTAGTCTCCATCCTGGTCTATATTGCAACAAACATTTGTGGAATAGATTGTGCTTACTGCTACATTGATACAACACACAACAAGCGCCAATGGAAACTGATTGACCTTTTTCCTTAAATATCCCTTTCAGTTTACTACAGTTTCACTTATAGTCATCTCCAATGTGCAATTGGTGTCTGGGGTGGAGCTGGAAAAACAGCTTTGAACCGACTGAATTTTTTACATAACAAAGTATTAGGAGCAATGACCTACAGCTCTTACAAGTCGAGAGTCTCACCATTGTACAAAAACTTAAACCTTCTTAAAATTAATGATATATACATTCTTGAAATAGGTAAGTTCACGCATAATTTGCACTGGGGTAGAATACCTGTTAATTTCGATCATTTGTTTACTTCTGTAAGTCAGGCCCACTCCCATGCAACCCGTGCTGCCACACGAGGTGGATACATTTGGCAACTGGCTTCGACAGTCAAAGGCAAAAGATCTCTAAAACACCTTGGCCCCAAAATCTGGGACTCCATTGATCCTTCTTTATATGATATTTCACCAACTGCCTTCAAAAGGCAGTTAAAAGACAAACTGGTTAATGAATATAGTGATTGATCATCCTA
>Ga0210059_1011369_pt1 | contig 13625 bp, 8 predicted proteins | sample Ectturendosymbi2_FD_188042 | JGI IMG/M metagenome (GOLD analysis project Ga0210059, IMG submission 188042) | Ecteinascidia turbinata endosymbiont from Florida, USA - Sample 2 (SPAdes) (version 2) | ecosystem: Host-associated > Tunicates > Ascidians > Unclassified | place: Key West, Florida...
TGCTTGCAGTTGCCTGTAGGTTAAGCCAAAAAGAAGTCAAAAATTTGCTTCACTTACGGAGAGAAAAACAAATTTTCCTCAGACGTCAGGTATCAGTCATTCATTCTCATTGCAAATTTCAATGGTTGTCAAATGAGATAGGCCTACAAGCTTTTCTATTCTTTAAAGGGTTTGGTACAGCATGTGGTCTGCCCTTTGAATGCCACCACACAATCCAGATAAGTGTTAGGAAGTGTAGGCAACATTCCTCTTCCTGCATAGAGGAAGGTACTTAAGTAGGTCAGGTAGGCTCTATATAATTATCATATGAGTATAATATACCCAGGGTTAGCGTTTGTGGGGGCAGAATTTGCTAAAAATATTTGTTTTTTGGGCCATAATTTTAAGTCCAGATGTGCTAGAAAGTCAATCAAGGGCTCAAAAGACTCGGATGATGTTCTAAATCGCAAAAAAAGCTTGAGTCAAAAAATGGCCCGTTGGGTTGGCACCCAGGGCCAGGTAAACTCAGCCAAAAGAACGCAAAAACACCCCATTTGGGACGTCACTCACAGAGAACCACAAACCCAAAACTGAAAAGTATTTTTTCAATCGGAACTAGAAGACAAGCCGAATGCGTAGATGGTTTGAAGTTGAACATGTCTCTAGCTCCATCGACTGGCGAGTTATGGGTGACATAGTCCAAGATGATATATCGTGTTTTGCGGTCCTTAAAACTATGTATAGTTAATTAACACACTGAGCTAGAGCAAAGAACATTATACGTGATGTGAGACAATGTGACTGTTCTTGAAGAGCACACAGTTGGTAGACTACACCCCATCACGGTGGAACACCCCTAGAAAATTTTGGTACACCCTGGGGTGTTCGATACACCCGGTTTACAAAGCACTGTTCTGCACAAAATTTTGTGTACATAACCAAACAAAGATTTGAAAAGCATCTGATGCAGTTAATCGTGGACAACTCTATAGCTCCTACAGTGTTATCTTCACTGGCATGTGCAGAGTTATTAGAGAAATGGCCGACAATCTAGGTGTGTCACTAGAACGTGAAAGCATCAGGAATACGATTTTATTTGAAGCGCATTCTCAGAAAAACATGTTAAAAAAGGTTAAAGTGTGATGTATCCTTTTCGTTTTGTGTAACTAGATATGTTTAATTTTCCAGTCAACTTGAGGCACAACAAGATAATCGGAATTATTAATGTGCAAAAATAAACAGCTGGAGCAGGAGCCATGTTATGAGAAAAAAGAGCTCCTGAGCCGGAGCTTACTCAAGAAAGGAAGAGATCAAAATTATGTGCAATGTCCCAGAGGGGACTCCTCAACAACTTTAATACGTAGTTTTAGTGCCCCTCTCTGCGAGTTTGCCTCGGGCCCCTAAATTCTAATATCCAGACCTTACAGCGCAGGTCTTTGCCGGAGTCGTATTATCTCGCATGCAAACTGTTGCGGTGAATCTTTACTCTTAATCGCAATGTGGTTTTTGTAAAAACAGATCTGTTTCTCATTGCGTCAAAATCAGAAGTGCCGTGAACAACGCCGTTCACTGATTATCGCCTTTGTTGACTCGACCAAAGAATTAGAGATGATCAGCAGAGAATCGCTATTTGTCATTCTTATTAATTGGTTGTACAGTACGCTTACATTTATCAGCCTTGTCAGGTGCTTGTATATGACGGCATGGAAGCATGCATCTCAATTTAGGATGCTCTATCAAGTGTGTCACGCATGACTGCCCAGATTATTGTATGTAGAGTATAAAACTTTGAAACTCCAAGCCTTTTTTACCTTCTTAAAAGCAACAGTATTTTCAAGTAGCAATTTGTGTTGCATTCCCAATAATTCTTATATTTAAAAAAGTAATTTATTTCATTGTAAAGCATTTCTGAAAGCAATGGTGAATCACATGAATAGATGGAGACGTATCTAGGAGGGCAACTTCCCCCCAAACGTCTGTGGAGCCCCATTAACAGCGCTGCAGCTCTCTGGAAGATGTGCAGTTACTGTGGAAAGAAACACCAGAAAGAAACGTCACCCACGCAGCCAATGTCCTGCTCGCGATGTGCTTTGTTAGGTGCCAGAAAAAGGGACATTTTTACCTTATATTTTTACAAGGTATGTCGTGCACCTCTCGTGGTTTCCAAGAGCAAGAGTTCCAATGCTGTACTTATGGAAATAAAGGACAAATGCCTGAGTGATGCACATTCTAAATTGAATATGTCTGTCAATGGTGTCGAGGCTAATGCCTTGGTAGACAACGGAATAACTCTGAGCCATGTAAGTGACCGCCTTGTGAAGCGTTTAAAATTAACACTTGAGAGAAGTGATCACTGCGTCGGATTAGCGGCCAAAGGCTTAAACTCGCAAAGTTTGGGAACTTGTGAGATAACTGTAAACCTTTGCGGTCAGGTATATGGCAATGTGCGCGTGACAGTTCTAAAAGATCTTCTGACTGATGTCGTTTTGGGTCAAGATTTCATGCAACGGCACCAAAATGTGAACATTCATTTTGGTGGATCAAGGCCTACATTGAATCTTAGTGTATTGCGAGCTGCTGTCCCAAATGCTCCAGTCCGGCTGTTTGAACACCTCAGCGACGACTGTCACCCTATCGCCACTAAGGAACGATGATATTCGAACGCTGATCGACGCTTCATTTCTGCAGAAGTAAAGCGCCTGCTTGACGAAGGCCTTATCGAGGCGAGTACCTCTCCTTGGCGTGGGCAGCCTCTGGTGGTAACTCAAGAGAACCATAAAAAGCGCATGGTAATTGATTACAGCCAGACCATCAACAAGTTTATGCAGCTTGACGCTAATCCTCTGCCCCGCATGCAGGATGTTGTAAACAGTGTTGTTCAATATAAAAATTTTTCAACTTTAGATTTGACTAGCGCATATCATCAAATAGAGTTGCCCCCAACTGACCGAATCTATACTGCATTTCAAGCAGATGGCTCATTGTGGCAATGGAAAAGGATACTGTTCGGGTTGACTAATGCCGCCCCTTGCTTCCAACGGATCGTGGATTACCTGATCAAACGTACCAATTGCGAAGGAACATTTGCATACCTTGATAACATCACCATTGGCGGCTGTACCCAGGAGGAACACGATCGCAATTTGCACAAAGTTCTTGAGGCCGCGAGAAATTGTAACTTGACCTTAACCGCCCAAAATGTGTTTTCTCGACGGACACGCTTGATTTGCTGGGTTATAGAATCATTAAAGGTTGTTTGATGCCGGATCCTGACCATGCAAAATGTCTCTTGGATCTTCCTGAGCCACGAAATGGCAAAGAACAGCAACGAATTGCTGGCTTATTCGCGTACTATGCCCAGTGGATATCTACGCATTCTGATAAGGTTAAACCATTAATCCACAGCACCAGCTTCCCGCTAAGGGATGAAGCCTTGTCATCGTTCCAAGCGTTGAAAAAGAAACTTGCCGAAGTATCGCTCGGTGTTATGAATGAAGATATTCCCTTTGTTGTGGAAACAGACACATCGGATATTGCAGTCTCTGCGACGTTAAATCAGATTGCCAGGCATGTTGCTTTTTATTCGAGATCCCTCAACAAAAGTGAGTTGAACCTTTCCAGCGTCGGAAAGGAAGCGACAGCTATTGTAGAAGCCGTGCGGAAATGGAGTCATCTGCTCACGGCAGCGCCGGATTTAGGAGGGGCCCAGGGCCCCCCACCCTGTTCATGTGTTTAGCCATATGTAGGCTACGACATGTACGTGCCACTTGGTCGTTTTTATTAGCGAGGAAAGTTTGTTTGTAGACACTATCAATTATATTGGTCGTCCGGAAGGCCGTATTTCACTTTTGATATTGTGACGAAACAGCTATTACACTTATTGTTTTCCTGAAAGTGGGTCAGGCATCTGAATCTAGTGAATGCAAGGCCAAGTCACATAGATCACATTAGCTTATGTCTCTAGTCGTTACTGGCAGATTTTCGAAAATGTCAAAATATCCTCCTTTTTACATTTCATATTTACACAGCTATAATGTAATCAGTGTCATAACTGAATGTTTGAGCCAGGGTGATAAACTTAGATAAAAGGGGCCCACTAGCCAATACTCACAAAAAACTTAGAAATAATGGTGAATCCGGATGTGGATGCTTAAACTAAAAGCCTGAGTCACCGAAAAATAATCCGAAAAGCACACAAAAACAACAACCTACTGAAAACCAAACGAATGCTAAAACCGAAATATAAGGTAAGTGGTAGACCGTTTTTTACTGTTAGCTTGCCGGGGTCAACTTGCCCCTCTGTCACCCGTCAGTTACGCCACTGGGTGTGATATATTGTATTTACATGCAGTAAGCTGTCTCAACTGTCCCTAGTCCCTACTGTCAAGCTGTCTCAACTGCAACAAGATACGAGTTGGTGGCGTAGCTCAGTTTATGGGAGTTTGTCTAATTAATCTACTGTATGTTTTGGATGAATTAATTCTCGGCTGGAAACGCAGGAATACTTTAATCGTTGCACAACAATGGTAATCCATTTTTCAATATCTGAAATTACTTTGGCATTAGAGTGCGGACTTCTGACTCCATTATAGTAGCTTACTGTAATAGCTTTGCTGATGAACCGTGATATGATGATTAGTGCATTGTACATAGCTTAGTGCAGTGCTGTCTAGTAGTAAGTATAGATAATGGGTAATGCTAAAAAAAATGAAGAAATTCGTCAGAAGTATCCCTTTTTCAGAGAAGAACTAAATGATTTTGAAGCTGAGTAAATGAGCCTACGTGCGGATGCATTTTCAAAGTTTGCAAAAGAGACTGAAAAGACTATTGTGACTGTGGATATTGAGAACCAAAAACCTATTTCTCACAGCTTTCTACTTCGGAGACGCCAGGACTTCGATAAACAAACTTTAATCAGGCTCTACTGGCGCTAAAAACATTAAAAAAAACGTTGGCAAGTTTTTAATGTGTTTTTATGTCTTTAGCGCCAGTAGAGCCTGATTAAAGTTTGTCTATTTCTCACAGCGTAACCAGGTAGCTATCGCTTTATCCTAGCTTGCTAACGTTACGTGAAATGTACCCAGCTTCACATTCATACTCAGGTGCGTAACTAGGGAGGCGCAGGGGGGAGGCTAAGCCCACCCTGAAAATTTTTTGACCCCTGAAAAATATGTTGGACACAGCCTAAAACTATTTCGACCCCTCTCAGAAAACTTCGCCCCGCCTAGTGTGTCAATCTCCCAAAAAGAGCATCAACCAAATTCAATTTATTGTAAAATGATGGAACAGGAAAGATTGGCAAAATATTTTGCAACTTATAATGCCATTGAATGCTTCAGCGATCTGATAAAGATTGCTCAGTGTTACTTCAGCGTTAGGGCTCATTACGCTAATGTGGAACGATTTTATCCTTGATGCAGCCACAAACCTAAAAGAGAAATTTATCTGATTGAACCAGTTCCTACTCTATTAAAGCGGGTGTGCTATTTAAAACATCTTTCATGGAATTAGTTTTATAATGTTGTTAAAGTTTGTAAAAACTTGAGGCAATTTACATTTTAAAGAAATTTAAGGAAACTGCAAATTATTCATGAGCTAAATAGGACAAGGTAAATAAGGATTTTGTTTTGACTGAAACATTGTCCACATTGGACGTCTTACTTCAATGCTTAAAACTTATCAAAATAGGCTACACTCAAGTAAGTGACAGTCGTAAGTCGACCCCCTTTTTGTGATAAGAATGTTGGAGCCTCATTGAGCTTGTTAATAAATAAACATGGACAGAGAGGGGATTGTCATCCAAGTGGTTCTAAAAGACGTAAAAAAGCAAAAGAGGCAAAAATGAGAGGGAAGAAGTTGAAACCAAGTCAAGAAACATTCAGGTGACTATTTTACAGTGGCAGTGGAGTCCAGCGGAGGCATTTCTGCGGAACCTGTAAAAGGACAGAAAATCGAAGAACATGTTGTGACAGACTTAGATCTGCGTAACGATCAAAATAGACCTGGTTTAACCAGCAGTGCAGTAGCAGAAGAACGTCGAGATGGATCATCGAAATGCATGATAGATGAGATGGCTGACGCTGGAGGCAACGATATCGGTCTCTGTTGGACCCTCTGGCCAGCCAATATACCGGAAAAAATGCGGGAATTATTGGTTGAAATATGAAACAGGTTCTTTTTGACATTGCGATGAAAAGTCAGTTTTAAAGCTTGATGTTCTATGACACAGAAAAAACAGAACCCCGTCACGGAAATGTACCACAAGTCTTATTCATCGTCAGAACCACAATGGCGAAGTGGTTGACAGAAGCTGGCATTTTTTCTCCTGCAGGAACTTGTGTTTCACTTGTAGACTGATGTGCGCGGATACGACTGAATGTGCGCATTGCCTTATCAGAAAAAGAATCTTCGACTGGAAGCACACTCTTGGCCGCCTGAGGAGCCACGAGCAATCAATGGAACATAAAGATGCCACGATTACATTTAATTGCAGATGTAATTAATCACTATGAAGAATTGATACAGAGCTAGCCAGTCAGGTCAATCAATGCGAACAATATCGGAAATCGCCTCTGTCTGCAACGTTAATTTCTGTTGTAAAGTTTAGTGCTAAGCGAGGGCTGACCTTTGGAGATGATGAAAACGTTGAATGGCCCAGAAAGTTTATTCCAAAATTTTCGAATTTTTTTGAAACACAATTTCAAAAAACGACGATGCGATGTTCTTAGCGAGCGACTGGTTTTGCAACAGTTTCATAAATCGCTAATACTTGTCAAATACAATGTTACATCATAAAGTTTTTTTTCAGTTGAGTTAAAGAATGTGACGTCACAAGATTACGTCATAAATATTAATAATATGTGGAAATACTAGTGACTTCATCGATCATCCCCTACCTAAACATTTTGTATCTGCACATGGGGCCTCCCACCACTCCTGGCCCCCAGGCCCTCCACCATCTAAATCCGGTGCTGGCTCACGGGACGCCGTTTCAGACTCATCACCGACCAGCGATCTGTGGCGTACATGTACGATTACAAGAATCGCGGTAAGATAAAGAACGGAAAAATTCTGCGTTGGCGATTGGAACTGATGCAGTACAATTATGAAATCTCGTACAGGGCCGGAAAATACAACGCCGCGCCTGATACCTCGTCTAGAGTATATTGTGCCAGTCTGTCAAGCTCTTCATTGTATGATATTCACGCCGCTTTGTGTCATCCCGGAGTGTAACCCGAATGTATCATTACGTGAAAGCGAAAAATCTTCTTTATTCTATCGAAGACGTTCGCAGAATGATAGCGTCTTGTAAAATATGCGCAGAAGTAAAACCCCAGTTTTACAAACCGCCTGAGATGCATCTAATTAAGGCCACGCAGCCAATGGATCGCCTGAGCATTGACTTTAAGGGCCCTCTTCCTTCTGCTGGAAAAAACAAATATATGCTCACTGTAATTCACGAGTATTCACGTTTTCCTTTTGGTTTTCCTTGTCGCAATATGGAGTCTCAAACCGTAATTTATTGTTTATCGCAACTGTTCGCGTGATTTGGCTGTCGCGGTTGAAAACATTCCGCTAGAGGCGCGTCTCTTATGTCAAATGAATTCGTCTCGCACATGATTAGTTTGCGCATTCCTACCAGTCCCGTCGCCACGGGGGGATTTGGTGGGCTTAGACCCCCCCAAATAGAAAAATGAAACACTATAAATCAGTGGAATTTTTGTCAAATTTGAATGTCAAGCCCCCCTGAACAAACGAAAAACCCCTCCGCACAGACGTAAAGCCCCCCTATTCACGAGTTTCTGGCGACGGTTCTGATTCCTACCAGTCGAACATCAGTGTAGCCTATAATCCTCAGTCAAATGGTCAGTGTGAAAAATATAATGACATTATTTGGTCCGCAGTGAGACAGGCTTTGAAAAGGAAAAATCTGCCTACTTCTCAATGGGAGTCAGTTTTGCCTGAAGCTTTACATCAGGCACGGGTTTACCATTGGTCTAAAAAGGCTTAAGCCTAGGGCCCCCAATTTTGGGGGGGGCGAAATTTTGGGAGTAAGGACCATTTCTAGCATTTTTGTAAGAAATTATATTTATATTTTTGTTTTGGTTCAACCAAGTTTTTTACTATGCCGCTATCAGAAGATGTCTATAGAACAGGGGTTCCCAACCTTTCTCTGACCATGTTCCCCCTTTAGCATTTCGACAGATGAGCATGTACCCCTAAAGTTGTATGACAAAAAGGCTGAATAAAATAACAAAAATCAACTTAATTTTATAGAACTTTTAGATTTTGAGAACTACAAAGGTTAAGGTAGATTCCATTTTATGTCTCAAAATTAATTTGTTGCTGCTGTACATCAGCGGGTACATGTACCCCAGGTTAGTACATGTACCCCAGGTTAGTAACCCCTGCTATAGAAAAATAAGAGAGAAAGATTGAAGTAAATGAGCACTCTCTATTTATGGTGTTGAGAATTGGTTATTTTTACGTATAATGTGTGGAACAAAACACCTCGATCTATTTTTCAGATTACACGAGGCCAGTGAGGTACTTTCGTTCAGCCCAGGTTTCTCTCTTGTTGCTTGTTGAATGGTAAGATATGGGATAAAGGCAAGACTAGCCCCCACTGTAGCCAAGGCTGCAGATATTCCAAGGAGCAAAATGCTAACTGTTTGTAATACCCCTCGTGTTAAGCTGGGATGTTCTTTGATTTCAATTTTTTTCTATTAATTTTCGGCCATTCCTTTGTACAGGTCTATGCATAGAAAAAGATTTTAACTACCATTGAACTAGACGCATATATTGATGTATCAGTTAGGGCAATTTGTAGCTTGCGCTTATTACAGTAGCTCAGTTAGCAAAGTGAACTTCACATGTGACTTGTTTTCTCTTTGAAAGTAGTCAGGACAACGGTGGATCTACAGCAGGCTTACTTGCATTAATTGAGAATGTCGAAACGTACTTGTGAGAGTGGTTCTAGCAAGCAGATGAAAGCCACTGCCAAAGCAGATGCACAACGAGCTCCTATTGAAAAGACGAAACCATTAACCCAGTTTTTTAGTGTGCCAGAAAGGCCTATACCAGCTATGTCCAACCCGCGGCCCAGTCGAAGGTTTTGTGGCTTTGTGCGGCCCAATAGGTTTTTGCTGTAGTATAAGTAGCCGACATACTGACAACCAGTTCGTATTTTGATTATCTTAAGTTTGATATTTTATTGCAGGCGGTCCTTACTGCCACTTTATCACGTCTGTACTGTGTGCTGGGGGATTTCCATATGTCCACTGACACCTTGTTGCAAAACTTTTTACTAGTTATCTGATTTCTACCCTTACATTGACAATAAACTATGCTATGAAATCGCACTTATGGAGTTTTTTGAGGTGCCAAACAATTGTTAACATTGCAGTTAGGATTCGAACACATTCAGTACATTAGTTTAAACTAAGTTCACTTTGCTAAGATCAAAGTAAGTCATTCATTGTGCGGCCCTCATTAATATGTCATTCAATTTGCGGGCCTGGTTACCTGGTCTAAGGCCCAACCGCTAGGCCAAAGTATTTCACTGAAGTCTTCATTGGAAACTAGGCTTGAGTCCAAGCTTTTTGAGCCTTTGATCGACTCTCTAGCGTTTCTGTTTTAAAAGTTATGATCTAAAATAAACAAATTAATTAATTAATTAATCAAATATTTTTATTACTGTAGATCATCGCTTTTATACCTGAAACCTTAGCAGGTCATCCAAAGTATCAAAAAGTTCAGATTGGAGTCTAGTTTCTAATAAAAACTCTCACGAAATACTACCACTTAATGGTTTGGGCCCAGGGCCAGGTGAAGTGGGCCAAGGTGGCCTAAAAGTTCTCCACTTATGACGTCAGTCCCGTCACTCACAAAAAATCCGCACTCTCCAATCAAAAAATTTTTTTCGAGTCCAGACTAGAAGATTAGTAGACTATTACCTAGTAGTGACAATAAGGATGTTGTATCAAGTAGTCAGTGTCAGCACAAAATGAATTTGTATTTGAATGCATTTTGACTTGTTACAGCAAACTCAAACTGCAAGCTCTGCTTTTGAATATTTAATTAATCCCCCAATTAGATAATTAATTTGTTTTTAGGCCATAACTTTTGAACCAGAAATGTTAGAAAGCTGATCAAAGGCTCAAAAAGATTTGGATTCCAGCCTAGTTTCAAATAAAAATTCCATCTAGCGGTTAGGACCCAGGGCCAGGTAACCTAAGCCAAAATGGCCAAAAACTTACCCCACTTATGACACCACCCACTGAAAAGCCAAAACCCAAAACCTAAATTTCTTTTTCATTGCAAACTAGAAGATCTGTATCTTTTGAGGGTTTGAACAGCTCTCCAGCCAGGGTTGATAAAAATCATGATTTTTTCAAAAAAAATCAGATTTTTTTTATTAATATCAGATTTTTTTGATTTACTGTGTAGAGGGTGGCCAACAAATAAGTAGTAATATTAAAGAGTTTGTTTTAATAACTTTTTTAAGCTGTTTTTCTTTTAGTACAGCAACAATTGCCATGATTGATAAAACATTAATTGCTTTTATATCTTGTGTTGTCATAAGAAGTCTCTGCCTTTTTTAATAATGAGTGAAACCGATTAAAATACCTATTAAATGTGTCATACAAATCACACAAAGCTTCAAAACTGCATATGATTTTTTGCTTGTTTTTGTTGATTTTATCACTGATTTAAACGAAATGATTTAAATCAATCAACCCTGACTAGAAATAGCTGAACTTTCATTCAAACTTTTTTGCGCTTATGTAAAATCCCTTAATGCAAATAAGTTCATAACACCAGTACCGGTAAACAAGATGAAATATTTATTGAAATGCTAGTACTGTAACTGCCAGTTTAGTAATTTCATTAACACTCATGGCAAACATGCGTAAAGACCTATAATAAAAGTATGTCAGTTTCATGAATCAAAAATATGTTCTATAACTGTTTACAATCAACAGCCTTCACATTTGATGGAGTTTAAATAAAATTTTCCCTTTATGCCAATCTACACTCAAACTTATGCATTCTAACAGTTATGACATCTAAATCTACAAGGGTCAGTGATTTTAGTCCACATGTCATTTTTGCAGTTACATGGCATAGAATCCGTGACCTCAGAATTGTTTTGATAAAACAAATGGTTTCAACTTGTGTCATCATAAGAACTTTTGGCCTTCTACACTAATGCTATATAGTAGAGGTTCCCAACCTAGGGTACATGTATCCCCCAGGGGTACATTTGCTTATCTGCAGGGTGCATTTATTGTACATTTGCAATAAATTAAATTTGAGACATGAAAATTGAGTACACCTTTGTAATTCCAAGATTCTAAAAGTTCAAATAAAAATTCAGTAAAATTTTAGTATTTTACTCAGGCGTTTTGTCATGGGAAATTTTAGAGGTGCATGCTCGTCTGATCTATCGAAATGCTAAAGGGGTACATGTTCAGAGAAAGGTTGGGAACTCCTGCTGTATAGGCTATGTTAAATCCTATTAGAATGCTAATTAAATGTGTCATAGACATCACACAAAGCGGCAAAACAACATGATTTTTTTAATGTTTGATTTAAATCGTGATTTTTATTGCTTGATTTAAATCAAATGATTAAAATTAATCAGCCCTGTCTCCAGCACAATCAATTGGCAAGTTATGGAGTTGCAAAGTGGCGCACATTTTGCAGCTAATTTGGAAGCTCAAAGTATGAGTATATCATACACAAGCAGTGAGGGTGTTCACTGAGTTCATTTGGTCATATAAGGTATGTGTGGCCAACTATCAAACTATAAAGAAAACTTATAACAAACAAAATATTCCAGAGGGACCGACAGAAAAGTGTTACTGTAAGCAAAGTGACATGTGGGAGAGCATTCGTGTGGAGAAGAATCAATACTGTACCAAATCTTGGGGCCTAGATACTTCGAAGAGTCTTTCTTATTTAGCATGGGCCATATACCAAAAAACTGCGTCCCCAGTTGCACTGCATGTTGCATGACATTTATTTGATTCTCAGATGCGAAAGACTGACTGAAGTTGTCAGGAAGGTTGCCGAAGTGAGACTAGCAAGCTCTACTAGCAAATAAACACTAAATGACTAAAACCTTAAGAAAAGGGCATGCCAGTGTATGTCAGCCTATGTTCAATAATAAAAATTTTCAATCCTTCATTTTGTGCTGTGTGCATTACCCAGGGTCTAAGACAGTTTGGCGACAGGTCATTTCGGTGATGGTGGTGGCAAATGTTTTATATCAGTGTTGCCCAACTACTTTTGACCCATGGGCCATTTTACAAAAATATGACAACTCACGGGCAACTTTCAACAAAATGATGTATGAAAGAACAGATTCACAATTTATTTAAAACTGAAAAAGGGAAGATAAGTGAGTGAGTCATTGCAATTATTACACAATAGCAAATAGCAAGGTATTACAAATCTCTATCAGTTGGATGCCTGTGGTTGGGGCTTTTGCGACACTATCGTTCCTTTATTAATACAGTGTTAGTGGTGTAAGTCAAACACTGTTGTCCAGTGTTTTGTCTGCCATTTGATTTCTGTTTTTAGATTTGACTTGCTTCGTTGTAGAAAATGTACTTTCACACACGTGTGTGCTTCCAAACATTGAGTGCACATTTGGTGCAAAAGTGTTCAGTTTGGGAAAACTATCTTTGCTGACTAATTTCTCGAAGCTCTCCATAGTCTTGAACATTATTAATATTGCACATTTTTATTTAAAAATGTGCTTGTTTTAATTAAAATTACCTGTTGCGAGGATGGGCAATTAACTTGGCTCGAGGGCTACTTTGCGAAGGCTGCATTTAGCAGATAGATGGACAGAGTTATTTGGCAGCACTGAGTTCATTGTCCTAGATGTATTCTTCAAGAATGAATGCTAGGGCATCAAAAAAACAGGTTATCCAGACAGGTGCCCCAGCATAGGGTTAGCAGTAGGCAGTATCTTTCAATTTGATCACAAAATAAACAAAACAAAACTGGTACACAGAAAAGGTATTAGCCTATTCATTGTTCTTGTGCAAATGCACTTATCCAGCACAAGTAATTCAGCAAGACAAATGTAACCTCACAGTTTTTTCACAAATTTTAGATATGAAGTCCTGAATGCTTTCACTGACCACTTACAACGCTGTGGTGAACCACATGTGGCCCACAGACCTGTAGTTGGACCACACTCTTATACAAAAAAGTGTTTTTGAAATGCTTCAATGGTTAGATTGCAAAGCGTGTTTGCTTGATAAGTGGTTTTGTTGTTATCTTGAAGGCCGGGGGTCAGTGTGGTTTCCCTTCTGTCATAGACTTGGAAGCTAGGTTAGTGTGACTGTGACCAGGTGTCTAAAGAAATTGGTTTGTGACGTTTCTTTTTGCTGGCATGAGGTGTTTGTGAATTTACACAAAAGTTAAGCCTGGACAGCAATTATGGCTTGAGCTTTCGCGTAGTTATTCTGATTTCATTTCACAGCTAATTTAAAAGTGTAGTAACAATTTCTTTCCATTGGTTGCTGTCATGCACTCGCCTGCGAATTCTACTAAACACTATCTGCAGAAAGCCAGGCTTTAATTCACTAAGGACACCGCTCAATCATGGAGCTGAACAAGCGAGCAAT
>Ga0210059_1011371_pt1 | contig 13624 bp, 7 predicted proteins | sample Ectturendosymbi2_FD_188042 | JGI IMG/M metagenome (GOLD analysis project Ga0210059, IMG submission 188042) | Ecteinascidia turbinata endosymbiont from Florida, USA - Sample 2 (SPAdes) (version 2) | ecosystem: Host-associated > Tunicates > Ascidians > Unclassified | place: Key West, Florida...
TCGCTTTTCTATCGCCTCGTAATTGAGAAACCACTTTTGCAAATTACGAACATGGAGCACATCTTCAGTGCAAGTCTCTTAAGCGGAGGCAATTGCGCGGTTGCCCTACTGGTTGCGCGTCTGGTTACCCTTCAATTATTTCAAAATTGTTTCCCTAGGATTTCCCGTGTGTCTTCTCGTGTTTGGTGCTGTAATGCCTCTAAATATAAACTCTTTCGGAATGGATATTACTTGCAAACTCACAAGACACTGGTTTGCCACTGCTAATGGTGAAGAAATACCTTTCCTCCCAGTTAGAATTGAACTTTCTGTTTATCTCTGACACTTCTCTTTGGACACTCATTTTTTGTTAAATTGCTATACTTGACTAAATATTACTTCGCTTCCACAATGCACATCTTGTAATCTAACTCGAAAATTGATTACAGAGTCTAAGCTTGCAACAGAGATAAAAAATAAACGCATGCTTTGTGGTCACAGAGTACTGCAACGTTAGTCCAGCCTAGAGCTTAGGTATTGTAACGTCATAAATTGTAAAAATATATGATTACTCCTTATAGTTACATATTTAACTGCACTTCAGTGATGTGTGACTTGCAAGAGTTGTGTGGCTAATACAATGTATTTATGACTTTGTGTAATATACGGCATACAGAAAGCGTCCGCTGGCCACCCAAAAACTGTCCGCGGGCGTGCCAGTGTTTGGACTACGCTGGTATAGACCATCATGTTCACGTGTAAGTGGGAAGCAACAAAATCTGGAGCAGAGTGATCATGGAAACAGCCAGCTCCTCGATGCACACTCTGATTGATTAATTTTTTAAAGCTTATATCCCCAGTCAGAAGGCTACAGAATTATGGTCAAAGCTATGGATTGTGAAAAGGGTTGAGTGCCCTGGTTGATATCAAGACCAGAAAGAGGGGTTGTCTTCTTAGTGAGCTACAAGATGACCTAAAAAGAGGAGCGTTGGAGTAAGACGTTCTGTTGTCCTGCTGGTCTGAAATTTCAAGAAATATTAAGCAACAGCCAAGCCTTCATTGGATGTTTTGAATCAATAAATGTTGATGTTTTTTTACATATTTTCATACTTTTAGTTTTACGATTGATATTCATTATTTTATATCCACTGACAACACGAATCTTCTACATACTGTTCAAAAGCTTGTAGCATGGTTGATGTATGGTTCAGTTGTGATATCGTACAGGAGTCCATAATTTGTTACTGCGTTTGGTTATTCAGACAACAAATAAGATACAACCTTGACAAACGTCGTTTGGTAGATTGTTCATTACCCCGAGTTTGTTTTTTTGTGTTTACAACAAATTACCCTCATGTAATGAAGTTAATTTCCTGAAATGACCAAAAAGACTGGAGCAGAAGCATAAGATTTATAACAAGTTAGGACAGTAGCATGTGCTTGTCGCGAGTTTGTGCTTCACAGTTCGTTTTATTGGACAGCAGTTGAGTGTAGACAGATTGGCTTTTTTACATTATAAAATTTGCCAGTTGAAAACGATCAATCTATAATAATTCGCTGTTGTGAATCGTGCGTTCTACTTAACAAGGTAAAATAGTAAAACAAATTAGGCATCGAAGATCTTATTTTATTTCACTATAAAACAATGTCTTCTCCCTTTCTCTTTTCAGAAAACAATCCTTATATAGAGTCTGTTTGAAATGTATGTGTGAAAGATTAAGGCTGACTATCTGGAATATGAAAGTCATGTGGGGTGTACCGTACTAGCTGCTATGTGCCTACCTATGGCTTTGAACCGTATGAGCTCTTTGTAACCGCACCAGCTGTTTGCACGAATGTGCTTGCCTATAAACATGAAAATATTCAGTTGAGGTCATGTGGAAACAATTGGTGAACCGTACAAGCTGTTTGCAAGTATGTGCTTGCCTATTGCTTCACATGCATTGCACGGCAAATCATTTGGATGATTCTTCGGATTGTCCTTCTCCGAGTACCTCTACTGAGCTTCAAGTTTTCTTCTATGTCTAAACGACTGTGCAGATCTAGTGGTTTCACCAATTTCTACTATGCGTTGGACGTTGGTCGAACTCAATGATGTACTGTATTTGTTGGTGCTTAGGCATCATTGTTCTATGACATGGAAAGGGCGAATCGGGAGAAAATAGATATAGAAAAGTCAGAATAAATGGGAAGCTGCGGGTGTTCGCATTTTATAAATTATCATAGGTTCTCCAACTACGTTTTAAATATATTTTGAAGACGCAGCAAACCACCCTGTATGAATACATTTCACCTTTGCTGCAAAATGTCACTGGTGATTATGTGGACATCCTCAAAAAGAAACACATGTTCTCTTCTTTATTTCATGGACCTTATCAAATTCTTGCTAGAAGAGATAGATCTATAACTACTGGTGTGGGCGACATATTCCCAAGGCTTTCATACCGTCTTTTGGATCCAGTCATTCTGGTAGACAAGGCAATTTTGTTACTTTAGTAGTTCATTCGCGAATAATGTTGTTCTTCCAAGCGATTACTTCCCCTACCTAGTCAGCACTCCAGGGAATTGTACGCTTGTTACCGCTTGACGTATGGTTCTTCGATAATTTCCTTTGGCTGGGCCAACTCATTCTGTTCAAGAAGATAATACCGTACTACTGTCCAATAATATTTTCATTTCTAAACTGTCATGTATTATTCCACTACTTCAACTGTTGAATTTTGTTTTTAAGCTGTTTTTCTGCACAATCATCAGGTGCATGCCTTCACTGGAAATTATGGGCAAAATGCAATAAAGAAAACAAAATTGTTTTTAATTTGCTTCAATTTTCATGGCTGGTTTTCTCATGCTGTCTTTTTAAACTACACTTTTTCATCTTTTCTTACCTCATCAGCGCAACTTTAGCCATTATCCCACCAAACTCAGCGTGATGGTTGCGCAAGGGACGCATACTCAGGCTTGTCCATGGGAATGTCATTCCTATGGGAATCCCATAGGAAACGTCCCATGGGATGGGATGAGACAGCACACATTTGTATTTCCCCTGAGACTCAGAAATATAATGAGAGTGTCAAAATGTTACAGAATTGTCATACTTAGACTATACTGTACTTCTGAACTTTGAAATCAATAAATTTTGTCGTTGTCTCTTTGTACATGTAGTCCTATTTAGTAGATACCAAACCTAAACTTTTATAAATTTAATAATTTTAATTGAACTGTATTCCGTAAGAATATTATGATCTTGCAGTGGGGTAAATGCTTTCATACCTGTGAAAATATTGTTGAATCGTGCTGAACTCTTTTGATAATATGATAGAATAACGTTGAAATTGCTTGAGCTATTTGCTTCACATAATACGCAGCAAAAGAGTGACAACTGTACGTACAAAGTCTTAATTGTAATATCAAGTCTAATCTACAATACTTTGATGCAAGGTGTAACATTTCTTGTCTTTAATTATGCACAGTTGGACCTTTGCATATATAAGCAAAACTCAAGAGCAATATAAGCTGTCATTCGAGCATGTTAACACCTCGTTCATACCGAATCGTTGTATACTGTTTGTTGTTCAAATTTTTTTAAAGTTTTTCCTTTTGTGATTAAAGATATTCAACTGACTATTTCAAACAAGCAACTGTGATCAAGAACCAGTTTCACGAAACAACTCAATTCTTTGTGCAGGTTGTTTGTTATTTCATCATATTCTGCTTATCTAACCTCGATTTGTTCAGAGTTTTTTATCTTCCTTCCCTTTTTTTATTCACTGCTCATATAAGATAATTTAGAGCAAGAAATACAAATTTAACAGAGAAAGCCATTCGTTTTTGACGCATACAGTATAACTTGAAATAGGAATCAACTAATAAACGCTTTCTTTAAAAGATTTTTGTCAACTTCATGATTTTTGTGGCACCTTAAACATATTTTCAGTAACTTACCTAGTCAGCAATTATGAAACGGGTCTTAAAATATCACTATTGATTTTCTAATAGTCCTCAACATTATTGTTGCTTACTGTAGAAACACACTAGCTTGTACCAGCCTGGCGATTTTCTGCTATAATCGTTAATAGCAAGCTGATCGTATTCCTAGTTTCCATGCAGGGATCTTTAACGTGGCATTAGCAACAAAAAAGCGCGCTATGCTACGACCGATAAATTGCACGATTTTACGCTAAATCAATTTGTTAAAAATGCTACCGCATGCCTTGACGCATTGGTTTTCGGAAACTACGTAACGAAGAGTAACATCACGTGACAAACTTTTGTCCCATGCGAAGTTTTCTGAAGAACCTATTTTTGGTAATTTATCGGAGTTTAACCGCGTGCAAGAGTGAAACGACATTTGAAAAGCACAGGCGCAACACAGTGGTCTACATTCGTTACCTGTGTGGACACGTTACGAACTTTCAAACGCAGACACGAACATTTAGTGAAAAACCAAAAAGTAAATTTTTTGGGGAACAAAAAGCCATTATTTATGTGTCATAGTTGGTATTGAGTTTTTGAGAAATCTTCCTGCCATCCTCTACTTTCATAACTTTGCGGTGATTCTACTGCACGTATCCACATTTCAGTGACAATTCACCGCCAGGGTCAAGCAGCTAAATCTAATAATAAACTAGTTTTTACCAGGAAAGCGATTTTATATAGATTTCGTTATTAAAGCGAATACTATCCAAAGTGCAAGCGGCAGATATGGGATTTTTACTAAAAGTTCACGGTGTGTCACTTTGCGACAAAGTATGGAGACGTGAATTTCGTGAAGCTCTGAATGTCGAGCCACTTATCTTCTGAATTGAGAGACTTCCAGCTACGTTGTTTCTGCCATGTGACTAGAAAGTCCAATGAAGATTAGCGAGGCGCGTTCCGCTGGCTACATCCACCGGAAAGATACCCAGAGGTCGTCCAAGGAGCAGGTGGCGGTATTACATCTCCGACCTTGCTTGGTCCGCTATTGTGTGGAGCGCAACAGAACTATCCGAGATTGCTGAAAACTTTGATGTATTTTAACTTGCATTACTCAGGGTACCATTGATGTTATATGCTTAAACGAAGAACACTATACATTCTGAAATGCAGAACCAAGCAATATAAGTCTACCGCGCTTTCAAAACCAAACACGAATAATGCAAGACGAAAACAAGGTTAGCAAGGCACCAACCCAGGAACACTTTTAGATGAGAAGATAAATTCCAATGTCTTTGTCTTTTTTGCGTTTGGTATATCACACTTAGTGTTTATAAAGTTACATGTTATATCATGCCCATGTTGTGGTGTGCATGACCTGAAATACATCTTTTCTGCTGGCCTCTTAGGATTCACATAGCTCTTCTCTTGTTTTTTGCCTTGACTAAAAATGTTCTAACTAATAGTCACACGTTGTGACTAAAGATTTTCCTGCACTATCGGATGCTAAGCTAGCTACAATTTTATGCTCTATCGACTCTCAAAAGTGACTTCAAATTAGGGTTTGCCCCCATTTCACTCTAAAATCCACAAACGCATTGTCGAATTGAGACTGTAACATTGAAAACCGCCGTAGTTTGTTGATTGGAACCTTAATTGTATCAGAGACAGCTTACCACGTCTCACAACGTCTGAATTAACATCTTTTGTATAACTTCCTGTACAGTGTAATGTATTTCTTAGGTTTTGATTGTTTGTAAATGGAATAAAGTGAGTATCATTCCAATATGTTCGCAATCGTACTGCCCGTCTTTGGCTCGAAAAATTCATCATCGAAGGCTGTAGGATCTGCAACAAATTGTCGTAAAATCAGTAAATTTCACTCATTTGTTCTACGTAAATAACGCCATTGAAATCCTTGTTTGGCGATGCAGTTATTGTAAATATGCTCTTGCGAACTGCAATAAATATGCTCTTGCGAACTGCATCTTCTTGCGGAACTCCTTGTTGAGAACTGTTATTGCGTTTGCCGTTGTGTACGTCAACTGTCTAAGCGAAACGGGTATACACCAACTGGGAAGACAATTTTTGAGATGCTTAAAACTTGCCACGCAGCAAGGGGACGAGTTCAACAAAGGGTCGACAATTCATAAACCAGACGCAATTTTGCGGGTTACAGTTCTCCGAAAGTAGGTTTCTAATTATGTAGTCAAATGCTCATGTCACGTGCTCAGACACCTGCCGTCTGTGTAGCTTAAGATTTTGATGCATTGAGAAAAAGCCTCTGTGTCCTGCCAATAACAGTGAAGTGAAAAAACGTTCTGTAAAATAAAAAAGTGATAATATACACCAACCACAGCCTATTAGAATCTGAGCTCAAAAGTTGCAAAAACTGAGCTCTATGTTGGCATAACATGGTAACTACTGTATCTGTTTGCCACCTGCTGTGCTCATAAAAAATTGATCACGTGAATGTCAGATATATGAAAAGTAAGCCTTAAAATATTCATTGTTCAGCAACAAAATTCAAATTTTTTCTCTTTTTACAAAAACACAACAAGTTTCTGTAGATTTCTGATTTAAAGGTTATGAAAACGAAGTTGATAGCTCACGCAAATGTCTTAATCGCCTTATTGTGCCACTGCCGAAGCATTTGTAGCCATAAATGCCTTTAACCTTTATTGAAAAGGTGCCCGTTTGAATGCATTTCTGAAAGCATACACTAAATAGGCTTGTCTTAGTATAAAAGTTTGCGAAGCAAAGGGAAGTGAAATATTTGCTGCGTTACTGCATGAATTAATTTGCAAAAGTTTATTGGGAAATCAATAATTTTCGATATCCCAATATTAAAGATACAGGAGTAGGTCTTTTGGTAAATAAAGACCCTTTGTGCTATTCTTCTGTAAAGAATCTGTGCAGTTTGTCCAAAGATTTTTTCAGTGATGCAGAAATTCAAAGGTAAAACGCATGTTGCAAAATCTTAAAAAGGTAAAAATCATGAAACTGACGTTTCTAAAGCAATGCAGTTTACATACATCTCGCCTTAGGTTTGATAAAACAAATTTGTTTTTTCACAATGATCTCTTAGTAAAGTAAAATCAGTTGGTTATAAAACTGTGAATGTATATTTTTTAATATATTGTAAAAAATATGGTTACACTTTGTTTTACATTAAAAACAAGTTACTTTCTATTTATGCATAGCTGCTTAAAGAATGATAATGTCTTTTGTTTGCAAAGACATGCGATGTAATTCTGATACCAACGAAAAATGCAGCTGTATTTGTAAGAACCATAATAGTTTGTGTATATCCAGTGGCGTGACTAACGGGGGGACAAGGGGGCGAGACGCCTCCCTGGCAAACTATATCTAAAAACTGGTCTTCTTTTAGCTGACATTTTGATATTATTTAGTATTCTTTTGGTTTTCAGTAGGTTGCTGTGTTTTTGCGTTTTTCGAGGTGTTTTTGTTTTTTTAGCTAGTATAAACATCCACGACATCCAGATTCACTACCATTACTTAACTTTTTTCTGAGTGTTGGCTAATGGGCCTCTGTACGGTAGCCAGTGGGCCCCTTCAGCCAATCAGCCAAGTTTGTAGCCCCTGGCTCAAAACTCTAGTTACGCAACTGTGTATATCTAAAACAGCAACATTACGTACGAACTTCGTTTTTGTTGCTGTTCTGAATAGTTGGTAAGGAAAGTTTAAGAGATTTGCGGTAGAAAAAATTGTAAACAAACAAGTGTGAACTTGAACATAATTCAAAAAAAGAAAAATGGAACAATGCTTCTTTTCGCAAAAAAAGAGTTGTGTAAAAAATTTTGTGAAATTACTGAGATTTAAAATTTGGTCTCTTGTGTTACATAGACATATAAGCGTTATAATGTTCCCGCGCCTACGGAAATGACAGCGAAGAAATTTTAGACAAAATACGTGACTAGAAAAGGCCAATTGGGCGCGCGGCTTGCACAACACGACATTAAACCAAGTGGTCTGCCTGAAGCCATCTATAAAGCAGAGCGGAAATTTATTTCACGACAGAACGATGAGTGCACAGCGTCAGCCTTTGCTACGTCAACAAGTCAACAGCAAAAATTTCGAGAAGGTTTGCGCAGCGATTGGTTCTGAAGTTCTCGTCATACTGGAGTCAGTGAATCTCATCGGGTTAGAAAACCAAGCTTTGTGTTTTCCTTAAAGCAGTGGTTTGCATCTGCAAGTTTGCCTGTAGCAAAAGCAGGATACAGTTTTTATTAGTATAATCTCGACAAGGTTGCTTTGTGTCGGCGTAGGGCCCGGAAATCTGCAGTCTAAAAGTTTTGAGAAACGCCGAATAGGGCATCTGCTTTTAAAAGATGTCGTAATTAAGATTTTTAAATTAGTGTACGTAGCTTTATGCAAAATAGAGTACAGTGTAAAGGCAATATATATGCGATATGTTTGGAAAATTAGTTGATGCATTTTAAAATCTTTTGCAGATTTTTTCTGAGTTAGTGAAAAAACTGTAATTTTTCCAAACATGGAAGCAAAGGCAATGATGTTTGTTTGCCACTTAATGACGCTGAAGTATGCTGTCAGTTCAAATGTAGCGATATCCACTTCCAATGACAGTTTTGCAAATAAATCGTGTTCACAATCGATGGATCACTATGTGCCCGACTCACGTCGACTTCACTGTTGCAAAGAGCTTCAAAGTGAATTTGAACGGTACTGGCAACGCCCCGGGACGTCCCTAATGAGATACTTGGAAGCGTTGAAAAGTTGGAATTGTCCTCTTTACAACGAGGAGTGCAAAAAGGGAACTTTCCGATTTAATCGTTTTTCCGAACTGGTGTATGATCATTCTTGCGATAATCGTAAATTTGTTAAAACATGTCAAGCCATAGTTCAGATGACAGTGGATACTGATCCAAGTGGAAACAGCAGCGAGCTTCAAAGCACTGCCTATCCTAGTTCATATGGCGTAAATAACAGCTACCGCAGAGAATGGGACTTAATAGTTTCCAGGCTAAACTCCACTTTCCTTTTATCTCATCATGCTCTCACGAAGCCCTGCGTTCAAGCAGCATTGTATGAAGCTGGCAACCGAAGTACCTACCAGGAGCTGAGTAGCGTCCACTTACCAACATGCAACGTTGTGTGGTGCGGCTTCAACGAAGAAGTAATTGCAACTGGACAAATAAGCCTATGGACTTGCCTACCACAACGGTAAGACTTTAAGCATTAATTTAGTGATCCTATCAAAATCGTTATGATGAAAATCGCTACCAATTATGCTTGTGTATATAGAATTTGATCAAGAGCTGTATAAACCAAGTGGGAAATGTTGTACTATCTACAATCTTTTTCTGTTTATTTTTGTGCAAGTTTTACTTGCTTACCTGAACTACAGTAGATGTCCAGACGAAATCAAAGATTTACTTTAAAAGTGAAATATGTTTCAGTTACGAATAATGATTTCGTTTGGTAGTTCTTGAGATTAGGCTAAATGAAATACTGAGACGCATGCTTTGTGATTCAGCTTTAGAAATCATAATTACTTAGCACAAAGGCAAGAAAGCTTCAAGAAGAAAAGTGCATCATCAGAAAACAAGCTGAAGCCAGCGATTACTTGATCAATCAAATATCCATCTGATATCTTTTGCCTAAAACTTTTGTAAACAAGGTACTCAGCCATTTGGAAAACGTCAATAATTTCTTTCACATTGCACTTAACCGAGTTAGAACATTTCACGCCGTTTATTGGCTATCACACAACTAAAAAAGCGATATAGGCTACCTGTCAGGGGTTGAGGAACAGAGAAACCGCATGGGCCTAGGGTCCCCACTTTCTTCTGGGGGGGGCTTGCCCCCACTTTCAAATTTCGAATTTTGCTTAAATAAGTTTAAGCAACACAATTAAACAATTAGTACTGGGTTCATTGTTAAAGTAAACCGTATGAAAACATTTGGAAGAATTTTTGCAGTATTTTAGCAATATGATTTGTCATATATAAATTCTAATTTGGCATAATTTCGTAAATATTTGGCAGAATACACTTAGTTACATTGATGTGCTAAGAACAACTAATTACATTTATGTGCTCAAGTCAGCGTAGCATATAGATAGATAGGGTGTAGTGTAGATAGGGTTCTTTGCGGGCTTATAAAACATTGTATAAAATTGCTTAAATATGCTGACAAAAGTTAATGGCGTCATATTTCAATACTTGTGATGTCACAGTTGCCAATTCAAACTGCAAAAATTTTCCTTAGCTTATTTGACGTGCACTTGTGCTCCCCGCACTTTGAAAAAGGTTCATCCACCACTGATACCGTAAAGAAATGCAATGCAAAAGAGAAAACTTCAAATAGTGTATGACTGTTACAATTGACGAAAATATTGGTGAAACTGGATATGTGAGTTACTTCATTTGCTACCCCGCAATACAAACTGACGTCCTAGCAGAAAAGAAAGCCTATGATCAGTAGTTGGCAGAAACCCTGAGGTTGAATACGCCTACAGATAATCAGGCTGTTTTCAAGAAAACTGTTGCATTTTAAAGTGCTCTCGACGCTCATCAGCAGACCTTCCAGTCGGATGTCTGTTACAGGAATGGTCGAAGTCAGGGACGCCAGAGAGCGGGTGCACGGGGGGAATTGCCCCCCTGACTTTTCATAGGGGGGCTACTGGGTGGAGGTGCATCTTATAAAAGTATCATAAGTAATTTCATGGCTTATCAAGATTTTAAACAACTTTATGGCAGCTATTTGTGCACCCAGAAACTTCAGAGTGGTTTTCTATAATTTCCGGTATTATTTTGAGGTTAACGTCGTTAGTGAACAGAAACAAGCATGATTGGTAACGATTTTTTTGTTTTTTGTAAGTTTGCATTGCCCTCAACTCTTTTACTATCCCCTACTCTACCGCTGTCCCGGCGTCCCTGGTTGAAGTTGCCCATTGGTTTGATTTTGGGAAAAAATTTCCTACCAAGTGCTTTACGACCGACTGAATTGAAATCAAATCAAAAATTCCCTCACTTGTTTCTAAATGCGTAAATGTTTAGAGTGCCAAATCTTGTTTAAAAGCCGGCCAATGTCATCCTAAGTGGTTGTTTTTGTCAGATTTTCTCAGAGACGTTCAGTGATTTTCACAACAAACACCATCACAAAGACTCAGAGATCACAAAACTAAGCTTTGAACGAACGATCGAAATGAAGTTTGAAAATTTTGTGTAATCGCATCACAAAATGACGGAGTCGGAGACGAATGCTTGCAATCAGCTGAACTGGCAATCACTTGCCGGATATCTCTAGGATGACTTGTAGTAACACGTATTCCATTATAAAAAATTGTTTTTAAAATCCTTTTCCTGCGACCTTCCCCAAAATACAGCGCCGGATTTAGATGGTGGGGGGCCCGGGCCTCAGGCGTGGTGGGAGGTCCCATGTCCGGATCAGATATAGAACCTTTAGGTAGGGGATGGCCGATAAAGTCACTAGTATTTCCACGGATCATTAACATTTATGACATAATCTTGTGACGTCATGTTTTTTAACTCAAGTGTAACAAAACTTTATCATGCAACATGATAATTGACAATGATTAGCGATTTGTGAAACTGTTGCAAAACCGGTCACCAGAAGCATTACATTTCCTTTTTTTGAAATTTTGCTTGAAAAAAGTTTCTGGGCGACCCAATGTTTTCATCATCTCTAAATGTTTGTCCTCGCTCAGCAATAAATTTTACAACAGAAACCAAACGTTGCAGAAGAGATTTCCAATATTGTTGGCATTGACTGACCTGACTGGCTAGCTCTGTATCAATTCTTCATGGTGATTAATTGCTTCTGCGACTACACGTAACCGTGGCATCTTTATGTTCTATTGATTGCTCGTGGCTCCTCAGCGTGCTTCCAGTCACAGATTCCTTTTCTAATAAGTAAATGCACACATTTAATATCCGCGCACATCACTCTACACGTGAAATAGTAAAGACAAGTTTGTGAAGAAGAAAAACAAGGTCAGCTTCTTTCAACGTCTTCGGAGTTGTGATTCTGGCGAGGCATACGATTTGTGGTGCATTTCCGTGACGAGTTTCTCTCTTTTCTGTGTTGTAGAACATCATGTTTTAAAAATACCTTTTAATTTTTCAACCAATATTCCCGCATTTTTTCCGGTATATTAGATGACCAGAGACCGATATCTTTGCCTCCAGTGATAGAGTCAGACAACTCATCTATCGTGTTTATCGATGATACATCTTGACGTTCTTCTTCTGCTGCTGCATCGCTGGTCAAACTATAGGTCTACTGTCATCGTTACGTACATCAAAGTCTGCAACAACATATTCTTCGATTTTCTGTCCCCTTACAGGCTCAGCAGAAATGTCTCCGTAGGATTTCACTGCCACTGTAAAATACTAACCTGAATGTTTCTTGACTTAGCTGCAGCTTCTTCGACTCTCATTTTTGCCTGTTTTGCTTTATAATGTTTTTAGAACCACTTGGATAATCTCTACACTTGTAAAGGGTACGATCCCTTTTTTCTGTCCATGTTTATTTATTAATAAGCTCAAAAGGGCTGCCATATTTTCAACGCAAAAAGGAGGACAATTTACGACTCTCACTTACTTGAGTGTATTATCTGCACTTAACAAGTCAAATATCAAATAGGCCTGTTGATTAGTTTTAAGCATTGAAGTAAAACCACCGGTGTAGACAATGTTTCATTCAAAACACACAAAACAAAACAAATTCCATGTTTACTTAACCTATTTAGACCAAGAATATTTTGAAGATTTCTTAAATTTCTTAAAAACGTGGAATTGCCTTTTACAATTTTACGAAACTTCTTGCCTGAAAGATGTTTTAAATTGCACACCAGCTTTAGACTAGAAACTGGTTCAACCAGAAAGGTTTCTCTTCTTTTTGGTTTGTGGCTGCATCAAGGAAAAGAGTGTTCCATATTAGCATAAAGAGCAATAACGTTGAAGTAAAATTGAGCAATCTTTATCAGTTCTTGAAGCGTTTAATGGTATTGCAAGTTGCAAAATATTTTGCCCATCTATCATGTTCCATCATTTTATAATAAATTGCATTTCAGGGTGACACACGAGATGCGACTTACGCATTGCGTGGAAGCGGCGTTTTGCACGAACTCGAACAAGTATTGGTCAAATAATTTACTTCAGCTTCATCAGTAGAAACGTTCCTATCACACAAATACCACTCACATGTTTCATCCTTTTCCCAATTAGTTGTTTGCAAACGGAGGAATCTAGCACAAGCATTTTTAAATTCAGCAAATAAAGTGGTCCATTTATCCAGATGTGAAACACAAGACTTGTACAATCCAGATACATCTGACATAAATGAATCACAGTCATGATCCTTGTCTTAGCTGAATTTTCTTAGTGCTGATTTAACTTGGCTTGATATGTACATCTGATTGTCTCTCTTGGAGCCTTGCCTTCAATGTGGCGAAACACGATACAGCCTCAACAACTGATGCTTTTGACTTCTCAATACTTCTCTGAACTTGCTCATTAAAAGCAACCACAAATGATTACAAATCTCTTAATGTAAACAGAATTCACTCAAAGAATTTCCAAAAAAAAGCGTTTCAGAACAACAGTGGTCTTGTCGATTGATATGCGGTATGAATTTGAAGCTGGGGACAATTGAAGCATCCGTGGCAAGACGCGATAAAGTGATAGCCATCAGCTTACGCTACGAGAAATACGTTTTTGGAACT
>Ga0210059_1011372_pt1 | contig 13624 bp, 8 predicted proteins | sample Ectturendosymbi2_FD_188042 | JGI IMG/M metagenome (GOLD analysis project Ga0210059, IMG submission 188042) | Ecteinascidia turbinata endosymbiont from Florida, USA - Sample 2 (SPAdes) (version 2) | ecosystem: Host-associated > Tunicates > Ascidians > Unclassified | place: Key West, Florida...
CACTCGGTTGGTTGTGTGTTCTGATTGTGTTCCCTGCAGCTCTTCCGTACACCGTGCGCCTGGTAAGAAGGCTACGGTACCAATTTACAAGGTCTTGGTAAGACCCGGCCAAGAGTCGACCTCTCGACCTACCAGCACCGCAGCGGACGCACTTACCACTACACCACGGGCTGGTAAGTACACTGTTGATCCGAGTCAGATGAAGCAAACAATTTCTCACCGCTGTAAAGTGAACAACGAAGTGCGACTGCAGTGCAATGAAAGTAGCGTTTTTCTAACGAAGGAATAGGCTATAGCGTCACGAATTTACTAACGGTCAGCGTACTGTTTATTGGTCTTTATTCTAATATTTCGATACTGGATCCCTCAACAGGGTTAGGAAAATCATTACCTGAGGTCTAATCCACTGCAATTCCGTCTGGCATATTGTACACCACGGTGTGCACCAGATCAATCACCTGGGTACACCACTGCGACATCGTTTTTCACTGTGTTAAAATCCTCAAATTACAATAATTACTCTTAAACTTGTAACTAATTACAAATATTTTATTACAGAACAAAGAAATGAAACCAACACCTGCAGATAAGGTGGGCGTTTCCTAAGCTGGTGTCAGGGCTTTTTTCACCTTAGTTATCTTTTACAATTTGAACGTTTTTGCCTCTACGTTAAAAGTAACGAAAGTACATGCAAAGACAACAAACAGAAAAAATGTTTAGATAGTGACAACAAAATACAGCACAAGAGTTACAGAGTAAGGGAAACGAACCAAACTAACAAAAACAAATATGTTCAAGCGGCAAGAAAAGTACAAAAAAATATACGACAGAACAGAAGCAGACACAAGGAAAGGCTCAATAATTGTTCAGTATTTACTTCCAATAGTTGTTCAATAACAAGTTAACTTTCTCAAATATAGTTGGCTTAAACTTGATGAACTTTAGGCTGGGAAAATAATGTGAACTCAGTAAATTTCTTCTTGTACTATACTGTAAAACTTACTGGCAATTGAGAAATTCTTTCTGATGGTGCAAATGCTGCTTTGAATGTCAAATAGTCCATGGCCAAAGCACCAAGTATGGCAAATTCTTCTGATTTTTTCTTCCACTTCATTAGTGGGTCTTCACCAAAGTGTATGATTTCTTCCTCCAAGTATCTCTCCACTTCCTCTTATACTGAATATCTAGAGTTTTTCTTTTTTGAACCTGCTGCCATAAAACATGTCATTTTCCAGGGTTTTCATTCTCATCATCTGAGCTGGTGGTGCCACTGTCTTCTTCATATTTACCAGGCCTGCTTGCCACATGAATTATCAGCACTTACATATCTTCTTTTCGAACATCATCTTCAATCCACTTGTAGTTAAACCTTGGGTCAAGAAGAGATGCAAGTCTCCTGTTTAAAGATTTAAGAAACAGCAGCAACCTTTTTGGAACCAGAATCTTGAAGGTTTGTTGCCAATTTATTGCAATAGATAAAATTTGTATATTTTCGTTGTTCTAATGTTTTAAATAAACCAACCACTACAGGACAAATGCAAGAGGATGTGACAATATTTTCGCCTTCAACTTGTTGGATTGATTACTTCTGACGCAGTGTCACAATATGTAATAATTTATTGGAGTTTGTTAATGTTTTATTCCTAAAAGTGGTGCAATTATTCAGATCAATCCGTGCAGCACGGACTTTGAGATGTTGTTTTGAACGCTATGAACTTGTGCGAACCACAGCGGGAGCTTTGCAACATGAAAACATTACGCTTGATGAATGATCTGTGACGTAAAACTTTCCGTTGTGCCTACCTGCATCGCAGCTTTGCAGGACCTTAAAAACACTTGCTATGTAAATCATGCTCTCTTCCAAAACGCACGTTTGGAATAAGGGGCTCTTTGCAGATGGTCGGCCTTCTAATCGCCGTATTTTTTATGCTGGCATCAAGTTGATTTTCATCTGTGAAGTGATCAATACAGAAAGTTCTGATGACCGGTGGTAATATTTCGCGAGGCAGCTTGGCCTTGCGCTAGTGACGTTATGAAGTTCATTGACTCATTTGTTGCAGCAAAAATATAAGTTTTATGATTCATAAAGAACAATAAATCACGATGCAAGAAATATTTCTTAGTCGTCAGGATGACAATTTCAATGTGTGTGAATAGAAAGCTCCTTAGAATGAAGTCGACGACAAAACAGGAAAACAATCGAACTTTGAAAAGAACAGTTTTTCTCATTTTGTTCGGACCCTAGCCCCGGGGTCTGCAAAACTTCCTTGAAACACAGTGGCATGCTCACGAGCTCACTCAACGCTAAATAATCTTTATTTGCTATTTTATCTCGTGACGTTATCATAGTGAGAACTGTATCGACTTCTTCACGATATTACAAGACACTTTTCAACATAACGAGCTGCGAATTCCATTTTCTCACATTCTTTGCTCTTAATGTTATTTTTATGCTTTGCAAGTATGACGTAGAATTAACAGATTTTCTTACGAAATTTGCAATGCTGGCTGCTTTTGCCAACTGCTTTCCAATGAAAGATTTAAAAAACTGTGGATCCTGCAGGCAATATTTAATGCAATGTTGTTTTGTCTGATCAAAGCTGCTTACTCTTTCTAATAAGTAAGCAAGCAGAGTATTTAAATCTGTGCCATCCTCTACAAAGTCTTGTTCAGGAACAGGTTCAAGGAGCAACTGTCCTTTGCCCTCCCCAAAAGCTTCTTCGCCAGTTTTATGCAGAATAAACACCAGAAAGGAAACATGAAATTCTTTAACAATGGACGAAGCATTATCTGACACTACTTTTGTTATTTTTTATGTTAGTTTTAACTTTTCTATAACATTGTAACAAGACTTGGCAATGTTACAAGCTGTATGCTTATCTAAAAATGGGCCTGTTGTCAGGACAAAGGTGCGAAGTTTCCATTTTGTATCGATGAAGTGAATAGTGGTGCCCAAGAAACTTTCCATGTTTCGGTTTGTCCAGAGATCTATTGTTAGGGAAACTTTTGACAAACATGCAAGTTCATATCGCATAGCGTCTTCCATTTGTTGAATACATGTTAGCATAAGTGAATGTATGATGGTAGAACGCCTTGGAATGACAAATCTTGGGTCATCAGTCAACATAGTTTCTGAATGTTTGACTGTCAACAATGCTTAGTGGCAACTGGTCACTTGCAATTAATTTGAGCATTAGCAACAAAAAAGTGCAAAAACATTCTGTTCATTACACATAGCATAATAAGGATGCAATCGAAACATCGCTGCCTTGTCTTAACCTTGCGTACAGCACCATAGATATTTCTACACTGCAGCTGTTTGGAATCTTTGGATGTTGCAGCCAGTTGCCAGCTCTCGATGACCTACCCATGTTAATCCTTTGTTGGTGGTGACGAAACTCTGTGACGAACGCTATCTCGCTCCATACAAGCGTTTTGTGGTTTTTTCATGCCACAAGCATTCTCGCTTACTCGTGCATTAACTGTCGAAACAACGCGTAATGAACGCTGTCTTCGCTCTTTATCGCCCTGCCTTGCTGGATATCGTGTGTGCGGTTGTGCTGTACAAGCTCTGTGCACTATGTCTCATTCTTGCGATAAATCTGCATCAGGTCAAATGGAAACTGTAACAGTGATCTTGAGCATGCCTTTTTGCGAAATCTATGATGTTGTTGGAAGTAAATGTAATTGTAACTTGGTCAAATTTTCAGAAGTTACAAATACACAAAAACAAAACGTCTGAACTACAATTACATGAAAATTTGTACGGTAAATAATTACATTCAATTACAATTGTAATTGATCAAACTCTTGTCACGAAGTGAATCGTGGCGGGTTGTAGGATATCATTTGAAGATGAAAGTGTAGAAGTGCGACAAAAAAGGTTGAGAAATAGTGACAGTAATTGGTAAGGTATGCAAGGATTTTAAAAATCGTCTAAGGATGTACCACGAAAAGAAAAGTAGAAAAACATAGACGTAATATGAGCTGCGCACCTGTTGAGATTAAATAGGATAACCGCTGGATCTACTGTAGCATTATTTATAGAGCTCAACGAGCGGTTTCAACAGGCAGGTTAAAGTTATCTGTGACCTCTTGAAAATGAGGTTGCATTTTTGTGCAAGGAAACAGATAGTTTGGCTGTAGGATTGAAATCAGGTAGATTCTGAGATTACTTTTTGAAACAGTAAGCAAACTTTAGCCTTTTGGCAACCTTACTTTTTAAAACAAAAAGATTTGTGATATAACACACTCGCCACATTTCTATGATTGCCATGAGTGAGAAACGCTACCAAGTAGCAGTAGATCTTGGTGCAGAAAACTCTACCCAGTACAGCACGATTTGGACAATTTGGGGAAAATCTTTATAGCCAGACCACCCCTTTTTCCCATACGCGGTTTTTCTTTATTTATTTAACGGCTTCATGGCCCTTTCCTCTAGTAACGCTTTTCTTAAAAAGTAGTGAATTAGCAAGTCATAGACTAATTGATGTTTGTATGTTTGTTCATTCAGTTTTTGACAAAATTTTCGAAGAATTTAGATATATGTAAAATTCAGTGCAAGAAATTTTGCCTGGACATACCGTCTTAAGGCCTACGGCATACTTTAGGTGAAAAATTATTTAGTATAAAACCAAGGAAGTCAAGACTTTAAAAGATTTTTGAAAAATGTCTTTCGTGAAAAATGTCTTTCGATGTTAGACAGCGCTCGGGGCAAGAAGCAAGTTTGGAGCCCCCATGTTCGAACCTGAGGTTTTTCGGAAGAATATTGACTGTATTGAAGAGTGTACTTGTGAAATTATTGGGATTTTTCGGCGCCTCCAAGAGACATTTGGCGCCTCGCGCAGTGATTCGGCGCCGCCGTAATGCTCCGGCGCCCGGGGAATTGTGCCCCTGCTTACATGGGCTTTCAAGGTTTTGAGCGCTACTGACACAATCTTCACTATAGCTGCAATAATCTGCACGGACCTATACGCACTTATAAAGCATGATTAGAGGAAAACTAGTCGAGTCCTTTTGCTTTTCACAATTCCCCAGGTATCTTTACATCGTACATTTTGCACCGCAGATCATAACATAGAACTTTTGCGAAACATGTTTAAGTTGTTCATTAATTACTGCCTGAAATTTATATAGTACAGAAGTTCAGAGTATTGACATTACTCATGATTGTGGAAAGTAGCTATAGACTTGCCTTCATTTCAAGCTGCACATGCTTGTCGTCGTGCTAAGCCAACTGAGCTTCTTGAAAGGTGAACAGTCAGTAGCAACAGGAAACAAAATTCGTGATTGCTCCTTACAACAGTTTTAACAACTCAAACATTTTGTCAAAAACGTGTTCCCAAATTTGCGAAAGTTAAATAGTTTCTGGTTTACATTGCTCGGCTAGCGACAGACAGGTTGCTGTCAGCAACTTTCCAGCGCTTAGTCCGATCCCATGTCATGACTTCTGCAACATCATCAACAGCAGAACGATTTCACCATTACTTTCTTTTAATCTTTGTTTCTGGTTCTCCCCTGCAAGTGAACATTCGCGTAAAATGTCCGACTTTAAAAGAGCTTAAAACTTGCAAATTCCATGAGAGAACTTGCGCTATAAATACTCACCGGTTTTCCCTTTCGAAGGAAAGTCCTCATTACGTGCATGTCTACATGTATAAATATACTAATCCCTGCATACTTTCACTTGAGTCTTTGCCTTTCTAGAAAAAAGTCTTGAAAGCCTTTTTCGAAGTGACAACCCACACTGGCGTTTATGTTTAAGTCTTATAAGTTGCGGCTGGACAATTCTGGAAAATCTCTGATTTCGTTACTTTTACCCAACGCTAATATGACTGAAAGAGAAAAGTTTAAAAACGTTTTTCACTTTTTCTGGTTTTTAAAATCTTATTCTGTCGAAACCTGAGAGTTAAATGTTAAAACCACTTTTCAAGCAGTCATGCAATGTTCGCAGCGAAGACTTTTACGGCGTGCTTTCGTTTAGAGAACATTTGTTGTAAGAGTTTCGTGAAAATGATAATTAACAGATCAGGATTATTTGAATGGTTACTTGTGCTTATTAGCTTAAGCACAATCAGCCTGAGAGCTGAAGAGGAAGTCATTTCATTAAAGAACGGATGCACACTTATCAGACATCCACAAAACTCTACAGCTGCACCGCCGTAAGTAAACGTTTAAGTTTTTTGCCCGCACTGTTGTGTGCTAGAATGATATCCACCTACGCGCATTTTAGACGTTTTTGTCTTTGTAAAACTTTATGTCGAATTTGGTAACGACGGTTGTTCTTGTTGCACTTGCAACAGTTGGCACTTCATTTTGGTAAGTAAACGTTTTTGACCGAAGCGTTGCAATTGGGGCACACACAAGCGCGTCAGTTATCACGAAGATGATTTCAACAAGATACGTAATGCTAAACTTAGATCAAATACGCAAGCATGAAACGTTTGAAACGTTTGGCGCTTTACATTTGTGTGAGTAAACGTCCACATCAGATGTGAAACGAGAGTTTTGACCCCTAATGGCGTTTGTGATCAGGAATCTAGGATTGAACCAACGCAGGGTCCCTAAGCTGAAAAGTTGGCACGAGTCTTCAGACTCAAGCGGTCAGGAGACAACTGGCAAGATTTTGATAGGTCGTAGAGATACGCTTCAATATCTTTTAGCACCATAACTGGCAGATAACCACTGTAATGGCGTCAAAAGTGAGGGTGGCACTCGCGAAAAAAAGTTAATTCAAGCAAACCCTAAAATCAGTACTTGTAACCAGGCTCGTAGCCAAAAATTTCAACAGAAGGGGCAAACAACTACCGAGTCTCAGCATTTAAATATTTCATTCTCCTTGTTTTTAAAGCATCGCCCACAAAACGTACGTTTATCTCGCGTTTTTTCCTGCACAATTGTGTTCAGATTTAAGCTGGCGAATTATAAGACTGATTTCATTGAATTGATAAGTTTAAAAGTGTTGATATTGAAGTTCCAAGCTTCTACTTTGGATCAATAGCACCACTTGCTTGTAAAACTCTCCTGCTCAAGTGTTTGTGAAAACCTCGATGATACGTAGCACGATCTGCAGTATGCTTGTTGCAGCCAATATTGCAGTTGAGCGAGAAGTCACCGTGGACGCTATTTCGAAGGCGCTTTTGATGCACGCATCTGACGTACACCAACACACGATCAAAGCCGAGTAGTAACTTTGCTCTAAGATACCAACTTCCAAAGCGGGCCTTATGCTAAAATTTCGCGCATGCAATACGTGGAAAGTGTTGTCGTCCAATTCTTAAGCGACTAACTGATGTGTGCATCTCATTTGATAAAAGTAAACACTACAGACTAACTAGATTCTCTCAATGCGTTTGAAAAATGTTTGGATTTTTGATAATTCACAAATTGTTTTGGCTACTTTTCATTTCTTCTGTGAAACCTTTGCAGCAATTTGTTTGAATTGGTTTCATGAGACCTCGTCAAATTAATTGACTTCATTGAGATATACAATAGAATTAAATGTAAACACGATGGCAATCCCAGCGTATCAGAAAATGTATTGATCATGCTCAGTTGCATGTGAAGATAGCTTAGTACTACACGCAATTAAATTTGTACAGATCACGCTTCTAGAAAACACAATACCTTGTCTGGGGAATTCGAAGACCCAATAGGAAAAATATAATTTAGTTTCTTTTTAGTCACATTCGCTTTATGGAGAAAACCGATTGTAAGCTACCTGTAAGGAATGGCAGCGTCAGTGCCCTCAGCACTTACAAAATGAAAAGCATCTGCTACTTACGTTAGTCTTTGATGCTGAATCTTTTCGTTGCAGCTGAATGATTTCAAAATTTGCTGTAGGATAGGCTGGCAATTCAACATCAGATGAAAGTTGAAACACTTTAAGACTATGCACAGGTCGGGTCCTGACTACCACAAAACTGATTATTTACTCGTCGGCAAGGCATTGGGAAATCATTGATGAAAACGTCAAGCCTCCACATAATTGTGATTGAACCGTCACAATACATGCCATCACGAATAAATATCTAGAATGAATGCTATTGTTACTTCATCGTTTGAACGAGTTCTTTCAATCCACTGCTAGGTCGCACTATAGATCTCGGGACAGGTGTTGAGCAGCCATTCCGTTTTTCCGTCATCTAGAACTGTGAGATCATGTACTCCATTCGGAGGTCGACGAATTGGACAACGAAGCACCACGTGTTCAACGGTCTGTTCTGTGTCAAACTCACAAGCCGTAGAAGGGATCATACCCGGTTGGTGTAAGCAGGAGCGGAAACATCCGACACCGGTGCAGAGGCGGTTAAGCCGGACCCATACTGTTCTTGGCAGAGCCATTCCAGGAAGGTAGATGCCGATGTCAAGGTGAAATCACAGTGATCTCCAACTGCAGCGTCTCGCAGTGGTCTCCAACATAGGCGTAGCCAGGGGGGGCAAAGGGGCCATGGCCCCCCCAAATTTTTAGAAAATACAGTCATTTTGTGCTTTGAACAAAATAGTGTTATTCGCCTAAAATCAAACGTTTTGGCCCCTCCAAATTTCTGGGCCGGCTACGCCACTGGTCTCCAACCACTCCGCATTCCATCGGTGAATGGTGATCCGCCTAAAGCGCCACATTTCTGTTTTTGTCGTCATATGAACTGATGAGTTGTTGTGCGACAGGTACAATTGCGTGTCTCCATTTGAGATGCAGGTGATTCCAACCTGGTGGACATGTGAGCTCTTTTTGCAAAGTGATACAAGGTATCGGCGATACATGAGCGTGCTCTCCAACGTTACTCCGAGGTATTTGGGCTCAGAGCAAAAGGGCAGGGTTTCATTATTGAAGCTGACTATCAGCTCAAACTTAGCTTCCTTGTTGTTGAGGTGGATGATTGCCGACACCGTTTTGTAGTGTTGAGCTTTACTTCCAGATCTGGAGGTATTCACCTACAGTCGCCATGTCTTTGCTTAGCGCCCCTTCCACTGCTTGCCAGTCTACATCAACATGCATGATTGCTGGATTGTCGGCGTTTGCATACTTTCTGGAGACGGCGATTGGCAAGTCAGAGGTGTAGATGTTACAGAAGGAGTGCCAAGACGGATCCCTGTGGGACGCAATTCTTGAGGCGTCGTAACCTGCTCCACTTGTTTTTAGCGGTGGTAAGGGTTAAGCTGCAATTATCAGCAATTCCATGATCAAGCGGACCATGTGCCATGTCAGGTAGCAATCGCAGTAAGTTGCAGATGCGGCCGCGATGCGGTAGTGTCGTAGGCTGCTGTGGTATCGACAAACACAGCTTCGGCCTCCTTCTTTGCCGAAAAGCTATCCTCGATGTCCCATGTCAGCAAGGTCATCTGATCTATACGGTCGACCACCCGTGTCGAAAGCCCGGCTGTTCCTGCGGGTGTAATGTATCGATGACTGGTGTACCTGAACCATCACTGTGGCGCATTAAATAAGACTGAAACTGAATCGCTCAGGGTTGCCATGTTGGTATTTTTATTGCCAGATTCCAGACATTTGGCCTTATTTGACGTGGCTTGGCATGCGACAATTCTGTTTCGCGTGTACATGTACTCATAGTAGTTTGGCATATTTATGGCCTTCTTTAAACGTAATGGCATAAAAAAAAAACGTTATTTGACACTTTTATAACACCTGTCTGCTTTGAGCATAAACTTTTATATTTTTTGAGCCTGTTTGGAATTGATTGAAGTTATTAGGCATATTCTGCCTAACGATTTGGCGTATTTGGTCCGTCTGATTCTGGAAAGACTAATAGTTTTTCTATGGGTTCTGTGTGACTGCATTTTGTAATAGATATTTTGTGGAATTGTCGACATATCTAACATATCAGACGCTTGCGTACCAGATTCACTGTTATTAAAAACTATAGCATGGTGTATGTTTGTATTTTCATAACCTGTGTTTTGTAGTTTTAAACATTTATACGTATTTTTATTACGCATTTTCTGTACGAAGAAATAGTGCTTTTGGAGATTAACATTTATTTGTTTAATTTTACGCAATAATTCTAGGCTTAGTGGGATTGATCACCCGCGTAATTCAAAGTCGACAGTCATTAGCCTGTTTCGGCTTCTTTGGCATGTTTTGAAGCTATTTGGAATACTTTGATAAGCAATTTGGTATTTTTGTGCATCTGGACCTGGTTCCCTGGAATCCCATCTTGGCCAAAATTTGAGCTTCAAAACATAAAATATATAATACCGCCATATTCACACATTTAGTGTGGGGACTGTACAAAATCTACAATATTCATTCATGGCTACGGCTGACACTGCAAGCAAGGATAAGCTATATTTGCAGCACGCCAGCAGGGTTAGCAGAGAGGAACTCTTGCGATGGACTTGAAATGAAGTTTGCATCACCATTAGGTGGGATACAGCAAGCTGGTGCTCCAGAAATAGCTGCGAAAAGCATTACTCCTTGTTTTTACGTGCGGTTAGTGATTACAAGCGGTTAGATGCAAGTTTGTAATACATGATCACCAACTTCCACACGAAGCTTAAACCTCAGGTACAGGTTAGCCATGATATGAATTCCCCAACACTCACGCTGTATAAAGCCTGGTTCACACGTGATGCGGCAGAACGGCGCGGCACTTCCGACAAATGCGTCTCGACCGTTTGAGTATTCACACGTAAGACGGCTGCAAAGGCACGAATCACTGGTCGCGACGACAAAACTGTGCTCAGCAGCGCGTTTGAAATCCCCGCTAAACAGCGAAATAGGCTTCTTCATCTTCTTCTACTGTACATATGTCATCTGCAATTTTTTAAATATATTTTGTTAAACACGATGACAAGCACAGTTACACCGCAGTTAAAAAAATGAATTCAGCATTGGTATAGGGACAGTTTGAATGCACACAATATTACCAAGTTTGATTTACATTAAATACTACTGCTTAATCTAGCAGCAAATTTAGCAAAGCACATACAAAGAATTATCGTTGGAGGGTCAAACTCAGTGAAGCGTGACATAAACATTGCCTACTGATCAAAAAGTTTGGAGTGCAGTAGGCTAAAGCCTCTCTCTAGAGATATTCAATACAGGAAGTTTAAAATTGAGAACTGCTTTCCAAAAGATGAAGCACTTAATTTAAGGTTGGTTGAAATCTGAGAAAATGGATAGGCAATGTGCCAGATGATGGATGGATTAACCTAGGTGGTTGTTAAAAATATGAGGACAAAGTGAATGTAACAGTAGAAACAGCAAAGGTATTTGCCTAGGCCAGTGGTGCTTAACCAGAGGGAAATTTCATGTTCCAGGGGTGTAAATTTATTGAACCATAAATTGCAGCCAATGTAAATTTGTATAAATCATTCTAAACTATAAGTTTGTTGTGCTCATATTTTCAATAAATGAGCACCATTGAGTGTATTGGGGTAAATTTGGTGATCTTGTTTGATAAAAGGGTAAGATATGTAAAAAAGGTTAAGAACTACTGACCTAGGCCTACAATCAACCATAAAACTGTCATATTTTTATTAGATCACAGTTCAAACATCATTTGCTTTGTATTAATTAACACCCATAACACACACACAAGTACTGTACATGAATACCAATGAAGACTTGCAATGGCAGTGCAACAAAAGGCCAAGCTACAAGTCCTGATGCATCATCTAACATGTGTTACAGGTTTTAGCGAGGAGTAGAAAATATCATGCCTTGCTAGTACTGGTCTCTGAATGTTTTTACAATACCATATCTGACCCTGTTTGCCTAAATCAGGCTATGATGATCAATCTAGTAGCATGTGCAATTTGTTGACATATATGCCTACTTTTCTGTTGATAACAGTCACCACCAACTATCATATCACTGTTGATTGTAAAGTTCCCTCCACACACTTTCACTTTGCAATTTTTGTAATTTGGTAGCTGCAATCATAAATCACTGGCCAAGTTGGCACGAGGCTAAGAAGTTGCTCATTAAAATCCGACAGCTATAAGCTGAAAAACACAACAGCCAGAAGGCATCATGGATGATCATCACACTGCAGCCTACCAACCACATCTACAGTAGGCCTATTAGGCTAATTGTTATTCAACACAGAACAGATCACTAGAGTTATCAGTAGCATTTGGTGACAAATAAACTGAAAAAACAACTGAAGTTATCTGATTCGCCCTTATAATGCACTCACTGGCAAGCCTAACACATCGACCAAGGGACCAAGACGAAGCGGCAGATGCGGCAAAGTTGAACCAATTTCTACTCTGCCGCAAGCCGGATCAGTCGCTCGATTAGCGGATATGACGTCAAAAATTTGCTGCCGTAGACCGAAAATCGCAACAATCGCACTCCGTGTGAACTAGGCTTAAATGTTTGATTAATCATGGACGATTGGCAAAACATACTGCTTTGATCAGATTCGACTAAAAGCTGAAAAGGATAGGCTCCTTAAGAAGTTTCGTTTGCACTGGTGTTTCTCTGTCTTGTACATCAAAGGCTTGACTAGCCTAAAAATGTTTGGTGCAACCTTTTGGAATTGTCTCCGTTTCCCCCCTTCTGGCTACGCGCCTGCTTGGAACAAGTTTTTCTGATTGCACACCATTGGCTGTGGCGTTGAAATACTGCTGACGAAAGTGTTGCAAGAACTTTGAATTGTTTCCAAATGTTAAAAGTTTGCGTGGGATTTGTTAAAACAGCAATTCTTAATATCTGCGTCGTTTGTAGGCTAATCATTCCCTTCGACAAGTATCCACAAGGGCGATACAGTTTAAATCTGATGGCCAAAGTGTTTTACTCGGAAATCGACTTCAAGTCATTCACGTATCTTCAGTCCTGAAAATTGCAATCAAAAGCTTACGGGTGAAATGATGAAAGACTTACGAAAGCGCGCGAACTGTAGTTGCAAACGCGCGCTGTGACCGTAATGGTGATATCGCCGAAGCCATGAAGCAAAACTGACGCCATTATGGGAGTGCGAGCTTGAACCAACCGCGGCGATGAGTTGCAGAAACATTGTTCGGCACGTGCGGCTTGCGTAGTTAGGAACTGCTGACAACCGCTACTGGGCTGTAAATTGCGTGGCGTGTATTAAATTTCAAGCGTTTCTCTTGTTCCACCAATTTTTAAGTTTTTTTCTTGCTTCAGCACATTTCCAACATTTCTGGAAAGCTGAGTTAGCAGGGATTTCCTATCCCTGCCGTCGAGAATTGAAGGCTTTAGGTTCACGTTGAGCCTCCGAGGAATCTGCCTGCCGTACTCTGCTTTCAAAACTGCCATAATTCGGACTGCGCACAGGGGCGCAACCAGCTGATTATTTCGAAGGGGTCAAAATGATTGTAACCAATAGCGCAGCCAGGGGGGGGGCTGAAGGGGCTCAAGCCCACCCCTTAGCAATCAGAATATTGATGTTTATTTTCTTAGTTTTTCACCAACATTGTAAATCGAGATCGGGTGGATTGCAAAATATTCTTTGGCAGTACCACAAGGTGTAGCAGCACATTTGTTATCAAATCAAGCGGTTATGAATTCTCGAGATTTGAGAAATATAGAAGCAGCTTTCTTCATTCCTGCGTGTTTTGTACTACCATATGTAACAAGAGCTGGGTGTTACCGTGCTCTGCCAGCGTGGAAGCAAGCTTGACATTTGAACTGCCA
>Ga0210059_1011373_pt1 | contig 13622 bp, 7 predicted proteins | sample Ectturendosymbi2_FD_188042 | JGI IMG/M metagenome (GOLD analysis project Ga0210059, IMG submission 188042) | Ecteinascidia turbinata endosymbiont from Florida, USA - Sample 2 (SPAdes) (version 2) | ecosystem: Host-associated > Tunicates > Ascidians > Unclassified | place: Key West, Florida...
CAGAATATACTGATATATCCTAGGATGCTTTCAGAAATGGCTCATTAACGAGTTAGCAATTTGTGATGTTTGCAATTATTACCTTGTAAAGGCAGTTGAAGATAGATTAATTATATGCTTAATCAGTTTTTTTAAGGGAAATGTAAGGTACCTGGTATGGACCTGCAGGGACCCGATGATAATTTTCTGTTTCTAGGGACCCGAATCGGGTCCCTAAAACACCTTAAAAAAACTGTGCTTAATATTTTTAGATTTATCAAAAGCATTCAACACTGTGAACCATAAAGTTTTGTCCAGACTTATTTTTTCAGTGGCATAAGAGAGTTACCTTCCCAGCCAACTCAAAATATTTATATGCATTATTTTAACATTCAAGAAATTAACCTGAGCTTTTTATCCAAAGTCTGATCCAGGATATAAATTCATTTTTTCTTGTCGAAGAAGGACTATGTCTGTGGGAAAATAGCTTTTATTGAAGAAAGTTGTTTTTAACATCAAATAATTGTCGTGCGAAAATTGGTCTCGCTCAGCGATTGACCAGCGTGCTTTCCACCGCCTGTTGGCTGAACGTGCTTCATGCAGCGGTGACTTATTCCAGCCCTCTTCCAAACGAATTGCACGTTAGCTTCACCAAGAACTTTTCTGTTATAATTTTTCAGGCGATTATTATGTTTTGAATGGAAACAAGTTTTGGATCACGAACGGTCCCGATGCAGACACATTGGTAGTCTATGCCAAAACAGATATGAGCTCAAACGCCCGTGGTATTACTGCTTTTTTGATTGAGAAAGGTATGGAGGGATTTTCTGTTGCCCAAAAACTTGATAAACTAGGCATGCGTGGTTCCAACACCGGTGAATTGGTATTTCAAGATTGCAAAGTGCCAGGTTAGTTGTTATCATTTTTGTTGATCAACGTTCGAATAAAAAGTGCGCGTGGGTTGCGTTACATTGTTAGAGCTCCGAACAGTTGGCGGTATTTGTATGTGCTGTTTTTGACACTTTTAGCAAACACAACTTGACATACGAATGCCTCCATTGAAGAGAGTATAGTACAGATGTAGACTGCGGCTTCCAGTTTGTTTGCACTTGGCGTTTATCAAGCATGGCATTTGAAAACTTATCTAACAGTCTCTTACAGGTGCAGGCACTTAACCAAACACAAAATTATGTTAACTTTTGACTTATATTTTTTAGTGCGGCATAGTTTGGTGTGCTGAAAGGTAAGAAAAGCATATGTATTACAAGTTAGTTTCAATATTTTTGTTACTGATTTTCCTAGCCTGCAATGTCTTGGGAGCCTTGAACAAGGGAGTCTATGTTTTGATGACTGGCCTCGATCTTGAACGACTGGGTGCCTGTGCCGGACCCACTGGGTACGCAAGCTTACTGTTTAGAAACCAGTGAAGGGGCTATGTAGCACAGCAATGAAAGCATTCAATTGCGTCTTGAATATACATCTTTGCAATATTATATATGAGGTAATTTTCAGGAACTGTTTGTTAGAACTGCGCAAGGTACGGTGAATTAAACAGTTGAGTTGACCCGAAATGTTTTTGGGCATCATTTCCTTTCGATGTCTCTGAAATGATCTCAACGCAGTCAATGTACAGGTGACCAACAATGTTGCTGAAACTTTTAATTTCACGTCTGGGTTTCAGCATCTGCGTGCTTAACTATTTCTAACGCAAATTCATTTCGTCACACTTAACGGGACGAACAGAAATTTCTGGTGTTGCTTCATACTGATAATTAATTACTTATCGTTTCGAAGGCAGCTCGTGCAATGGCACTATTCAATTCGTGCCGGTGGAATTTTGATCGTGTCAGTCCTTATTCCATAAAGCTAACAAAGTCCCGTGGCCAGTAAAAAGAGAGCTTGAATTTCCAAACAACTAGTGTAAAAGTACGTTCGTTTTGCAGCAAAATTAATGTGACATTGACCATAGAATCGTCCAAAACTTGGCCAAGGACATTGGTTTGGCTTTGGCACCCATGTTATGGGTATGCATGCTTCTGTAAAAAGTCTTTGTTTAGCGTGTCAATTTATTATTTATACGTCAATTTATTAAAATCACTTCCGCCCTCAACGCATGTAAATGACCTTTAACTTTTTTCGTTCAAAGAATTACTTTGTTTTCCACCGACAGTGATGAAAGTAATTGAAAAATATTTGCATTGCAAGTATACCTTATATGCCAAATTGTGCTGTTGTATTCGATCAATTTAAAAAGCTTGAGCTATGGTTGCCGGCCTAAACCTTCGATAAACATGTTCACAAACTAATGTTGACTGAGCTGCTGTATTGTTCAAAAAGCTTTCAAGTGCCACAGGTCGTAAATGGTATAAATTTTATGATTACAGTTTTTGGAACTGCACTTTAATTTCATTGTGTGTTCGCGTACCAAGTTACTCCAACCCTACCCGCTACTTACACTCCCAAGTTTTTCATGCATTTTGTCTTTTTTTTTCGAAGTAAACTAGCTTATCATCTAGCATTTGCTGAGTGATAGCGAAAGAGTTGAGTTATTAGGCTATGGCGTTTATTTCACCGCAGAAAATTATAAGCCATATGGGATACATGATCTAAAACCTTCGATGGGTTTTGTAGCATGGATCATTTCTTCTGGATTGATCAAAGGTCAAACTTTGGTGGTCAGGCTTATATTTTATTAGGTTAAAGTCAATCTGCAGTCTCTTCGCTAGTCTAAAAAATGATTGTTTGATTGGCTGGAGATCAGAGCGGTGTCAACACGTGTGAGGCGCACAATTAATTGTTGCAATCGTTGCCACGCTCATAATGTTCTTTTGTTGACTTCTCGATCAGCTAAAAATGTCCTGGGAACGCTGAACAAAGGCGTTTATGTGATGATGAGTGGACTTGATCTCGAAAGACTTGTGTTGTCTGCCGGGCCTCTCGGGTAAATCTTTGCTTGATGTATAGCTGTAGCAGCTGGTGGTGGTTTGCGTCGGTGTGATTGACAACAATCGCCTTGCTGAGAATTGCCATGGCATCATTTGCTCTGCGCAGGTTTCATTCATTAAAATTGATTTCTTTCGGCGCAACAATTTTAACTACTCTGTTCTTCGATAAATCACTTGTTGTGCTGAGTTTCAGTTGCTTTTAACTTTTTCATATGTGGTCGAAACACGAACTAAAATTGGATATTTTTGCTGTTCCAGACTCATGCAAGCAGTTCTAGATGTCGCCTTCCCTTACGTGCACGAGCGACATCAGTTTGGTCAGAAGATCGGCGAGTTTCAGGTCAGGTGGTTTGTCGGTGAACTTGGATGAGTTTTACACCTGGTTGCTGCCTGGTTCCCTGATGCTTTGTTTGAATTTGCTTGGACTTTGTCGCGCTGTGCCGACATTTTTTCGCTGTGCACATCTTCGTTTAAATTGCCGATTGCTATCCACTTTGGCGGCAACCCATTCTTCTTGCTTGAAATGGGATCTCTGGCAAAATCATGAAACAAAAGCTATGCTTGGTGTGTACGTTTGTAAACTTCGATGGCGGCGCTAAGCATTAAGTGGCTGGCGAAGGTATACCCATACTGAACAAATCACCTATGGCTCAGCGGTTCTCAAAAATACTTAGAAGACGGCTGAACACAGCATGACATGCCTAAATCGCAGTCACCTACACACATTCAATACATAAAATACCACGTTGCAAGCGACTGCATTCCGAAGTGTTCGCTTCAAAAATGCTTGACGAGTGTCAAGGGTGCAACTTACAGAAAGGCGGTCTTTTTGAAAGAGAGACCAGTATTTGACACCAAACAGTGAGGAATGGACAAAAAAAAGATTGAGATACTGTGCTGCCAACTAGAGCTCGACCGTCACATCATCATATCGATATGTGTCGGCCGATATGACGTTGATGCAGACGTATCGGCGATTTCCTTCGATATGTGTCGGCAACTACAGTACTATCACCTCCAACATCAGTACTCGGCAGGGGTCCGTAGGTCTTTATTTTTGTCCTCGCGGTACAGGTGGTTCAGCACAGGCAACAGCATTTGTCGTGAATGTTGCATAGTATTAATATGAAAGAGCCGCATTGCTGCCTTGTCGAAATTACGCCTGCGCAATGAGCTGAAACAGTCTGACATACGTCAGCCGAACGCACATCTTTCGGAATCTGCTGCTCTGCCGGTGCCTGACGCAGGTAAAAGCTTTCACACTGCCAGACACACGCATAGCTGTTTTGTGATATTGCGCTCCGTGGTTTGAGCAATCGCTTTGTTTTACAGTATGCCTAAGCCGTACCTGCTGCTTACACTTTCAGATAAGGTTTAGGTCGACTTCAGTGCCACGCCGCGTAACGCGCGTTCGTTACCATTGAAGAGAAGTTTCTATGACGGGATTTTTTTACGATGAGTTTCGCATATATTGAATGGCGCGACTGCTTGCCTCAAATTGTCATTGCATTATCTCAGCAAAATACCAGTCAGCGTTGTATTTCAACAGCAGCTCATTGGTATGAACAGTTGACGACGTTGTTTGCTGGGAAGAAACCTTGCACTACTTTTCGTTGCTCACTTCCACATCTCGATGCAAAAAAGACCAGAGCAAGTGTTCACTTCTGCTGTGATTTCTCAAGTAGATTTTTAATCAATCCTACAGAGAGCGTTCCACTAACGCAGTTGTGCAGGGGATTGTCAGCACCAATTTTATATGCACGTTTGGATAAACAGGGTTCTCGTTGCTGGCTGGCTCACGTTTGCTGACTCTTCCACAAGCTACGTGCTTTCACAGTACCATGTTCGCACGAGCGGAAACCGATACTGATGTAACAAAGGGCAAAACGAAAGCTGCAGTTTCCCGTTATGACTCGGTCATTGTTGCTTGTGCGTTTGGACAATGCGACCAGTACCACTGCCTAAACAGCTAGTTTGTGCCAGGCTACTAGCCACATTAGACTGAGTCTTAGAACAGCAAGCCTGGAGAAAATCTGATTTCATTCTGAGAAGTTACGTCAAAAGCTATTCTACCACGACAGACCCCCTTTGCCATTGCAGGTTAGATGCGCACCAGTGGTACCCAGTGGACATGTTTCAGCACAGCCGGGTTTGTTTATGTTGACAAAGGACGTTCACTGCAAGGAAACAATGCTTAAAACTGTGTTTCCTGAAATAGTAATTCACATCAAGTTTTGATTAGTAAATCATTACTTTGGATGAAATGCAAATATTTTCGTGCATTTCTTCAGTTGCGAACTATTCCCATTTTCCTGTGAGCTGGTTTAATATGCATTGTAATATCTTTTAACTGTGTTTTGAGTAATGCAAAAATATGGATTATCGGCAGTGAGATCTTAAAAAATGTCCGTATCCGCACAAAAAGTCTAATGATACTTTCGACTTGTATCGGTCGAGCTCTACTACCAATAGCGCACTCAGTTTATTGCGGCATCTATCTGTAGACTGGCAAACACGCCTTTCTCACAGAATGTTGGTGAAAACAGTAAGGTAAAAGAAATACTAACTGTACGCTTTCATGCGAAATAAGCTCACTGACGTATGGTTGTATCTTGCAGTTGATACAAGGGAAGATGGCAGACATGTACACTTCCTTGAGCGCTTGCAGAAGTTACATGTACACTGTGGCGAGAGCGTGCGATCGCGGCTATTTCAGCAACAGAGACTGCGCTGGGACGATTTTGTTTTGTGCTGAAGCTGCTACAAAGGTTGCCTTGGACGGTATTCAACTGCTCGGTACGAGTGAAGTTTAAGCGTCGTTTATGTTCTTAAAACCTTTTTCCTGCTGCCTTTGATGTCGCTTATTTTTCTGCGACGAACAAAAGGTTGAAGTTGAGCTTTACATCATTGATTTTTGTTAATTGCTACAAACTTGGTATCGGTTTGTGCTTTTCTTGGTTATTTCAGGTTCATGCAATGACGCAGTTCGATAAATCTGCCTATCTGGGACATAGCTTAGTGGCTGGGCTATCGCAAGTCATAGCATTTCAAGTTGGACCTGTTTGTTGGCTAAAATAATTTGAATTTCAATCTCTCTCTTAACACTCAATTCTGTTTGAATGTGGCAGTTATTTCTTGACATGAAAGCCACGGTTGTCTGGAATAGTTGTAAAGCAACCGTAAAAACTGACGAGGTCTTGAAGAAGGTGTAACTTGCTTTCCTAACCCATGAAACCGCTTTTGCAAAATGCGGTGTTTCTTTGCTGTAGTGATTAACCAGTTTAACTGTACCGTTTTGTCTAATCCTCGCAAGCATTTGTTGTCAGCACGAAACTTTCAGGAGCTACTGTTTCCGGATGCCTAAGCTGCATAAGTGAAGTGTCGTTATGTTCTGTCACGTATTTTTGTGAATATTTGTAAGTGAACTGCAAGTATCTGCATCTGGTCACATGATATCCTGCAACCAACGCTGATCCTTTACTCCAAGTGTGGAACTGTTCAGTACTGATCCGGGTTTCGTTTTCCAGGTGGGAACGGCTACATCAGCGATTACCCGACAGGTCGATTCCTCAGAGACGCCAAGCTTTACGAGATCGGCGCTGGAACTAGCGAAGTGCGACGCTGGTTGATCGGACGATCTATCAACGACTTGTTCAGATAAACTATGTCGCTGGACCGGCGACAAACTTCTTTTCGTTTTCACCTTTCTTGGGCAATCATTGTTCAAAAATTCCATTGCGCTTCGTGTAATGCAGAAAATTGCCAACGCTTTTCTTACAACGCCTATAGTTTCATTATGCTTATCTGGCAATGAAAGGTGGCTCAGTTTGCTTGAAACTGAAGTGGTTGATGTCCAGACGGGACGTTCGAAGCAGTGGCGTGCAGAGGGGGAACGGGACGACGGTCCCGGGCATCTAAGGCAGAGGTCATCCAACGAGCGAAATTTCAAATTTTACATTTTATCAACCTGCTGTAAAAACTAAATGCTTCATCGTATTGTAAAGCTACGGACACATGCTGCATGGATCTGATGGGAACTTGTCTGAGAAGGCTTGCAAATGTATGTTGAGTGACCCAAGAGAGATCAAGCAATGCCATTGTTATCTTTGGCCTTACACCCCATCTCTTTTCACCCTTTGTAGTCTGGCCAATTCCTGCTGGCATATCGTGAATCCTCGATTTTTAGTCTTGAAAATACCTCTCGATTCTCTGTAGAGCCTTGGTTCTTAAAGTGGGGGGCGTAAAAGGTTAGCTAGGAGGTGCGCGTATGATAGCGTAGAAAAGTATCAGATGTATTGTTGTTATCATTCGTAAATTTACTATCATTTCACTGTAAACGTCATAATGAACACAAAGCGGACAGTACAGTGAAAAAAAGCCGTGACCGCTTAAACTTGTTTTGTTCAAAGTTGGAGTTACGAGTGAAGAACGCATCATGGTACGATGGTGTCAATGTCTGCTTGTTTTCATTTTTGCTGGCAATGCGAATTGTGTCACAGCGCTATATCATGCGTGACGATTTGACGATAGACTCGAATTGTGTCACAGCGCTCTATCATCCGTGACGACTTGACGATAGATTCTTCATTTTCAATTGTAAAAAAGATCAAAATAATACAGTGGATTTGTCAGAAACAACATCGTTCAAAGCTGTTAAAACACTTTCGGGGCAATGTGCGATACGTTTGAAAACGTACCGTGTTGTTTGAGCAAAACGCCAACGAACTTTCTGATACGTACTTCACTTTTTTCTCGCCAAAAGTGCCATGCAAAACTCGTGCCCTTGAAAGTACGTTTTGCAACGTTCACGTCCCTTGCTATTGTTGCGTGACGTGGCATGAGACTCGTACAGCTTTTTTCTCCATTCTTGAGGCAAAGTTATTGTGGCGTAATCCTTCTGCACGTGGCAAAGGTCTGGGCAGCCAGATTTGCTGTGCATGTATTTCTTGCATTCCTCAAGGAATTTGGTAGGGCGGAATACAATCACGTTTTTGCCCCCGACATCTGACTTCTGCAGACCCCTTGGTCGAAGTCTTGTTACTGTTAAAACGCAACCGTGTTATCCATTAACATTAGCACAAGTACCACGTTTCAATTTTCCTGCTTTTTAATCAAAAGTCGCACCTTTCGCCCGAAAGTTCCAGACAAGTATTATCTCCTTGAAGTCAATTTTAGGTATGAATGTTGTTATTCGTCAATCGCAAATAGCAAAGCTACACATTAAATTACCTAGAACGACTAAATCGTGGTTTTGAGTCTCCCCCAAGGCAGTAGACTTCAACGAAGTCAGTCAGTTATTTCGAAAATACTGTAGACGAACAACTGCTGATGTTGTTTACGAATCTGCAGTATCGCGCCACTGCCATAGTTTGCAAAAGTACCGACAACCGCGGAAGTAACGCAATTTCCCTATAGTCGGATTTGCTTAGTTGCTTGTGCAGTGTGTGAGGAGTAAACCGTACTGCGAAAACATAATGTAAGCAGACTGCAAATATGGTGAGATGACGACTCATCAGGTCTTGCGATTTTTACGAAGTACAGTAGAATTCGCCTATAGCGACGCTTTTTGTCGGTCGCCACAAAATATTTTGTTCGTTTATAACAGGGGTGGCCAAACTGAGGCTCGCGAGCCGAATGCGGCTCTTTGAGCTTCCCGGAAAGATATATTTGTGTTTTATTTTTTATTTCTGTTGCAAAGTGTAGAAATATTGTAAAATGGTAGTGTGGCAGCTCTAGGTAGCGTTCCGCGCAGTATTACTTTTGCAGGTCGCTCCTTAAAGAGTCATGATGTCACAGAAGCGTAGATTGCAAATAAATTTGTGTTTTTAGATTTTTATGTTGCGGCTCTTTGTAACTAGGGTTTCACGATCAGGGCCCCGACAAGAGGTGGGGGCGGGGGACAATGTCCCGGGGCGGCACTTTCGGTGAAAAAAAGGCGCAGCAGATGGTCTTTCGCGAATGCACCTGAAGTCACGGGAGCGCGGCACTTTTCGACTCGCCCCGGGGAGGCACTCCCCCATGTCGGGACCCTGTTCACGATGTGCGGCTCATACATGGAGCAGATTTGGCCACCCCTGGTTTATAACGACAGTTGCAAGTTTTCTTTACAGTTTGTTGCCACCTTACAAAACGCGTAGAAGTCACATGCAACAGCACACCGTTGCAAATGTCAGGCGTGGTCCAACTGCGTTTGCAACAAACCGTGTGATCGAAGGCAGCCCATATTGTTCCGAATCATATTCAGTGAACCCGTGCTCCAAAATATTCACAAATGTACTGTTTCTGAAGCTCAGAGAATGTCAGCTGGAATGTGACACTGCACGAACTTGACACGTATATTTGCCCTATTAATACTATAGGGGTGTGTTAGGGTGAAGAAGCCTACCTTGCTCTGGTTTTTAGAACGACTTGCGGGAGCCCAAAGTTCGTTAAGACCCTTTCCCGAACAGGTTCATGGAAATTGTGAGATTTGACGTGAAGAGCGAAAGGAAGCGTCGACTGGTTGATGCTGAGCTGACAAGTGTACTGGACCCAATACTAATTATGACGGCTTTCAATACGAGGCTTTTAGCAAAGACCAGACCCACTTTTACGGGTGTGCCCACCACCACAGGTGGCAGAACCGGGGGGGCCGCATGGGCCTAGGCCCCCCCACTTTTTTGCCTAAATATCGTAAGTGTAAGTAACACAATTAGTATTGGGTCCAGAGATAAAGTAAATCGTTCAGTGAAAAACACGTTGCAGAATTTTGGCAGTATTTTGTCGATATTATTTCTAACATACTATTCGTAATTTAGCAGTGAATTTGGCAAGATTTCGTAATTGTTTGGCAGAATACACCGTGCACAGTCTGCCACCCTGCAATGGATTGCTTGCTGCATTGGTGTTGTTGAACAGTGTCGCCAGATGGTGTGATACAACACAACTTTTCAATAATTTGGTTTCAGTTTGCATGCTTGCGTGCATGGGCGTCGGAAGGAATCTTTCCAGGGGGGGCCACTAGTGGATTTTAAGCTTTTCTGTGGAGGGCGAAAAGTGGTGAAATTTGGTTTTATCACTCGAAATTAAGAAAACAGCCTTTTTTGCTGAAATTTTCAAATTCTTGCTCCTCTTCCGACACCCATGCTTTTGTGTAGGAAAGAGTTCGTGTCACACCATCAAAAAGTTTGGGTGATTTCAAGCGTTTTAATACCATTCCAAATAGTGAAATTTTACTGAAGCTTATACGCAAAATGAAATATTTGGCAGATCAATTACAATTGTGTTTTTGTATTGGCAAAGCTAAATAGCTATATTTTATTTCTGCATTGGCAACACAACTGGCATCCTTACGGACAACTTACTAGTTGCTACGTATGTTTTATCTTGTCTTTGCATTCCGGTATCTAATGCAGTTGTGGAATGAGTATTCAGTTATAATACTTCTGTGTTGAAGATGAGGAAGTTGTGATTTCGAATGTGTTTAAGACGGGTATATCAATAAAACGGGTATCAATGGTATCAATCCTTTTTGCCTGTTTTTTAAGCTGTGTTCTTGGTGTTTTCAACAGCCCAGTGGCTACTCCGGCATGCGGGCTCCTCGGGCTTCGCCCGAGTTTTCGATTACGATTTATATCGGAGAACGCGCAAGCTTGCTTGCTTTGTATATTTCTTCCACCACCTAGTGTCGTAGCCAGCCCAGAAATTTGGGAGGGGCCAAAATGTTTGATTTTAGGCGAATAACCCTAATTTGTTTGGAAAAATGCCTGTCAAAGCACAAAATGACCATATTTTCTAAATATTTTGGGGGGAATGGCCCCTTTTCCCCCCCTGGCTACGCCTAGCCACCACTTACGGTCCCACTTCACTAAGTTGTTAACTCGGGGTCTTTTCTTTGGGCCTTATCACTGTTCATATATTTTCGTTCCATGTCGGGCCTTTCGCGTTCATGTTGCAGGTGACCTGAATAAAACAATGTCGTTCGTCATAGGCGTTCTCACGACTTCATTCGCTCGCCCTTTACTCAGGCTCATTCATTAGAATCCGAGCTGTCCCATGCAGCTAAGTATTTTTTGAAGCATAGTTCATATCGGACTGAATGTCTTTTTGAAGCAATGGATTTGTATAGAACATTGGATTTGAAGTCCAATCCAACGGACAGTTCCAATTTCGAGAATAATTTCAAACCCACGATAAATTGTCCAACAACTCGGACTAATATGAATGAGCCTAGTAAGCGGATGACTTACTTGCGTTATCATTGCTCTGTGACGTACGTTACTCAACAATGGAGAAGTTATCATGATAATTTCTCATTTTTTGTTACATAAGGTCATAGGGCAACGATAATGCCAGCCAGAATGAAAGCAAATGGAAATTTCAGTGACGCCAGCGTCGAACGGTGTTATTCAGTCAGAATATTTCATATGATTAGCCTGAGTGACGCTGATGACCTGGGTCGCCACTGTAAAAGCTTATTTGAATTTCAAGTAATTCACCGATACGTTTTCATGGTGGTGTAATTTTGTCTAAAATAGTGCAATTTAGACCTTGATATGGTGTATATGTATTGACGTCATATTTCAATGCTTGTGACGTCACAGTTGCCAATTCAAACCACAAAATTTGCTATAATTTCTTTTTAACGTGCACTTGTGCCCTCCCACTTTGAAAAAGGTTCCGCCACCCATGCCCACCACTGTTGTAATGAAATGGATGCAAAACCACTGGCGTAACAGAGGGGGGGGGGCAAGGGGGAGAAGCGCCCCCCCTGGTAAGCTAAATGTAAAAACTGGGCCCTCTTTAGCTGACATTTTGATATTTATTCGAGGTGTTTTCGTTTTTTTAGCCAATATAGGCATACACGACATCTGGGTTGACTATCATTTCTTAGCTTTTTTCTGAGTGTTGGCTAGTGGCCCCCCTACGATGACCAACGGGCCCCCACCAGTTGAGTTTTGCTCCCCCTGGCTCAAACCCTTAGCTACGCCACTGTGCAAGGCCTCTTCAAACGCGGCTACAATGCCACTTACGATGACTGTTTCATATCTCTGGGTGTTGCGCTTAGGCTTAGCAAAGGAAAAATGCCATATATTTGGTACTACCCAAAATCATAGAGAACCTCCAAGGCAAAGCAACAGCTGCATGAAACTGCATTTTTCAAAACTACCACTTCGTCGACAAGCATAACAAAACCTAAGCAGGAGTTAATGTTGTTGATCACATGGCAAGTGTAGTGGTCACACAAGTGCCACTACATGGAATTCAGCTAAGTCAGATGGAACTGCATCAGATGAGTGTGCCTGATGTGAAAGTCGAAAGTCAAAAATGCCTCGATCAGAAATGATGAGGAAAGGGTTTCTTTGGTCAAATCGCTTAAGGCGCAGATAGCGAGCAATTGGCTTTAATCACTTCCTCGGTCGGAAGTTCGAACGGCAAGCGGGGCAGACCGGGTGTTCCGCTTCACAAGGTACTATTCTTTACAGGCAGCAAGTCGAAGGTGGCCTCGATGTTTTTACAACGTGGTTGATCTTGCAATTATCAATAGCTTGGCACTGTGCAAAGAGATATGCAGATCAAGGACGAGTCGCGTCGCGACTGGTGAGTACATGCAAGTGCAACGCGTAGATGAAGACCTTGAAATGATGAACCAGCTGAAAGGTAGTTGGAACCTACCACAAAACAGCGAAGGACAGGCTCGGCTTCCAGATGCCGCAACACAATGACGCTAATTTGTTGCACCTGTAAAGAAGCAATCTGCGGGAAATGTTCTGCAAAAGTGCGTCTATAAATGTGACAGATATAACAAAATGGATTCCGACTCTTCGATCATCTCTGAAAAATGATCTTCGTGTTGTTTTTCAGCTTCGTGTTATGCAGTAAAACGTAAAAATTATTCCATGGGTCAAAAGGCCTCTTGATCGTTCTGGGTAGCTTGAAATTCCAGTCATTTTATTATGACATTAAGTTATATTACCCCATTGTCATTCCAGTCTCTTCTGTTGCCACTGCTAACGTAAAGTGTGATTATAATAAATCTGTTTCCTCAGATGTAAAATTTTCAGCGAACTAACGGTACGCTTTCATCAGAGCGAATGGCTCGAAACAGAAAAGCAATAGAAATCACCGAACACACATGATTACATGGGTGGATGTCCGTTCAAAACACACGTTTGTTTATGACAGACCACTCGTATCAGACCTGTTCATAACAGACCACTCGTATCAAACCTGTTCATAACAGACCACGTTCAATAAAGACCGCGTTCACAAAAGACCCGTTAATAACAGACCAGTACGTACATAACCAAGTCCGAATTGAGGGGGAGAACAAGGTGATTGTCCAGGAACCCGCTGCAATGGACCTAGGTAATGAAAATCAGTTGTTTATTTTATGTTAATTGGTTCTTTGAAAAAATTGACATTTTCGACTCTTGCATTTCTTTCTACTGTAAGCATACTACAGTTTGTTTAACATAAGTCAGGATACCTAGAACCCAGTGGCGTTCGCAGAAAATTTCCGAGGGGGGGCCAAAGCATAGGCGTAGCCAAGGCCGGGCAAGGGCCATGCCTCCCCAAATTTTTAGAAAATACAGTCATTTTGTGCTTTGAGAGGCGTTTTTCTAAACAAAATAGTGTTATTCGCCTAAAATTAAACATTTTGGTATACACTGCCGAATACTGTTTATACATTTTTTTAGTTTTAGGGTCTGAGGGGAG
>Ga0210059_1011374_pt1 | contig 13620 bp, 8 predicted proteins | sample Ectturendosymbi2_FD_188042 | JGI IMG/M metagenome (GOLD analysis project Ga0210059, IMG submission 188042) | Ecteinascidia turbinata endosymbiont from Florida, USA - Sample 2 (SPAdes) (version 2) | ecosystem: Host-associated > Tunicates > Ascidians > Unclassified | place: Key West, Florida...
CTTTTCTTGACTATTCTAATCACAAGCAATTTTTCCTTTACAAGGCTTTTGCTTCCATAACTTCAGCCCCCCCCTTAGAAAAATCCTGGCTGCGCCCCTGGAGCCAAGCAATCTGCATGTCCGTGCTGCCCGCTTCCAAAACTATTTTTGATCAAAAAAATCTGTTATCTTAACACCCTGCACCTCTACCAGCGAAAACGAACAAAGAAAGAGTTACCGACTTCTTATTTCAAGCTGTTGAACTATCCACATCCGATTGTTCGAATTTTACAGAAAACGAGGTCTTGGTCCAGACCAAAGTCATTAAAACCAAACACGACGTTGGTCCTTATTACACGCTACACTAGCCCAAATTACACGGATCGCCCCCAAGTAAATATACACTGTATTGAATTTTTTTTATAGTTCACGGTTTTTGAGAAACTTGCGCTTGCCCTGACAAAAAAATAGAGTTGCCCTGGCAATTTTCACTGTAGTGAATATATTTTTTACATTCAGGATTTTTAACAATTTGCGCTTGCCCTGAAAACAGAGTTTTCCCTGAAAATTTTCGCTGCATTGAATATATTTTTTAGTATTCAGGATTTTTGAGCAACTGCGCTTGCCCTGAAAAACAGTTGCCCAGAAAGTTTTCACTGTATTGAATATAGTTTTTACATTCTGTTGTGAGCAACTTGAGCTTGCCCTGAAAAACAGAGGGTGCCCTGAATTCACAGTACTGAATATATATTTTTTATTATTCAGGATTTCTGAGCAACTTGCGCTTGCCCTGAAAAACAGAGTTATCCTGGAATTTTTCACTGTATTGAAATAAATTTCATCATTCAGGATTTTTGAGCAACTGCGCTTGCCCTGAAAAACAGAGTTGCTCTGAAATTTTTCACTGTTTTAATTATACTTTTTACATTCAGTTGTGCGTAACTTGCGCTTGCCCTGAAAAAAGAGGGTGCCCTGAATTCACTGGACTGAATATTTATTTTTTATTATTCAGGATTTTTGAGCAACTCGCGCTTGCCATGCAAAACAGAGTTGCCCTGGAATTTTTCACTCTATTGAATATACTTTCTATATTCAGGTTTTTTGAGTAACTTGCGCTTTCCCTGAAAAACAGAGTGTGCCCTGAATTCACTGTACTGAATATTTATTTTTTATTATTCAGGAGTTTTGAGCAACTTGCGCTTGCCCTGAAAAACAGAGTTGCCCTGGAATTTTTCACTGTATTGAAATATTTTTCATTATTCAGGATTTTTGAGCAACTCGCGCTTGCCCTGAAAACAGAGTTTGCCCTGAAAATTTTCAAACCCGGGGGGGCTGCCGACCCCCTAGATCTCCGCCTCCTACGCTTGTGGTTGTGACCCAATGACGATGCAATGCACATGGACGTAAACAAAACGCTTTCTATAAAACATATTGGTGCAAAAGCAGGTAAGTTTTGGGTGTGTAAAGAAAATCTTGTCCGAAATTTTTATATTATGTTTTTATTTACCATGTTGCCACAGACGGGAAAATGGAAAATTTGGTACTTGACATTTGGTTCTTAATAATCCAACTGAAAAAAGTACGCTAGGCTGTTCAAGAACATTGCCAGAAGCCAGTTGGCTCAGTATTATTGGGGATCTGTCTCACAGTTGTGAGGTTTTCCGTTCACATTCCAGCTGTTGCTGCCAGCAAGGAACCTGGCTTAGCTGAGGTAGGCCTAAAGCTGCTTCTTTCTCTGAAGACACGTATGCGATATTCAGTGACGTAACTACAGTTTTGAGCCAAAGGGGAAACTTAGCTGAAAGGGCACACTGTCCTGGCCACCGTATGCGGCCCACTAGCCAGCATTAAGAAAAAAGTTGAGAAATGATAGTGAAACCGGATGTGGATGTCTATTGCTACCTAAAACCCGAAAAATGCAGACAACAACTTACTGAAACCCAAAAAATGCTAAATATCAAAATATAAGCTAAATGGGGGCCCGGTTTTCACATTTAGCTTGCCAGGGGGACGGCATGCGCCCTTGCCCACCGATCCGTGACGGCACTGGTGATATATGTGGCATGTATCATATTATTTATATTATGACTATGCCGTGAGTCTCACAACGTTGTATGTTCAACTGCATCTATATGCAACAAATTGTATGGCAAAATGTATTCATCCAAACACTGTAGTTAGAATTACAAACTAAAGCTTTTTGTACTTGCATGGCATGGACTCTACTAACATGAAGTAGATGTCCTGCATCATACTCGATTACGTCTGTGTACAATTAATACTGGCATAACTGAATTGCTTTCTTTTGCCAAAACTTTCAAATGAGTCAGTTATCTACTCATCAACTCTCGCAAACTAAAAAACAAAGTTATTAGAAATAGTTCATTGCTTTTATATCTATTTAATGTGTTTCCTATGTTTCAATAAACTTTCATTTATACTCTTTATACACTCAATAACAAGGAAGTATAATTCCATTAATAATGTTGTAAAATTTTGAGGCTTCTTTTCCCAATTTTTTTGAGATTTTGCACAAATTTCTGACAAATCAAAACTTTTGGGATGGGCTTGGACCACCTTTAACCCCAGCTCCTGCACCGCTGTTTCTACACCATAAAGCAGTGGTTTTCAACCTGGGGATGCGACACCGTGAGGGTTGTTTGCCATTTTTATGGGGTCGCGATACCTTCTGATGAAAATATTCATAATTACTTCGAGATTTTATATTTCGTATATGGAACAACTTTTTGTCGCAGCCAGCATAAGAGGATCACCTTGCAAAAATGATAACCTAGTTTTTTCATTCAAAATTATTTTAAGTGTGATTATGACCAATCAGGGACCGAGTTTATGGGGGGACGGGGGGAACATGTCCCCCCAACTTTTGGACAGGGGGGACATAATATCTTTTGTCTCCCCCAACATTTTGTGATGAAAAGTAATGTAGTTGTGCAAATTTTATGTTACTTTGCTGTTGGAAACGTTTCCCCAGCATAAAACCAGAGAATAAATGAGAAAAATGAACATTATCACTGGATTATCTGTAGACACAGTATACAGATTTCCTACGTAAACTGAATTGTCATGATTGTTGAAAATTGTGTTGGTTAATTTGAATTACCGAATCGATTTGCACATGAACTTCGCTCAATCACGAATTCCTGCGCTGGTCTGTAGCCTGCAATCCGAATACGGTTGCCACAAGGCGCGTAGCCAGGGCGACTGTCTTGTTATCCTTCCCTAACATCCATCCCTGAGCTTGCAATTTCTTTTGTTGGCAAAGCACATGTGACTAAAATGAAACTAAATTTGAATTTTTTTCCCATTAGGGCTTCAAATTCCCGCAGATAAGTTATTGTATTTTAGAGAAACCCGTGATTTATACAAATTTAATTACGTGCAGTGATAAGCTATCTTTATATACAGCTGAGCGTGGTCAATAAGTTTTGTAATACTGGGGTTACGATTGTGTTTACAGTTTAATTCTATTTTATATTTCAATGAAGTCTGTTCAATTTAGCAAAGTCTCATCAAACAATATAAACGAACTAAGTTTAAAGTTACTACAAAGGTTTTACGGAATAGGTTGAACATAGCCAAAAGATCTTACGGATTATCAAAAATCTAAACATTTTTCAGACGCGTTGAAAGACTCTAGCGTTTACGGTTATCAACTAAATACGTGAATTAATCGTTCAAAAATTAGATGACAACCGCTTCCATTGTATTACAGGATCCATTCTATATATGGTTTCTATTGGAATAAGAGCTGATGATGCCTATTACGTAGGTGAAATACATACTCTGTAAGATCTTAGTGTCTGATTCTTTGCTGAGAAAGGACTTCTATTTCATAGACAACGGGATCCACTTCTTATGTGCGGGAAAGTTTTGTAGAAGGCCTACTTCGGAAGGCAGTGTCTCAGAGCAAAGTCGCTACTCGGCTTCGGTGGAACGTGCTGTGTCGGTGTACATCAGAAGGTGGTAAATACAGTGTAGTCGTAATGGCGGCGGCGATGACTTCTTGCTCAAGTACAATACTGGGCATTGAGAGGCTTACTAGCGCTTATGTAAGACAGGTTGAAGAGCAGATGATAGCATTGATCCAAAGTAGAAGCTTGGAACTTCACTATCATAACTTTTAAAACTTGTCAATTTAATGAAAGCAGACTTTTTATTTGTCGGATTAAATCTGAACACATATGTTCAAGAGAAAACGCCAGAAGCATGCACATTTCATGGATGATGCTTTAAAAACAAGGAACATTAAAAATATTTGAATGTTGAAACTTGGTTGTCCTAATAAAATTCTAGCTACACGCCTGGTTGCACTGCTAATATTACCAAGAGTTCTTGTGGTTTGTTTTTGATTTGATCTGTGTGGTGATTGTTAGTAGCACTACATTTTATTCATCGGAACTGACCAAATTCGGATTACTTACAACAATTGTTGAGCATAATTGTGTCTATTTCATCCCTACTCTAAGAATTTTTGTGTTTTCATATTAAATACAGTGCTAAGTGCTAGATACCTAGATATGACACCACTGTATACTTGTATATACTACTGTTGCTTTACCACCACCATGGGCGTTGCCAGGGGGCCATGGTCACCAAATTATATCAATTCCATAATGTGCCCCCATTTTGCCAATTTTACAAAAAGGTCGTACTACGGTTGAGTGAACATGGTGACGTCATCGAAACGCAAACAACAAGGATTGTCCCCCCTCAAACTTTTTTAGCAAACTCGGTCCCTGTGACCAATACACCAGAACCGTCGCCAGAAGGTTTTCAATAACGGGGCTTTACGTTTGTTCAGAGGGGCTTGACATTCTGAAATTTGAGAAAAACTCTACCGATTTGCTGTTTCATAATCCAATTTGGGGGGCTTCCAATTTTGTTTGGGTGGGTTAAGACCGCAAAAACTGCAACACAGTACTGTTGCGTTGGGTAACGCAAGAATAACTTTGTCACGTAAGAATGTGCTATGGTTGTAAATTAGATATCTGATTGCGCTAGCCAACTTGAGAGTTATTCTAGTTTTCAATGAATTGTGCTGTGGAGTAATTTGTTTATGCCATGGCACGGGTCTCTCACTGATGCTGCCATATGCATGAGTCTTTGTTCACCATAGTGATATCGTACGTTATTTTTTAGTCATTGTGATTTTCCATTGTGCAAACGCAACTGCATTTCATATGAATGACTAGATATTTTCTGAAGGGGTTCGTTAGGTCAAATTCGGTTGCAAAATGGGTCGCTGCACGAAAAAGGTTGAAAACCATTGCCGTAAAGTAAATGCCCAAAGTTACGGCAACAGTCGCAAAAGTTACTCTTCGTTGGCGCGTTAATGCTTCTTTTTCTTTCATGCTTCTTTTCACACACTATACGGTAAGACTACGCGACTTACCGCTGTCACCAGTCACGGTCTTGCTGCATTACCTACCAAATATGTCTGCTTTCAACAGTCACATGCGGCAAAACGCCTTCCATAACTTCAAATGAACCCTTGAAATTCGTTGCCGTGTTATTGTTGCGCAATAAAGACCAACAGTAGAACAATCTGGTCGTAAGTGTTACAACCTGCCTCTGCATGCAAAGGAACGGACGTGAGTGAACTGCAAGGTCATCACTGCATGACATCGCAACAGTGAACCTGGCTCTTGTGCAGTGTGAGGGTAATACTGGCAAATAAACTGTCATTGCAATAATTAAATCAATTCATCGAAATTAAACTGCCGACTTCAGGTTTTCCAGAAATTTTTCGTTCTTAGACCCAATTTCCAGGGGGGGGGGGAATGCCCATTTTGCCCCCCTCCCTGCAGACGCCCATGCCTATAGATGTAGCTCAACGTAATGCTCAGGAATTCGGTTCGTGCAGTTTTGTTTCAGTCTACTACGCCATCGCGGATACCCTGTTCAATAGTGAAGAGCCCTGTGCTGTGGAAACAGTAAAATATTCCAGACGCGACAATCCAAGCATATCATAATAAAACGCTCTGCCCCACCAAGTTGAGAACGTGTTTCAGCTGCAAAAAAGTAGGAAAGTTTTGCCGGAGTTTGCAAATCAAGGGAAAGGATTTCAAGTTAATGCGTCATTTTATGCGGAATGAAAAACGCCCCTGATGAATTGTTGGAAGAAGTTGACGTAATAACAGTCAAGGGTAAAATTATTTTCCTTATTAGATACTGGAGGCTATTATAGTTTCATTCACGAAAAGATGGCGCAGCAAGTAAATCTAAAAAGTCAGCCCTCAAAGCGAATGGGTTACGATGGGACAGTCTACTGTCTACTCTTTAACGCATCTAGTGTCGGAAGATGTACAAAAGAAGATGTTTCTTTAGAACCGATGTTGTACAAATGTTCCGTTGCTTGTTATCCGAAATCTCTGCTGCGACTTGCTTCTGAGAGAGGACTTCCTGCGGCAACATCGTTTAGCAAATTTTTGTTCCAAGAAGCGGGAACTGCACTTGTAGCCTACTGGAAGTGCCTCTGCACTGGAAGTAAGGGCACATCCAAAACATTGCGCAGTTGCAAAGGCTCAAACACGCCATCGCTTTTTCCTAACCCCGCTGTTAATTGCAAACCGATAGTGGTCAGAGTTAAGACAATATAACCAGGAGGTCCGCACCTTCATTAAAAGCGAGGTAAGACGACGGCGTGCTAAAGGCATGACTGAGAGCTTCTCATCCCCTTCGACAGGGCAAGTTTTAATCGTTAAGGATAGAAAAACCGGGAAGAAAAGATTCTGTGTCGATTTCTCGTAGACTGTAAATTTGTTTAAGGATCGGGACGCATAAAACGCTGCCGAGAATATCTGAGCTTGTCAACAGTCTTTCCCAATACAAGATGTTTTCAACGTTTGACAATACAAGGTGTTTTTAACGAATGCGCACCATCACATACCGATATCTGAGTGCGACCGAAAATATACCGCTTTTGAAGCATGCCGACAAATCTGGCTGGGAGTTGACCCATCTTTCCTTTAGCGTAACAAATGGGTTTAGCGCTTTTCAGCAACACATGGGCCAGCTAGTAGAGGAAAAAGGATCAATCGCTACTTCCCGTAACTTGACAACATCACAGTTGGAGAGCACAGTCGAGAAGAACATGACGAAAATGTTAATGGGCTGTTGAGAGTTGTGGGAAAGCGCTCTACATTCAATAGCAGAAAAATAGCAGCGGTGTGCACAGTAGCACAGCCTGAATTAGGCCGAAGAGGCCATGGTTCCTCCCGAAACAAACTTGCTGAGATTTTTACTGGTGTTTTACACCAATTTTTAACTGTGGGAAAATAAATGGAAGGAACAGTCGTACTCAAGACGATGTCAGTGACTGACGATGTCATTGACTGGTTCCTCCCGAACAAAATTCTTGGCTGCGCTACTGCGGTGTCGAAGACCAACACCTTAGTTAGGTTACTGCATGGGAAACGGGATTGTCAGTCCAGACCAGGAAAGGCTTAGGTCGTTACGAACTTTCAGCACCAGGAAACAAACGACCATTGCAGAGAATGCTGGGATTATTCGCGGCTTCCAAACTTTGCTGACCGTGTTCATCGACTTCGGGAAGGGAAAATGCGAGTGCCAGTTTTCTACTGGGTGAAGTGGAACATGGCAAACATCAGGCACCATATTGAACGCACCAGCTTACACGCTATTGACCATTCACACCCTTCCCAGTCGAGTGCGATGCTTTAGCAGTGGTGGTATCCGTAACCCTGAACCAAAGGTGCTAAGCCGGTAGCGCTCATGTCACGAACTTTACGGGGAAGCAAACTCAATTATCCGGTAGTAGAGAAGGAAGCTTTGTCACTCATCGAAGCCGTGCATCAGTGATCTTAATTGCTTAAACGTCAGCATTTTACCTTGGTCACCGATCAACGTTTTATGCTGGTCTCGCGCAAACAGACTAATGTAAAAAAATAACAAGATTTTGTGCTGGCGGCTCCAAGCAGTATCCACCTGGAAAGCTGAATCTTGGGCCAGATGCACTAAACCGCACCTCCTGTGCGAACATGACCGTATCCATATTGGTTGAGAATCTCCATGGTTTATTTCATCCAGGTGTTGCTCGGTTATTGCGTTTTAGTCTTTCTATAAATTTACAGTGATGAAACTGACGATGTCCGTAAAATTTGTTCAGAATGTAGCGTCTGTGCCGAACTTACGCTACGATATTATTCACCTGAATGCGAATCATTGATTAAAGCCACTCAACCTACTTGTGCAGTTGACTCAACATAATTAACTAGGACAACTGTTTTTCATGCTTCAAACACATATTTCGAGAATTTTTCCGATTCATTGGGTTCGTGCATTTCACGGTAAACGCAACTGCAAATTTAATTTCGGCGGACTAACGCGACCGATCCGTACTTGAATCTTACACGATAGAATCAGGTGAAACAGACTTGTTTTTCCACGCAAATGCAGCTTTCCTGTCAACAGACATGTTTTTCAGCGTGCTCGCTTTCATCAGGCCCGAGGTCTGAGCGATACAAGCAGATCTCAAGGAATTTAAATTCAAGTTGGAGAAGTGAGCAAAGACTTATAAGCTTTGAGCAATGCTGTCAAAAAATCTTGTCAAAGCCAAACGGTTTTTAACTTTTAACTCTGTAAACTGACTGTAGGAAAATGAGTTGTGCATTATTCAAGTATATAAATTATTTGTTTATGTCACTCTGTGTGCATACTACACCACCTCGTTTGCCATTATCTCACTGTAGGTTATTATTGTAAGTTGCTGCACTATGCACACCCTTTTAGCGACAAGTACGCTATTTGTCGGGAAAACTCCAGTCACAGAACGGCGACGACGGCGTGAAAATAGGACTGCAGTGATCATACACAATTTTCAAGAGTCAACTGTTAAAAAAGCATTTCAGAAACATTGTTTATTGCCATAGCAAATATTTGCTGTTGTAACCTTGTTCAGGGGTGTAGTTGTAAAAAAAGAAGTGTGAGAATGCATCCAAAAAACTAGGCATTTTCAACAGCACTTCAAATACATTTTAAAATTTGTATTTCACTTCAATGCACTGGAAACGATAACATGAAATAAGTGTGGGAATTCCGAACTCCGTTCCCACCTCCACTACAATCCTGCCTTTGTTGTAGGCTACCTACAAAGTCTAGTAACACAAACGCGTCTGCCCATGGCCATCGGCCCAATTGGTTATTTATTTCTAAGATGTCCCTGATTTCAAAACTTTGGATGTGAATGAAGCTTGCCTTAATGTATTGTGCTTCTTCTAAGCTTCGAATAAAAACTGAAAAAGTATGCAAGTTAATTTCGATATCAGGTTAGAAATTCAGTCGGTCCCGAGTGCCACAACACTTTTCAACATCACTGTGCAAAGAAGTATAGCATACATTTAGTGGTGAGGATCCGCACAAGTTGCAATACGGGAGATTAAACCGTATCACAAGCAACCAACTTTTTAGTGAAACATAGACGATTCAAATTTAAAACGCACTGCTAATAGATCTAACTCACAATTCTAGTTTTACTTCAGTTTGGCATCTCGTATTTAGTTTTATTATCAAGAATTTGTTTATTTGCAAAACTTACGAAGCATTAGAGAAAAAATGTTTCTGATGAAGCGCTATTTTCATTAAGATCTAAACTGCGTCTGTCGTGAGCTTAATTTCTTTTTACTACGATGTTCGCTCTTTTGTTCATAGACCATGGCAAGCAAGGTTTTCACAAATGTTTAACTGCAAAACCGACAAGCGTAAAGTTCTATGCGGCTTTGTCTTTAATGAAAGCAATAGTTTTTCTTATAATAAAAGACAGTGAATGGCTTTCACGTGGCCACCCATATGTTCCAGATATCTTCCATCTTTATAACGTGCCATGATAATTAGCGGAAGTTGCGAATCCTACGCGTTCTTGCTTCCAACAGCTGCTGCATGCATGCGCACGTTGCTACAATATCCTTTAGGTTTTCAAGCATTCCAGTGGAGGTTTTCCATAAAGAGAAGCACAATCACATGAGAAGGGTTTTTGCTGGGTAAACCAGGAGCCTTTCTGGAACAGCAAGTCGAGATAGAATTTTTTTTAAATTAAATGTTAGATGATTATACCAGGTCTCTAGTTAGTTTCACAGTTCTGTGCGACTACTATGTAGACAAAATCTGTGTGTTTGGCTGAGGATATGAGAATAGCAAACGAGACATTGCTACCGCACTTATACGCTACTAAAGTCACGTCGAATACGGCGGAAAGATATGCCGGATATGCTAGGTCTAAAATCGTAGCAAAATACTGATTAAAAAAGAAACCAGCAATTAAATTAGGTGACAAGATCAAGAATTTTAAGGCGTCTCATACTGGTTATTTAAACTGAAACCAAGCAAATTGCTTGACAAGTTTGCTTTTTTCATAACCCAGATTCTTGCAGTGTTGCAACCTCTCCGCTGGCGTTGCGTTGAATGTACGATTCACCACGAACGGGATGTGCGCGAAGAATAACACGCTATATATACGTGGCGCGAACAAGCAACAATAGAGTGATCGTGGCGTGTAATTTCTGGTGATATTAACGATGTGAACGTAACAACTTGCGTACGCGAAGAGTGTATCGTGGCGTGTGATCTGTATTGTCGCTTGCTGCCACAGTGTGAAGCTTTGCGCACTTGCCGCTCGGGCTTTCCGATTGCAACAGTAGAATGCTTGCGTTCAATGCATGCGGTTGTTACATAAAAAAAATTTGCGTAGACAAGAGGAGAAAAATCTCCTCTACACCATAACTGTTCCTCAAGCATTGCGACATTCTGCGTACCACGTCAGTTGTAATGTATTTCAAACATGAATTTTCTGAGACATACGCAAGCAAACGATGTATGGCATTTACAAGACACGTTCAAAAGTTTTAGTTCGCGGAAAAATTATCAAAACTAATATTTGATCAATCGGCAAACGATTCTCCTGAGGTACCTTTCCTATACGGGCACATTCATATATTATTTCCGGGCTACATCTTCCGTTTGATGCAGTCCATCCAATCTAATGAAAACACTTAGCGGGAGTTTTACCTTTTATCGTTTTGGTGTTGATTGTTTAAAATTACTTGTTCAGTATCTTCAAGAAGTAACTGTTAAAACCTAGTACATTATACCCGGGCATATATAAGAGAGATTTTAAGATAAATTCCTTGACTCTGTTTAAAGCCAAGTGATAGTGTACTAATTCACAACGTTTCTTTCTGCAGCATTAAAATCATAAACAAGCACTCTATCTACAAGATTTCGGTTCTTGTTTCGAAAGTATGTTACTATTTACGATGCGCTTCGCCTTTCTGCTGATTGCGACAATGCCGTTGGCCATTTCTAAAGAAACCGAGAATGTTGGAAGCAATGCCGAGCCACCCAGTTCTGCCAATGCAATTAATGACGAGTCAACTTTGCCAAAGGGGAAAACTGATATCTTGTCGGAAACTGAAACAAATGATGCGGCAGAGGCTGAAGCAGAACCAGCAACTTTGCAAAAGGAGGCAAGGCCTGCAACAGAAGAGTCCGAAGTGGAAACCGAACCGAAAGAAGTTGAAAAAGACTTTTTGTCAAATGAGCATGATGTAACTCTACCAAGTTCTGGCGTTCCTTCGATCACTCTCAAATCTGGTCACTCAAGTAAGCTATGGATTACGCTGTTCTGCTGCGTACGTTCTGTTTTAGGTTATACTGGGGTCTAATGGAATAAAGTATTGAACATAGAGCAAGCACCCCGTTTGCGCAATTTATTTCACGTAAACTAGATTTTACTGTTAATTAGACATTCAAGATACATTTTGCGAATGAAATTCAAGCAACTTTTATACTGGGCGATAAAACCTCTCAAAAAGTCATAACGGATTTTTTACAGCAGCAAGTAAGTCCTGGTGTGAAATCGTTATAATATGAAACTATCCTGCGTGTAAATTGCTGGGGGCCTAATCCCTGTGGCACCTTTTCGGTTGTTTGTTTTCAAATCGACAACGACATTTTGCAGTCTTTAACTACAGGAAATTTCTTAACTTCGTCCGGATAAGAGAAAAACTTAACGCTTTAACGCACTCACTCTTTTGATCATCGCAATGTGCAAACCTTGTTCTTTTTTACTGGTTCTGATCACCATTACAAAGCTGAATAAAATACTTTGGAAGACCATTTAACTACTGGGATTCGACAAGGTTTGCTCGCCCTCAATTCGCCAGCCGATTGAGCTAGAGAGCTGTTCAAACCCTCTAAAGATGCAGTAAGTCTTGTAGCTTCGATTAAAAAAATTGGAAAGTTTTGGATTTGAGCTTTTTTGAGGGTGACGTCACAATAGTGCGAGGTTTAGACTTTTTTGGCCCACTTCATTGGACCCTGGGCCCCAACCCAAGGGGTAATTCTTTCTTCTTTTAGAAAAAGACTAAGCGAAAATCCTCATCTTCAGAAGCGCCCTTGACGGCCTTCCAATCGTTTGTGGTTGGTAAGTTACGGCCAAAAAAAACAAATTAATTAATTAATCCCCCAGGGAATTAATTACCTATTTCGTTGTTTTAGGCCATAACTTTTGAACCACAAACGATAGAAAAACAATCAAGGGCTCTAAATAGACTCGGATTTTAGCCTAGTTTCCGAAACAACTTGAGTCAAAAAATTGGATCTTTGTGTTGGGGCCCGGGTCCAGGGCCGGTAACCTGGACCATAATGGCCTAAATCTACCCAATTATTACGTCACCCACAAAATCTCAAATAAAAAACTTTCCAATCGAAACTACTAAACTTGCTGAATCTATAAGGGGTTTGAACAGCTCTCTGGCTCATTCGGCTGGCAAGTTGTGTTGATGCAAAGTTCTGCAAAAAGTGGCGCGTGTGGTATTTAAAAGGTTATGAAACGCTTGACCAGGTTAGAGTGTTTCAAGATAAAGGTGATTTTAGGTGGATGACACAACAAAGGAGAGATCATAGCTTGCTGACAAAAAAAGAAAATTTTTCATGTTTTTGTGTTGCAGTGCCACTGATAGGATTAGGAACGTACAGACTAGGACGGAGCACCTTTTCAACAGTGAAGGATGCCTTGGTGCTTGGGTACAGGTAAGAACAGTAACTGAAAAAGCTTAATTCATGCTACATTTTGTTTCCATTTACATTTATGCTCACTCCACGCATGGGCGTCCGCAGAATTTTTTCAAAGAGGGTGGGGGGTGGTGGTGAAACGTCGACATTTTGCTTGTACTTTTTAGGTTGCTGACGATGCAATGCAAATGGACATTCACAAAACGCTTTACCCATTCTAAACCACAAGGAAAATGCCCAATGTTACGGCAACAGTCACAAAAATGCGGTTCATTTTCAGCAATAACCAGGTATATTACAATAATTTACACAATAGGCTATCTGCAGGCTTTCCAAGCAGGGTACTCCTTGTTACAGAAGCATTGCCATGGTTTTCAACGAAACCACAAATTATGACTTTAGTGCACCGTGAAAGACTTGTCAGAACTAAACTTTAACGATTAAGATGTATTCCCACAAGCCTGCACAGGGGCGCAGCCAGGATTTTTCTAAGGGGGGGGCTGAAGTTATGGAAGCAAAAGCCTTGAAAAAGAAAAATTGCTTGTGATTAGAATAGTCAAGGAAAGCACGTAATTTGTAGATAAACAATTG